>Ga0307978_1000020_pt1 | contig 148337 bp, 119 predicted proteins | sample OrgLakmetage1056_FD_203151 | JGI IMG/M metagenome (GOLD analysis project Ga0307978, IMG submission 203151) | Saline water microbial communities from Organic Lake, Antarctica - #1056 | ecosystem: Environmental > Aquatic > Non-marine Saline and Alkaline > Saline | place: Antarctica: Organic Lake... | reverse complement strand
TCAGTCACGTAGCTCAGGCTATGTTCCTTCTTCGCGCCTTGTTCAGAACAATATTTGCTCGCTCTCGCCGCATCAGCACATCTCCGACAGGCTGCTAGCAATAAGGATAATGCTGTTTTGCTATCATACCGTTACTAACGACAAAGATTATAGGTATTCTTTCCTGAGGGCTATCAATTGGGATAGCCGGAAAAAAGTAATAAACCTAGCCAAATGCCGATTAAACCAATAAGCTACTCCGTTTCCGTTCTCGTTGTAAATGCGATAAAAGGAAAGTCTTATTAGGAAAAAGACAGAATTGAATTTGTGCGCTATTATTCAATATTCAAATATAGCGACAATGTTCAATTTTGTCAAGTTGATGGATTGTTTTTTATTTTTTTTCAAGATGCTGATTGCCAGAGGAGGATTGGTTGATTTTTAAATCTGCAGATTATATCAGTACTTAAACAATCTTTAATTTCAGCTATTTACTCCTCAACTAACCTATGATCATGAAGCACAAAATCGCAATCGGTATCGGCGGCTCAAGCGGGAGCATCTATGCCAAAGTACTTCTCGACCGCCTGGTCGAACTGCAGGATCAGCTCGACGCTGTAGGCATCGTAATGAGCGACAACGCCAAGTTCAACTGGGAATACGAGCTGGGGGATAAAAGCTATGAAAACTACCCCTTTGCCTTCTACGACAAGCGCGACTTTATGGCGCCCTTTGCCTCCGGTTCCGCCCGCTATGGCACCGTCATTGTATGCCCCTGCTCTATGGGCCTGCTGGGGCGCATTGCTACCGGCGTTTCCACCGATCTCACCACACGGGCGGCTGATGTAGCGCTCAAAGAACGCCGCCGCCTCATCCTGGTGCCCCGCGATACGCCCTACAGCCTCATACACCTTAACAATATGAAGACCGTGACCGAAGCAGGTGCGATCATTTGCCCGGCAAGCCCATCCTTCTACAGCCGCCCCCAGTCTTTTGAAGAGCTGGCGGCCACCGTGACCGACCGGGTGCTCGATCTCGCGGGGCTGGACCTATCGAGCTACCGGTGGGGAGAAACGGAATAAGATGTCTGTTGGTAGCAAAGCGGGAGGGTAGGGCTGCCAGCTCTAGGCAGGGAAAAGGATTTTACTTAACTTGCTCGGAAATCACCCCCGACTTATGAAACGATTACCTTTTGGGGCTATTTTTCTTTTGGCATCGCTCCTGGCCATTCCTGGCTTTGCACAAGATGACTGCGGTTGTCAGGAAGAAGAAGAAATTACAGTTTGCTACCTTTCCAAACAAGATTACTGCGGTGCCTTTGGTGCTAATTGCGAATACACGTTCGATGGTGATTTCTTTGAAGGCGGCCTGGTGGCCAAACTGCAAAACCCCTCACTTTTCGGTGAAAATGGCATCTCCTGCGACCTGGAGCTGAAGCGTGCCGAGCCCTCTGACCTCAGTAGCGTACAGGCGATTAACGACTGTGGCTGTGATATGATCTTTGTGGGGCAGTTTTTGGTACTCAACGAATTTGGGCAGCCTGACCTTACTCAATCGGCAGTCCCTACCCCGACCCTCAACAACATCCGTGATTGGTCACTGGCCTGCGAAAGCAATCTGGTCATTGTCACACAGGCCGAAGCCCGACCCTGGGGGTACCTCACAGCGAACCAAAATATCAACCCTAATACACCTGAAGCAGAAACTTCTGTATCCTCTATTTTTGATGGCCCTTTCGGCAACCTGGATTTTTTCAATCAGGGCGGCTCTTTTCAGGGGGTTTTTACCGGATTGCCAACCACCGGCTTCGAAATCCTGGCCAATGATGTCACTGGCGCTCCAACCGTAGCCCTTGACGAGGCTACCAATGATATTATTCTCGGCGATGTTGGCATCCTCTGTTCCAACGGAGCGGGGGAGGTTTCCCTGGGCAATAGTATCGTTAATAATAACGACATCCTTGCTGCCAACATCTTTGCGCTGGGCTGCCGTATCGCGGAGGGCATTTCTACTTCCGATCAGGCATTTACGGTTTGTGAAGGCGAGCCGGTCGGGCTGCCGGATGGCGCGCTGGCCAATGCACCGGGTGAATACCTGGATACGTTGACCGCTTCAAATGGTTGTGACTCTATCATTCTCACTGAGGTGACCTGGCTGCCTCAGGATACCATCAATATTACCCGGACGACCTGCCCTGAGTCTGGTTTCAGTGTGGAGGTTGGGAATACGGTTTTTGATGTGAACCGCCCGGATGGAAGCGTGGTCTTGCAGAACACATCGGGCTGCGATTCACTGATTATTGTAGACCTCAATTTTGTAGAATTCCTCAGCACCAATATCCAACAGCAACTTTGTGAAGACAGTGGCTACAGCCTTGTGGTTAATGGTACGACTTACAACGAGGCGAACCCCACCGGCCAGGAGGCATTTGTAACTGCAGAAGGCTGCGACTCTATCGTTAGCATCAACCTGGACTTCGTACCTTTTCTCACAGATACGCTGGCTTTGGAGGCCTGTGAAAATAGTGGCTTCAGTGTTACAGTGGGCAATACCAATTACAATGAGTTCAATCCCACCGGGCAGGAGGTACTGCAGAGTGTTTTCGGCTGTGACTCTATCGTCACCATAAACCTGGCCTACTTTCCGACGGACACCACCTACATTGAGGAGCCGGTTTGCGAAGGGGGATCCTTTCGGGTAGGGGGCGTTCCTTATCCGGCAGGTACTTCCACCCGCCTGACACTGACAAATCAGTACGGTTGCGACTCTGTTATCTTCCTGGAGCTGCCTGAGCTGCCTGCGCCGGTAGTCGAAGTAGACACGGCGATGCGTATTGAGCAGGGGAGCAATTATGCATTTGACGTGGCAGGCGACCCTGCCTACACTTACAATTGGAGCCCGTCGGAAGCCCTGAGCTGCAGCAACTGTATGTCCCCTGAGCTGGAAGCCGGCAATTATCCGGCCGTTATCGAGCTGAGCGTAACCGATACCCTGGGCTGTAACTCAATATATACCCTGCGCCCGGAGTATATCTGCACGCCCTACCTGCCCAATGCCTTTTCCCCTAATGCGGACGGGCGGAATGACACCTTCTTTCCCTTTGTGGTGTGCCCCAATGCTGCCTACACCTTACAAGTGTTTGACCGCTGGGGCAATCTGGTTTTTGAGTCTTCCGAAAGCAATCTGGAATGGGATGGCCAAATCAACGGCAAAGCAGCGCCCATCGGTGTCTACGTTTATGTGGTACAATTGGAGACCGCCTTCAGCCGGGAGACCTTCTACGGGGAGCTGAACCTGGTCCGATGAGGGAACGATCCTGCTCGGAGAATTGGTATTCAGGTTGAAGAAAGTTCACTCCGGAATTGTATTAAATCGGCTTTTTCAACTTATAGTTCTCCAAGGCAGGATTTGTGCAAAGTTGACACAGGTGTTTTTTTCGCTCGCAAGGCGAAAAACGCAGGCATAGCCTCACAGGCTGACCGAGAATAGGTGAATACTCTACTTTTCAACCCTATAATTCATTGATTATCAATGAGGGTTTTGAGTTTTCGGTCAGCCTGCTCAGCTACGGCGAGGCTTTTTAACGCAGCGAGCGGGAACTCCGAGGAGTGAAGCGACGATGAGCGAAGCTAAAAAGAGCAAGTCAAAATGCATAAATTTCGCCTTGGAGAACTATAACTCTGATAAGAAGGCAGCGCTCGTGCTTGAAGTGGTAAATAAGTACAGAGAAGAACTATTCGGTTCGTATATCGTCATTCAACCTGGCCGGGTTAGGATTAGTAAAATTAAGTGAAATAGAGATGTCACTATAGCGCATGCCGCTCTACAGCTCCAAGAAGAGTGTTATTCGCTTAGAATAGATTGGCACATAAAAGCATAAGTGAACAGATTGGAATATTCTAATCCTCCTCCAAAACCTCCTTCACCCGGCCCACTTCACCGGTCTCCAGTTTGACTTTAATGCCGTGCGGGTGTTGTGGCGATTTGGTGAGAATACGCGCCACGTAGCCTTCCGTCAGTTCGCCGGTGCGTTGGTCCTGCTTCTGCACAATTTGGACCCGTACACCGGGTTTAATATTTGATCGCTTTTTGCCGTCCATTCTTTTTTTATCAAAGATAACCTAACTTTGTGGTATGATAGAAATTGGCACTTTCCAAAACCTCAGCGCCGTGCGCGATACGCCCCACGGGATGGTCCTCCACAATGATGAAGGCGATGATGTCTTATTGCCCAACAAATACGTGCCGGAAGGCCTGCAAGAGGGTGGGGTAGTGGAAGTTTTTGTGTACACCGACTCGGAAGATTGGCCAATCGCTACAACGCAGCGCCCATTTGCACAACGAGATCAGTATGCCAACTTGCTGGTTAAGGAAATCTCGCCTCTGGGCGCCTGGATGGATATAGGGCTGGACAAAGACCTTCTGGTGCCGTTCTCCGAGCAGGACCTGCGCATGGAAGCAGGCAAGTATTACCCCGTCTATGTTTATGTGGATGAAGAGACTGACCGTCTCGTAGGCTCCAACCGCTTCCGCCGGTTCCTCTCTCAGGAAATCCCTGCGGTGCAGGAAGAGGAAGAGGTAGACCTGTTTATCTTAGGTTTGTCGGACCTTGGAGCCAAAGCCGCCGTCAACGGGCAACATGAAGGGCTGATTTTCCATAGCGATATCTTCAGGCCGTTGCAACCCGGAGAGCGCCTTAAGGGGTTCGTCAAAACTGTCCGCCCTGACGGTAAGATCGACCTCACGCTCCAACCCAAAGGATATGCGAAAGTAGAACCTAATGCCGAAAAAATCCTCACCCGCCTTCGCGCTGCTAATGGTTTTCTCCCGCTCCATGACAAAAGCGATCCCGAGCTCATTCGCGAGCAATTGCAAATGAGCAAAAAGACGTTTAAAAAAGCGATCGGCAGCCTCTACAAACAACAAATGATTGAACTGGCAGAAGGAGGAATCCGACTGAAATAGGTAAGGGTAAGGGTAACGGGGGATTGGGCGGCTGAGTGTTGAATTTTTACTTGGTGCTTCCCGATCCGGAATTAGTTTAGAATCACAAATATCTCCCTTTGATAATTGGCCTAACTGGTCATTCCTTTCCATAGCCTGGCTAAACTTGATAAGATCAAGGTTAGTGCCTGAGCAACTCGTCAGCTACCTCCATCCAGCTTCAGTATCACGGATACCCCTACCGGCTTCCCCCGTGGATAAATCCCAATCTGGTTTCATCCCATTTCCTAAGCACTCGCTTGGGATTCCCCTTTTTTGTGTCGTAAAGTGGGAACAAAGGTGGGAATTTCCCACCCTATCCCACAGTTTTCTCCTTTTGTATTTAAATGTATGTCACCAAAAAGCAATCATTTTTGCCATTTTTTTGGTGATAAACACCCGTAATAGCATTGTTACGGTAGGAGTGGGGAACTTTTTAGGCAGAAAACGTGGTAAAAAGTGGTAAAAAGTGTAATAAAGTAATACATTTGAATAAATGACCCTTCCTGGAGGAGTGTCGTGGTCAATGACAAAGGAGGAAGGAATGCAACCGAAAGGAGCTGTACTTCCAAGAATTTCATTGGCATTAATCACGGAATTGGTCCAGGAAATGAAACCACGGCGAAGTAGTGAATATCGAACAGCTATTAGGTGAATACGAGTGCAAGATAGACGCCAAAGGGCGCATGCGCATGCCGAGCGGGCTGATTGCCCAGCTCGGGGAGGGCGACGCACTCACATTCGTCATTAACCGGGGATTTGAGCAATGCCTCATGTTGTACCCGGAGCTGGTTTGGGAGCGGATTACGAATGAGATCAACCAATTGAATCTCTACAATAAAAAGAACCGCAATTTTGTCCGCTATTTCTACCGCGGCGCACAGAAAGTCTCAATGGACAGTGCCGACCGTATCCTGGTTTCAAAGCGCCTGCTCGAATATGCAGGTATTGGAAAAGAAGTGGTCCTGTCGGCTTACAACGACAGAATTGAAATATGGGCAGCCGATCAGTACGAGGCACTGCTGGATGAAGAACCGGAGGATTTCTCCGATCTGGCAGAGGATGTACTGGGCAAGGCTAATGGTAAAGCACCGGAGCTATGAGTTACCACCTCCCTGTGATGGCACAGGCTTGCATCGACGGAATGATTACGGACCCCGATGGAGTTTACATTGATGCCACTTTTGGTGGAGGCGGGCATTCCCGGCTTATTCTCGAACACCTGGGTGAGGAAGGAAAGCTGGTGGGCTTCGATCAGGATGAAGACGCACTGGATAATGTGCCGGAAGATGAACGCTTCATTTTTGTACAGCACAACTTCCGCTACCTGAAGCGCTTCCTGAAGCTGCATCGGATACAACAGGTAGATGGCATCCTGGCTGACCTGGGCGTTTCTTCCCATCAGCTGGACGTGCCGGAGCGTGGTTTTTCCTTTCGCTTCGATGCGGCGCTTGATATGCGGATGAATCAGCAGCAGGAAGAAACTGCGGCAAGTTTGCTACAGCGTTTGACTGCAGATGAGCTTCAGGATATCCTGAGCCGCTTTGGAGAAGTGCGCAACGCCAAAACGTTGGCTGAGCAACTGGTAGCTGAACAGCGGGTAAAGCCGGTCAAAACCATAGGCGAGTTTCTGACAATTGTGGCCCCATTGGTCAGAGGCAACCGGGCACGTTACCTGGCGCAGGTTTTTCAGGCGCTACGTATTGCGGTAAACGATGAAATGGGGGCTTTGGAAGATTTCCTGAATCAGTGCCTTGAGGTGCTGAAACCCGGTGGGCGGTTGGTGGTGCTTTCTTACCACTCCCTGGAAGATCGCATGATCAAGCATTTCCTGAAGACCGGAAATGTGGAAGGCGTGCAGGACAAGGATTTTTATGGCAACATCCACCGGCCCTTTAAAGTGCTGACCAAAAAGGCGGCACTGCCCACAGCAGAAGAAATTGAACGCAATTCCCGGGCACGGAGCGCTAAGCTGCGGATCGGGGAACGCAAAGAAGTAACATAAATAAAATGGCAAAACGGCAAAGTCCCATCGCAGGTCTGTTTGACATGGGGGTCTGGAGCAAAAAGCTGCTGCAGGACCAACTGTTCTATATCCTCTTTCTGGGCTTTCTGACCTTTGTCTATATCGCTAATGCTCACCTCGCTGAGGGCAATGTGCGGGAAATTCAAACCTTGCAGAAAGAGCTCAAAGAAATGCGTTGGTATTATATGTCGCTCCAATCGGAAAACATGTACAACGCCAAACGGTCAGAGGTGGCCAAACGGGTGCGCGACAATGGTCTGCGCCCACATTCAAAGCAGTTGAACCGAATACAAGTCAGACAGGAAGCATATCAATTAGGAGATGGATATTAAGAATGAAGTCCTTTACCGGGTCTACTTTCTCCTGTTCGGCATCGTCGTTCCGGCAGCTTTGATACTAGTCTATCGCACGGTTGACATTTCATTTGTCCAGGGTCAGAAATGGCGGGATGCCGGTGAAGCCAATTACATGGACTACCGCAAGATTGAGGCGGACCGTGGCAATATCTTTGCTGAAGATGGCAACCTGCTGGCAACGTCTATACCGTATTTCAATATTCGGTTTGACCCACTGGCAGCGAGCGACGAAGCTTTTGAAGAAAATCTTGATACGCTGGCCCACTGCCTGGCCTACTATGTCCTTGAAGATGTGACGGTGGGCGGGGCGCGGGAGCACCTGCTCGATTTACGCAGCGGTAAAGACCGATATATTTTGCTTAAAAAGCAAGTCTCCTATGCGGAGAAAAAGTTCATTGAATCATTTCCATTATTTCGCTTAGGCCGTAACGGCGGTGGGTTCATTGCCGTAAAGCGGAGCGAGCGTAAACGGCCTTTTGGCATTTTGGCACAGCGCACCGTTGGGTATGTACGCGAAGGGGCTAAGCCAGTAGGTTTGGAAGGCTATTACGACGAAGTGCTGGGCGGGCAGCCCGGTAAGCAGTTGATGATCTGCGTGGACCGCAGGAAAGACCTTTGGATGCCGATGGATGACCTCAGTGCAATCGAGCCCCAAAGTGGCAATGACATCGTCACTACGATTGACCTGGACATTCAGGACATCGCAGAACGGGCATTAAGCCGGGCGGTCAATGCGCACGACGCTGAATGGGGCACTGCTATTGTGCTGGAAGTTGAAACCGGTGCTTTACGTGCAGTCGCCAATCTGGGCCGCACTGATCAGGGCTGGTGGGAGACCTACAACTTTGCCGTCGGTACGGCAGGCGAGCCAGGGTCCACCTTCAAGGCAGCATCTGTACTGGCTTTACTGGAAGATGGCTACCTCACGCTGGATGACTCCATCCGTGTTTACAACGGTAAAGCGGATTTTTACGAAGAAACTATGGAGGATGCCTCCCCTTACAGCTATCGCCTTGATACCGTTACGCTGCGGGAAGCTTTTGAGATTTCCTCCAACGTGGGCATTGCCAAAACCATTGAGCGGTTTTATGGCGAAAAGAACGACCAAAATGATGAGGAAGGTGCCGCCCGATTTGTCCGCCGGCTCAAGCAGTTCAACCTGCATCAGCCTATTGGTGTAGAAATCGAAGGCGAAGCCAATCCTTATATAAAGGAGGCCTACAGCGATGAGGATTACTGGAGTGGGACAACCCTGCCCTGGATGTCGATCGGTTACGAGTTGGAGCTGACGCCTCTGCAGTTGCTGAACTTCTACAACGCAGTAGCCAACGACGGCAAGATGATGAAGCCCTATCTGGTGTCTGCCATTCAGCGCATGGGTAAAACGGAAGAACAGTATTACCCCACCGTTATCAATCGCCGGATTGCTTCAGCGAAAGCAATCAGCCAGCTACAGGAGCTACTGCAGGCGGTGGTGGAACACGAACGCGGCACGGCCCACGACCTGTACACCGAAGAATACACTTTTGCTGGTAAAACAGGCACAGCACAGGTCAACTATAAAAGAGGTCCGCGCGGTAACAGTATTGGCGGGCACCAAGCTTCTTTTGTAGGATATTTTCCGGCGGAAGCGCCCAAGTACTCCTGCATTGTGGTGATCAATAAGCCACGTCGGGGCGGATTCTACGGTGGCGAAGTTGCTGGTCCCGTTTTTCGGGAAATTGCGGACAACATCCACCGGGTAAAGCCAGCTTTGCATCCTGTTTTGAATGCGCAGGCTCTGCCGGCTGATTTAGAAAGCCCGCTACCCGGGCTGAGTATCGGCGCCCAGGAAGACTTTCGGTCACTCCTGGCTTATTTGAATATTGATGTATACGGGGAACCCGAAACGGCAATGGCTGTTTTGCGCCCTCGTTCAGATAGCTTGAGAATGGAAACCAGGACGATGGCAGAAGAAACTGTACCAAATGTGGTGGGGTTGGGACTGCGGGACGCCTTACATGTCCTTGAAAACAGAGGTTTAAAAGTTGCTGTGGAAGGGGTCGGTAAAGTCAGGCGGCAGTCCATTATTCCTGGCACAAGAATTCGTGGGCAACAGATTAAGCTGTACCTGCGCTAAAGCAAAACGAAACCAACACCGGGCCAACTGGCCTAAGAAAAAACCTGGATGTAGCATGTCTACAACACTCGAAGACCTCCTGGAACCTGTAAAAGTGCTGGCTGCCAACGGGCAGCTGGACAGAAAAATTGAAAGCTTGCAGTTTGATTCCCGGAAAGTGAAGCGCGGTGATGTGTTTATCGCCATCCGGGGCACACAAGTGGATGGGCATGACTATATCTCATCGGCAGTAGATCAGGGCGCTGTCGCCATCGTGGCGGAAGCATTACCCGACTCCCTGCCCGATCAGATAGTCAGTGTCCTGGTAGCCGACAGCGCAATGGCGCTCGGCAAGATGGCCAGCCTTTATTACGGTGAGCCATCCAGACAATTGAAATTGGTTGGGGTGACGGGCACCAATGGCAAAACCACGACGGTAACCTTGCTGCATGAGTTATTTCTCAGGCTGGGCTACAAAGCGGGGCTGCTGTCAACGGTGCGCAACAAGATTGGTGAAATGCCGCTGCCGGCTACACATACCACACCTGATGCACTTGCGGTACACGCTTTGCTCCGGGATATGGTAGATGCGGGCTGCGATTATGCCTTTATGGAAGTTAGTTCGCATGCCGCGCATCAGCGGCGCATTGCCGGACTGGATTTTGACGGGGCTGTTTTTACCAATATTACGCACGATCACCTCGATTACCATAAAACGTTTAAGGCCTATATCGAGGCCAAAAAAATGTTCTTTGACATGTTGCCTGACACCGCCTTTGCTCTGGTCAATGCAGATGACCGAAGAGGAGAGGTGATGTTACAAAATACTTTAGCCAAAAGGTACACTTACAGCCTGCGGTCTATGGCCAACTTCAGGGCAAAGCTTCTGGATAACGCCGTAACCGGGCTGCAATTGCTAATCGATGGGCAGGAGGTATTTAGTCGCCTCATCGGCGACTTTAATGCCTACAACCTGCTTGCGGTATACAGCGTGTCCATCTTGCTGGAGCAGGATCATATGGAATCGCTTACGGCACTCAGTGAATTGGGCGCTGTAGACGGGCGCTTTGAAACCATCGCTACACCGGGCAAAAGCTACATCGGCATTGTCGATTATGCACATACCCCTGATGCGTTGGAAAAAGTGCTGCAGACCATTGACCAATTGCGTCAGCGGGACAGCCGCATTATTACTGTAGTCGGATGCGGGGGAGATCGGGACCGGGCCAAGCGCCCTGTCATGGCCAAGACTGCCTGCGCCTTCAGCGATCAGGTGATCCTGACTTCTGATAACCCCCGGACGGAAGATCCGGAAGCCATTCTGGAGGATATGTGGAAGGGCGTCCCAAAAGATGCCGTCCGAAAGGTGTTAACGATTGTCAACCGGCGGGAGGCCATACGGACGGCTGCTGCACTGGCACAAGGCGCAGATATGGTCTTAATCGCTGGAAAGGGGCATGAAAAGTATCAGGAAGTCAACGGGGAAAGACTCCCCTTTGACGATAAAGCAGAATTGGAGGGTGCTTTGCAGGAGAAATCCTGATGTAGCCCACAGGGCATGCGCCCTAAATGCTTATTTTGCGGTGTTTATTTAAACCCAATAACTGATCTTAACTATGCTTATTCAACTCATCGAATGGCTTGACAATTCCCTTGGCGGTTTTTCTGGTGCCGGTTTGTTCCGGTATATCACATTCCGGGCGGGTATCGCTGCGGTTTTGTCCCTGATTATCTCCATGGTTTTTGGCGGCCGTATCATCAACTACCTTCGTTACCTGCAGGTAGGCGAAACGGTGCGTGACCTGGGTCTGACCGGGCAAAAGAGTAAGCAAGGGACACCAACGATGGGTGGGGTTATCATTATTATGGCCATTTTGATTCCCTGTTTGTTGCTGGCAGATCTGAGTAACGTCTATGTGGTGCTGATGATTGTCAGTACGATATGGATGGCTGCTATCGGGTTTGTTGACGACTACATCAAGGTATTCCGAAAAAACAAGGAAGGCCTGCGCGGCACTTTTAAGGTGCTTGGTCAGGTTGGCCTGGGGTTGCTCATTGCCTTAACTATGATCCTGAATGAAGATGTAGTGGTGCGCCTGGAAGTTGACGAAGCTGCCGAGCTGGGTTACACCGAAATGGTCGGTGACACTATCAATGTCCCGGCTGATTTGGCGCTGGTAGGACCCGCCCGGAAAGGCGATTTTAAGGTTAACCTGACTAATGTGCCTTTTCTTAAGGGAAACCGGTTGGACTACGCCTGGTTGATGCCCCTGCAGGAGCCAGCTGCTTCCCGATGGGTGTGGCTGCTTTTTGTGCCGCTGGTCATCTTCGTGGTAACTGCCGTTTCCAATGCGGCCAATTTAACCGATGGGCTTGATGGACTCGCGACCGGAGTTTCCGGGATTATAGGCGCTGCCCTTGGCATCTTTGCTTATGTTTCCGGTAATGCAATCGCAGCTAATTACCTTAATATCCTGCATTTGCCCGGAACGGGCGAGCTGGTGATTTTTGCAGCTTGCTTTATGGGAGGTTGCCTTGGGTTCTTATGGTACAACTCTTTTCCCGCTCAAATATTTATGGGGGATACGGGGAGTCTCACCCTTGGCGGTATCATCGCTGCAATGGCTATTGTGCTCCGTAAAGAGCTTTTAATTCCGCTGCTTTGCGGCATATTCCTGATGGAAAACCTTTCGGTCGTGATGCAAGTGACCTATTTTAAATATACGAAGCGGAAGTATGGCGAAGGCCAGCGCATTTTTCTGATGTCTCCCCTCCATCATCATTATCAGAAAAAGGGCATGCCGGAAGTAAAAATCGTCACCCGTTTTTGGATTGTCGGTATCCTGCTGGCGGTGTTGACCATTATCACACTGAAAATTCGGTAACCGACCCGCAAGATTGGAAAATAACAAATAGGTATATCGACTGGGCGTTTGTCAAAGAAGGCGAAAATTTGGATTATGAAGAATATCGTCATACTGGGAGCAGGAGAGAGCGGCGTAGGCGCTGCCCTTTTAGCCCAACAAAACAGGCATCATGTCTTTGTCTCCGATCGAGGAGGCATTGCAGAAAAATATAAGCGTGAGCTGGAAAGCCACGGCATTGCGTACGAAGAAGGGCAACACACCCCGGAACGTATCCTGCAAGCCGATGAGGTGATCAAAAGCCCGGGGATTCCAGACCACGTACCCCTTATAAAAGACCTGGTACGCAAAGGCATACCAGTGATTGCTGAAATTGAATACGCAGCTCGCTACCACCAGTCAAAAGTGATAGGTATTACGGGCAGCAATGGAAAAACCACCACTACCCGCCTGGCTTTCCACCTCCTGCAAACCGCAGGATTGGATGTGGAAATGGGCGGTAATGTCGGCAAAAGCTTTGCCCGCTGTCTGACGGAGCGCCACCGCGCGTACTACGTTCTGGAGTTGAGCAGCTTTCAGTTGGATGGCATCGTGGACTTTCGGCCAGATATCGGGATGCTCCTGAATATCTCGCCTGACCACCTCGACCGCTATGATTACAAAATGGAAAATTACATCCGGTCTAAATTTCGGATCACCATGAATCAGCGGGCAGGAGATGTTTTCCTGTACCAGGCAGAGAATGAGCATATTGCTGCCTTTCTGCCTGAGCATAAGGTTACAGCTGCCGCCGTGCCGCTCAAGCGTGAAGCGCTGACTGCAGAAGGCATTAAGGTTGGGGAACGGGACTTTGACCTGAGGCAGACAAAGCTGAGGGGTGAGCATAATTACTTCAATGCACTGTTCGCCTCAACGGCTGCCCTGCACTGGGGCGCTGAACCTGAAGCGATACAACGAGGTTTGGAGACCTTTACACCGGTCCCACACCGCATGGAGGTGATAGCAATGCATCAGGGTGTTGAGTATATCAACGACAGCAAAGCCACCAACGTGGATGCAGTGTATTACGCATTAGACGCCATGCCGAAGGGTGTGGTTTGGATTGCCGGAGGGCAAGACAAAGGCAACGATTACGAGCCCCTGTTGCCACTGGTCCGCGAAAAAGTCCGGGCGCTGGTTGCTTTGGGCATTGACAATACGAAACTAAAAGCCACTTTTGGCGGGCTGGTGGACACTTTTGTGGAAACAGGCTCTGCTGAAGCGGCTGTACAAAAGGCCGCGGGTTTGGCCAGAGCAGGAGAAAAAGTACTCCTGTCGCCAGCCTGTGCAAGCTTTGACTTATTTAAGAATTACGAACAACGGGGCGAGCTGTTTAAGGCAGCAGTTCTGGATTTAAAATAGATGGAAACAACAGCATGTCGCTAGCAACGAGATTATACGCAGAGCTTCGGGGAGATCGCGCCATTTGGGCGGTGATCGCCGTGTTGGCCCTTTTCTCCATTATGGCGGTGTACAGCTCAACGGGTACACTGGCCTACCGGGAAATGGGGGGCAATACGGAGTCTTTCCTGGTCAAGCACCTGCTTATCGTGGTAGGCGGATTGTTCCTGACCTATTTGGCGCACCTGTTGCACTACATGAAATATTCCCGTTCGGCACCTGTGCTGTTGTTGATTTCTGTACCGCTGTTGATTTACACAATTGCATTCGGGGCAGATATCAATGATGCCCGGCGTTGGATAGAGGTGCCTTTTGTGGGGATTACCTTTCAGACGTCGGACTTTGCCAAGCTGGCTTTGATTATATATCTGGCCCGTGTGATTGGGTCCAAGCAGGATTATATCAAAGACTTCCAGTCTGCTTTTGTACCGATCATCGTACCGGTACTAATTATCTGCGGGTTAATCGCGCCTGCGGATTTGTCGACGGCTATCCTGCTGTTTTTTACGAGCGTCCTGATGATGTTCGTTGGCCGGGTAGCACTGCCGTATATCGCTTTGCTGTTATTGTTAGGTATTGTGGTTTTTGCTGTATTGGTGCTTCTGGGAGAGTTTTTCCCCGATATTGTCCGGTCAGATACCTGGGTGAACCGGGTACGTGAGTACATGGATAATCCGGATGGCGGCTATCAGGTACAGCAAGCCAAGATCGCTATTGCCAACGGAGAGTGGCTGGGCAATGGGCCGGGCAACAGTATTCAAAGGAATTACCTGCCTTCTCCGTATTCCGATTTTATCTACGCCATCATTGTAGAAGAATATGGGATTCTTGGCGGCTTTTTGATCATAGGGCTTTATGTGGCCTTGTTTTTTCGTTCTGCCCGATTGGTGACGAAGAGCCCCAAGGCATTTGGTGCTATGCTGGTCATAGGATTAAGTATTAGCCTGGTGCTGCAAGCCTTTATCAACATCGCGGTATCCGTGGACCTCGTACCTGTAACCGGAGTAACACTGCCGATGGTTAGTATGGGAGGTACATCGATCCTCTTTACTTGTATCTCTCTTGGGATCATCCTGAGTGTAAGTAAGTATATTGAAACGCTGGATGATGCAGGGTAGAAAAGAGTTGAACGGTTGCCAGCGGCTCGTTAGGTGATTTGAAGTCAATGGTCTGGTACCATTGATATACAGTATACCTCCGAAAAGGAGTTGGATGAAATAGGTCAAAATGCCCCTGAGTTGGGCGGAAAGATCAAGAAGTTGATCGACTACCCGGGCAGGCTAAAAAAATAAGGGAAAAACGATCAGGTGTGGCAAAAACGACCAAAAAAGCGGAGGAGGGCTCAGTGCTCAACCGGCCTGAAGAGGAGGGGGCGCTAAACACCCGACCGCTTGTCAGAATACTAATTTCCGGAGGCGGTACCGGAGGCCATATCTTTCCCGCTATTGCGATTGCCGATGCGGTAAAAGCACTGGCACCAGAGGCCGATATCCGGTTTGTAGGGGCCAAAGGAAAAATGGAGATGGAGAAAGTCCCGAAAGCGGGCTACCCCATCGAAGGGCTGTGGATCAGCGGATTCCAGCGAAAATTGACATTACGGAACCTGAGTTTTCCTTTTAAGCTGATCAGTAGCTTGTGGCGTTCCCGACGGATTATCGGGCGGTTTGAGCCACAGGTGGTGATAGGGGTTGGAGGCTACGCCAGCGGACCGCTGCTGCAGATAGCAAACAGCCAGGGAATCCCGACGCTGCTACAGGAGCAAAACTCTTTTCCCGGTATTACTAACCGGTTGCTGGGGGGGAGAGCAGACAAAATTTGCGTGGCCTACGAAGGTATGGAGCGCTTTTTTCCGTCTGAAAAGCTTTTGCTAACCGGAAACCCGGTTCGGGCAAACCTGCAGCAAATTAAAGCGACCCGGGAAGAAGGAGCCAGGCACTTCGGGTTTGACCCGGCAAAGCCAATACTATTCGTTTTTGGCGGCAGCCTGGGCGCCCGGTCGATAAATGTTGCTATGGCGGCAAATGCGGCAGCACTAAAGGCACGCCCTGATGTGCAGGTGCTATGGCAGGTCGGTAAGCTTTACGAAGCAGAGTTCACTGTTTGTGAAACGGCTCAATTGCCCAATGTAAAAGCGGAAGCTTTTATCGATGGTATGGACCTGGTCTACACGATGTCTGATGTCATCGTTGCCCGTTCCGGAGCCCTGACGATTTCAGAACTGCAATTTGCCGGAAAGCCGGCGATTTTCATACCCTCTCCAAACGTGGCGGAGGACCATCAAAGCAAAAATGCGCAGGCCCTGGTAAAGAAAGAAGCCGCCCTGATGATTCCGGATGCGGAAGCCAGGGTTCGGATACTTCAGGATGCTATCGCTTTAATTGATAATACGGAACGGCGACAGCGGCTGAGCGCTAATATCCAAAAAATGGCACAACCGGATGCAGCAGCGCGGATCGCCCGCGAAGTGCTTCGGCTTGCTCAATCGGCAAAGGAATAACCGATGGACTTGAATAACATAAAAACGGTGTACTTCATCGGAGTAGGGGGAATTGGCATGAGTGCGATCGCCCGTTACTTCAACGGCAGAGGAGCCAAAGTATACGGTTACGACAAAACAGAAACCGAGCTGACCAGAACGCTGGCAGCAGAAGGTATTGACATACATTACCAAGAAGATGTGGGACGCATACCGGAGGCAGTAGATCTCGTGGTTTATACGCCTGCTGTACCAAACACGCATGCAGAGCTGCAGTATTTCCAGCAGCAGGGAATGCCTGTGAAAAAGCGGGCGGAAGTGCTGGGTATCATCAGCCGGGGTATGAAGGCGATTGCGATTGCTGGTACGCATGGTAAAACGACAACGACGACTCTGGCTACCTACCTGCTTCGGGAATGCGGTATTGACTGTACCGCATTTTTGGGCGGTATTGCCCTTGACTTTGAGACCAACTTCGTGGAAGGCAGTTCAGATTGGGTGGTCGTGGAAGCGGATGAATACGATCGTTCTTTTCTTCACCTGAGCCCTGATATTGCGGTGGTCCTAAGTATGGATGCTGACCACCTGGATATCTACGGCGACCGGGAATCCATGCATGAGACTGGCTTCCGGGCTTTCGCCAAAAAGCTGGAACCGGGCGGAAAGCTGTTTTTGCAGTACCGGTGGGCCAAAGAGATGGGTGATTTTCCGGGCCTGGCGCTTTTTGGTGTAGAAGGGGGCAGCTATCGGGCAGTGCATATCCGGGTAGAAAACGGGTATTTTACTTTCGACTACCAAAGCCCGATGCACCGGCTGGAGGGCTTGCAACTGAGCTTGCCTGGCCGGCACAACGTGGAGAATGCTACGGCAGCCATAACGGTGGCTTTGGAGCTTGGCGCAGCCCATCAGGATATCCGGCGGGCGCTACGAACTTTCCGGGGTATCCGCCGACGGTTTGAGTTTTTATATCGGGAAAAAAACCGGGCTTTCATTGATGATTATGCCCACCATCCCGAAGAGCTTCAGGCTACTATCGGAGCAGCAAAAGAGCTGTTTCCAAATCAGGAGGTGACGGGTGTTTTTCAGCCGCACCTCTTCTCGAGGACGCGCGATTTTGCCGATGGCTTCGCACGCGCCCTGGAGCAGCTGGATGAAATCTGGCTGATGGATATTTACCCGGCAAGAGAAGCGCCTATTGCAGGCGTAGACAGTGCCTGGCTTTTTGAAAAAATAAACCATCCCCGCAAACACCTGGTGCAGGCAGGGGATGTACTTCAACTGGCAGAGGAACGGCAGCCCGATATACTGCTTACCCTTGGTGCCGGTGATATTGATTTACTTAGAACTCCCCTGAAGCAATACTTCGAGGGACAAAGACAATAAAAATGGCGATACAGCTACTACAAAATATGGATCCTAAAACGCAGCGGACGCTACGGCGTATTGGCTGGGCGGTCCTGTTTTTGGGTATGCTGGTGATCTACATCTCTGCAGTTGAGCAGAAAGGCGGTAGTGCCGTCAAAGATGTAATGGTCAATATCGAGCCATTACCGGACGGCAACAGCCTGCTGGCTGAAGGAGATGTACTTGGCTCTATTGAACGGGCCTTCGACAAGCCTCTGGAAGGGCAGACTTTAGGTGATATTGATGTAGAGCGCCTGGAGCAGGTGCTGGAAGCAGAACCTTTTATTCTGGATGCAGAAGCCTATGTGACTGCCGGTAATCATATTGTGATCGATATTAACCCGAGGGAGCCGATTCTTCGGGTGATTGACAATAATGGCTACAATTATTACCTGGACCGTGATGGTATTCAAATGCCTTTATCGGACCATTTCACCGCAAAAGTGCTGGTGGCAACAGGTAGCCTGCCTGCGTACAATGAGACCTTTCTGGAACGTAAGCGCAACCGGCTAAAGGAAGCTTTTCAGCTGGCACAGCTTATTCTGAGTGACCCCTTCCTGGCACCGCTGTCAGAGCAAATTTACTTCGACAGCCGCGGGAAGATCACCCTTGTGCCAAAGATAGGCAGTGACCGTATTGAATTTGGAAGTTTTGAAGATGCCCGCAGTAAGCTGCGCCGCATCAAGATTTTTTATAAAGAAGTGCTGCCTTATACAGGGTGGCAGGCTTATGATGAAGTTAGTGTAGCCTACGATGACCAAGTCATCGGGCGAAAGTAATTTGAAAACGAAAACTACATTTAAATGATACCCATGAGTGAAACCAATGTAAACAAATCGGAAATCATTGTTGCGCTCGACATCGGGACAACAAAAATCTGTGCTATTGCGGGTCGCCGCAATGAGCATGGTAAAATTGAGGTGCTGGGCTTCGGCAAAGTCGCCTCTGAGGGTGTGCTGCGCGGTGTCGTGTCAAACATTGAGAAGACAGTTAAGGCAATAGCCGAGGCCGTCAACATGGCACAACGCACCGCCGGGCAAACCTTTAAGGTGATGCACGTAGGTATCGCCGGGCAACATATCAAAAGCCTGCAGCACCGGGGTATACTTACCCGGGACACTGACCATACTGAAATCAGCCGTCGGGATATTGACCGTCTGATCAGTGATATGTTTAAGCTGGTCCTGCCTCCCGGCGATAAAATACTGCATGTCATTCCACAGGAATACACCGTAGACAATGAGCAGGGTATCACCGATCCGATTGGGATGTCTGGTATCCGGCTGGAAGCCAACTTCCACATTATTACGGGTCAGATTTCCGCCTCTAACAACATCCACCGTTGTGTAGAGCGCACCGGACTTAAGGTAGCGAATATGACCCTTGAGCCTATCGCTTCCGCATCTGCGGTATTGAGCGAAGAGGAAAAAGAGGCAGGCGTTGCCTTGGTTGACATCGGTGGAGGTACTACTGATATCACTATTTTCCAGGAGGGTATCATCCGGCATACAGCGGTAATCCCCTTTGGTGGGAATGTGATTACCAAAGATATTAAAGAAGGTTGTACTGTAATGAAGCCTCAGGCTGAAAAGCTTAAGGTGAAGTTTGGCTCAGCTTTAGCAGAAGAAGTGTATGACAACCGTATCATTTCCATTCCCGGTTTGCGCGGGCAGGACCACAAGGAGATCTCCGAGAAAAACCTGGCGCGTATCATTCAGGCACGGGTAGAGGAAATTTTGGACTATGTGATTTGGGAGGTCCGTCGCTCAGGCTTTGAGCGAAAGCTCATCGGGGGTATTGTGCTGACCGGGGGCGGTGCGTTGCTCAATCACATCGAAAAACTTTCGGAGTATCACACGGGTATGAGTACCCGGATTGGTACACCGGTAGAACACCTGGCACATGGCTATCATGAACATTTGAGCAGCCCAATCTACTCTACTGGAGTTGGGTTGCTAATCAAAGGCCTTGATGATCTGGAAGCAGGCCTTATTCCTGCTCAGGTGGAAGAGGCATCGGAAGATGAACAGGCTTTGATGGAAAAAGAGCCCGCAGGAAACTGGTATGACCAGCTTTTCAAGCGCACCAAAGAGTGGTTTGAAGCTGAACCAGACAACGAATTTTAGCAGATAACGCACAACAAACGAACGCTGATACTTCAATTAACCATGTTGGGTGGTACGCAAAGCGCAGCAGGAAAACCCAGCAAAACAAAAAACAAGCAGTTATGGTATTTGATTTGCCAAAAGACGAAAGCCCGATAATTAAAGTACTGGGCGTGGGGGGAGGCGGCAGCAACGCTGTGACGCACATGTTCCGGCAAGGCATCGTGGGGGTTGACTTTGCGATTTGCAATACAGATTCACAGGCTATGGAACTAAGTCCGGTCACCACCCGAATGCAACTAGGCCCTAACCTCACAGAAGGAAGGGGCGCAGGCTCTAAACCGAATATCGGGAAAATGGCCTGCGAAGAATCTATCGAAGCGGTCAAGGGTTACCTGGAGAATAATTGCCGCATGCTCTTTATTACAGCGGGCATGGGCGGTGGCACTGGTACAGGGGCGGCACCAATTATTGCCAAGACGGCCAAAGAGATGGATATTCTCACGGTTGCTATTGTCACCCTGCCGTTTACCTTCGAAGGGCGGCGCCGTACTTCTCAGGGCCATGAAGGGCTTGAGGAGCTGAAAAAGAATGTTGATACCCTTATCATTATCTCAAATGATAAGCTGCGTCAGATTCACGGCAACCTTTCTATCTCTGAGGCTTTTGCAGAAGCGGATGATATTCTGACGACTGCTGCCAAGGGCATAGCAGAGATTATTACCGTACCCGGTTACGTCAATGTAGACTTTGAGGACGTTAATACCGTCATGCGTGAAAGTGGTGTCGCTATTATGGGCACAGCTTCCGCTGAGGGCGAAGACCGGGCCAAGCGTGCAGTAGACGATGCCTTACATTCTCCGCTGTTGGAGGATAACGATATCCGGGGTGCTCAGCATATTCTGCTCAATATCACTTCCGGCACCAAGGAGGTGACGATGGATGAGATATTCGAGATCACCGAATTTGTGCAAGAAGAGGCCGGTTACGGTACAGATCTGATCTGGGGTAACTGCTATGACGAAGACCTGGGCGAGAAGATCAGTGTAACGGTTATTGCTACTGGATTTGAGCATAACAAACAGAAGAAAACCAGCAAACCGGCTGATGACAAGATCGTTGTTGCGCTGGATGAGGATCAGCCTAAACGGGTAGAGGATCAAGCAAAAAAAAAGGGATTAGCCGATATTGGGTATGAACCTAACGGACCGGTCAACAATACCGTAGAGTTTGATGACGTTCGGGAGACTATTGCAAAATACCAGCACCGTAGCCGGTATTCCTACGACGAGCCCTATTTGAGCCCGGAAGGAACCGCGCCATCCGAGGAAGGCCAGGAAAAGCACCTGGAGCAGGAGCGTAAGCGCCGGGAGCGGCTGCGCAGCAACCGTGTGAAGCTGAGCAACCCGCAGGCTATCATTGAACTAGAAAACGAACCCGCCTACTTGCGCCGGGGCGTAGATTTGGACAATGTGCAGGATTCTAAGGAAGCTTCCCATTCTACCTGGAGCATTAATGATGATGACGAACTGGAAGTCCGCGGTGGAAACTCTTTCCTCCACGATAATGTGGACTAGCCCTAAGAATACTTTTGCTTTCGTAGGCGGCTTGACTCAATAGGGTTAAGCCGCTTTTTTTGTTTAAACTTTTAAGGAGGATTCTTAAACAAAAAATCAGTTTCAAAGTTGTACCATTGAAATCTGACAAAGACAACATGAACGATCGAAAAATAAAGCTGGCATTAACTGTAGGACTGCTGAACCGGCAGCCGGGGCAGGAGAATATCCTGCAATTGGTTAAGCGCTTACTGTCGAAGTTTAGGACGGAAACCGGCAGCTATTTAGGCTTGCGTCAACTGGGGCATCAAATTATTAGTGGAAAGCATACCCTCAAATCCTATGCCCTGGATTTTGATTACTACACGCTCAGTCTCGATATTGTGAGCAATGCAAGTGATAATACAGAGAGTATCAATAGATTAGAATTTGAGTCTTTGATGACAGCCTATGCTGCCTGAGCAATAATAAGGTGAGTTGGTCTAAGCGCGCTAACAGGCTTTGTACGAATATCAGGCGCGTTGCAAACTTACAGATCAGTTGAGCAGTTTTTGGAAGTGTAAGTGGGAAAGTAAATCTGATTTACGCCATCTCTCCATAAAAAAGCCCCACAAGCAATTCAGCTAGCGGGGCTTCTCTTAAAAATGCGTCTGTTTCTTTTATCCTCCTAAAAGGATGTCGCAGTATTCCTCGGGAATAACAATATCTTCAACAATAATAGAGGCCCGGTTGTCCGGATCGTCGAGGTCCACTTTCAGGCGATAATCCTCTACTTCAAGAACCTGGGATTCGACTACAATATCCATGAAATCATAGGTGCGTCCAGCATAGACCAGTCTGAAATCATAAACCTCACCCCGGAAGAGGCGACTAGTAAAGAACTGGCCACCGCGCACCTGAGCCAGAGGCTCCCAGAATTGGTTACTTTGCCGGAAGTAGATCACCGCATCGGGTTGAATGATAATGTCAGGTCCTGCGCTCTGGCATATACCAGAGAAGCGTACATCAAGTACCAGCGGGCTTGGTGGCTCGAAGGTTTTCATATCCAGTATGGTGGTTGAATTGCAGATGGTGGCAAACTGCTGCGAAGTATAAATTACTTGATTGCCCTCCGAAACTTCCATGTAAAGGTTCCTGTTTTTCGGAATATTGTACATATTGATCGTCTCCCCGTTAAGCGCCCTGAAATAGCGGCGGTAACTAAAGCGGCGCCCGGTATTGGCATCATAGAGTTGCCCTCTGAGGAAAGGTGCCTCAGTGTAGTTATTGTAGTCGGATTCAATCACCAGTCTAACCGGCTCATACCCGCGGCAGGAGTTATAGAAGTAGTCAAAGTTCCACCACGAGAGGTGGGTAATCAGCATGGTGGCTGTAAGGTTTCCATCAGCACCTTTTTCTACGACAGCTTCCCCCTCATGTTTCCACTGACCGGTATTGTCATCAAGCGACCAGATAGGAATAATATCGCCTTCTTTGACTTGTTGTCCGGTAGCCGGATCAATGGTTTCCGGGTTGATGCCCACTTCCACCTCCACAGGCTCGGAGAAGTCCGTAACCTCGTCGCTGCCTACGAACATATCGAGGGCAACAAAGCCGGCGGTCACAAACTCTATAGGGTCCATTTCATTACCATTTTCATCCACAACGTTGGTTGCCGTGAAGCCACCGGGGAAAGATGCTAGGGACTCGTCGCTGCGGTTGTCGAAGTGAACCAACTGTACTTCGATATTACCGGTAAGCTCTTCACCTTCGGCATTCATCACTTTTGTGCCTTGCTTCAGTTTTACGGTAGCCATTTCTTCCTTGCCGGCTACCATTGGGGTTGTGAAAGCGGTGTCTTGCATTACGCCGTCCGCATCCGCAGAAGTCATGCCTATTTGCAGGCTCACTCCTTTTGGCGGTTGATTAAGACTGACCATATTTACAGGGATAAACTGGAAAGCGGTATCATACAAGGTGATGTTTTGAACGGTTTTGAGATAGCCAGGGGCTTCTGCAATAATGGTGAGTTCAAGTGGGTCGTCTTCCGTTATTTGGACTTCTTTATCCAGGCCGATCTCAAGAAAACCTGCTACTGGTTTTAGTTCCCGTTGTCCATCTGTAGAGTAGATCAGGTCTTTATCGGGGCCTTGGATGGTAATACTGAGGTTGTCAGGAGCATCTCCTCCCATATCCAGATTTGCATCACCAAAATAGAAAGCAACGGGTACGCGAAAGATGTCTGTATTAATATTGAGGTTTACGCCATCTACATAGCCGTCAATTAAATCCTCCCGGGCTTCTTCTGTACAGGTGGTTACCAGAAAAGCAAAAGCAAGGATAGCGCTGAAGCGTAAAGTTGGTATGAATATCTTTTTCATGTTGTTTGATTGGATTTCGAGGATTACTGCTCAGTTTCGAGCGGGAAGTTCTGTTCAATGGTTTGAGCTGCTCCTGCCGGGTCCGCTTTGAGCACTTTTCTTAAGGGCTTATAACCAGGTATGGTGATATTGATCTCGTAGGTATCGCCGGGGTCGAGGCCCAAAGTGAACTGACCACTTGGATATGGACCGGTGCGCTCTAAAGTTTTACTCCCATCGGGCAGTATCTTGTAAAGTTCAATATAGGCTTGCTTAAGTACTGCATCGGTTTTTGCATCCACAGCTGTTCCCCTAACAATCAGGTAGGGCGATGCATTAGGCGCTACCGGCTTAGGCAGCGCAGGTTGCTCTTCTGAAATTTGCTTTTCGGGGCTTGCTTCGTTTCCAGTGTCCTCTGCCAATTCAGATGTACCCTCCGCTCCGGGCCTCAGGCCAAACAATTCCTTAGGCAAATTAAATTTATAAGCCAGGCGAAAGCCTACCGAGGGATGTACACGTACGCGCTCAAAGTTTTCAGAAAGTACGGGGCCATTTTGGGCATTATCGCTTAGTAAACCCGTAGAGTTAAACTTGATATCCGGGCGCCCTCTCAGCATAGCACCTGCTTCCAGGGCAAAACTAAGCCGGTTGACGCCTAAAGAACGACCAAAGCCTAAACCGAAGTAAGGGTATACGGGCGAGCCTGTAGTATAGTTGACATTGATTGTTCCGATACGTTCGGGCGTGAGCTCATAATCGTTGACTGATACGCCATCCGCAAACTCCCCGTTGACGTTGATATAGTTGTTTAGATTGATCATCAAACCGCCCATAAGACGAAAGGACTTTTTCTCACCTATGGGCAGCTCTGCTATCAGCCCAAGGGTACTCAAATCCAGATCAGAGCTCAGAATGAGATCCTGACCGGAGAAGCCAAGTGAAGCTGCATTGAAGCTAAGTCCGTCCACCTCCATGCGCATCCGGTTGTAGGATATCCGGAAATTGACTGGATGAATAATACTCAGGGTAGCATCTACACCAAGAAAGGCGTGAGAGCCGGTACTAAGACCAACAGACATGGCAGGTTGGAAAGTGGAAGTGGGCTTTGTATCAGCGGGTGGTGGAGCCTCTTGGGCAAATACTGCGCTCGCTGGGTAAACCGCAAGGCTTAATGCCAGGGAAAAGGTAAGCACTCGGCTTACAATAGATCGTTTTGTCCTCATAGTAGTAAGGGTTTAGAAATTCGGAACTTGGGTAATGATTATAGAAAACCGCCAAAATTGGCGAGATGTCATTCCTTTCTTTTCCTGTTGCCCTTAGTGTAGTTTTGTTGTGCTTGTTTATTAGGCAATGCAGATGTATACGGTATAACCTAAAATAGGTTACAGCTTCAAATCTTTTTCTAATTGCAATACATTAGTGATTTTCAGATGTTTATAGATTCGACTTAGTGTTTATAGCGTATGTCTTCCAGGTAGCCAGGCAAAAAAAAAATGCCCCTCTGCATTGTTGCTGCGAAGGGGCATACCCGTCTCCAGGCATCCTATTTGATAGGCTTAAGCTTTTATAACGCCCACCTTTTTACTGCTTCATAAAGCGTAACGTTTCCTGTATACCTTGCTCGCCTTGTATTTCCAGGAAATACATGCCAGCAGGCAAGTTTTCAACATCAAGCTGTGTTTGTATGGCAGAAACGGGTACCTGCTGTTGCTTCAGGGCTTGTCCAAACTGATTGCGGACAACAATCATGGTCTTTCCTGCTGCTGCTGTCTCAAAGCGCAGGGTAAGATCACTACGGGTTGGGTTCGGGAACAAGGTTGTTGAAGAAGCAGTTGCAGCCGGTACTTCAAAAGTAACTGTATTGCCAGTTTGAGCTTCAGCACCGCGCTTCAAACTGATCCCATCGATGGCGTCCTGTACCTCTTCAGATAAGGTAGGGTTGGAGCCCCCAATGATTGTTACGTTACTAAATACGCCGGTAGCCGGGGTGTTATTCAGGGAGAATACCAGCATACCTACTTCCACGCAGGCGTCCATTGGTACATAAGCAGCATTAACAAAAGAGAAGCTCCCTCCGGTGGTACTACTGTAGCCGATGATATAATTTCCCTGACGCACCAGGCGCAGCCAACGCGGGAATGGGCGGTAAAAAGAGCTGAAGCTACGGTTGGCATCCGTCTCGTAACGCGTGCTCCAGTATACGTTGCCGGTCAGGTTGGTAAACATCGTTACCATTTTGGAACCGGCAGCGGTGCTCTCGCGTATCGCAATACCCGGGAAGCCACCCTGACGGCTTTCCACTTTAACGGTGATGGAGGCATTTCCACAGAGTTCCTGAGAAATAAAGCCAGTGTTATCTGAAACATCCTGTAGTGGGAAGTTTCTGCCACCACTGGTGAGGGTGAACTCCCCGTTGTTGGCATTACATACTTCGTAGCTAAACTCATTCTGACCTTCACCTACATCACTGGCACCCCATGGGGCGGGCAGTTCGCCTGATTCCTCGGTTACGGTAATGTTGGCAGTGCAGCTCTGTGGCCCTTCCGGAGTGTTGACCATGACCGTTACCATAACGGTTTGTCCGAGATCATCACAAGTCAATGTGCCTGGGCTGATCATACCAAGAGTAATGGCAGGGCAATCAGCCGGGTTGTCCTGATTGTCGATGTCTACCACATCTGCTTCAGAAAGACTGTAAGAACCGAAGTCGAGCAGTACATCGTTATTGACACACTCGAAGGTGGGGTCTTCGCAACAGTCTACGTCGGCATTAGCGCCACCTTTGGTGTTCTGGCAGGTCTCGGTCCAGACCCCGTCAATCAACTGCAGGGAGCCTTCTTCCGGTGTGCCACTGCCTTCGGTAACGCCAACGTTGGTGCTGGCAAAGCCATTAACGGTCATGTTGCCTTCGTAGCTCAACAGCTGGAAAATCTCACCGTTGCACTCCAGTGCGATACCATCAGGTCCGCCGTTTTGCAGGGAGCTGAACTCGAAATAGTAGTAGGTTATACCGCTGGCGGTGCTGCCTACGCTGAAGTTATCAAGGGTTTCGCTATCGTAAGAAGTATTGTTGCTACCGTTGTAAAGCACTACTTCAATAGCAGACAAATCACCCTCAAATTCGCTGGAAACGGCTACTTCCACAAACTCGTTGACATCGCTGCCTGCGTTATCGTAGTGGAATTCGCTAACGTAGATATCATCTGTTGTCGGGCAAGCTACGCACTCGGGGACGCGGAAGTAGTAAACCGGAGTTTCGCAAGTGCCACTCATCTGGTCAAGCAATTGGATTTTGGCGACTTCGCCCGGAGTATTACCGGGGATATTTGCCTTGCCAGACCCTGATATCATACCATCTGTTGTACCCGTAAATATACCATATCCAATATTCGTATCTGGATTTATGTTTAAGTAGCTGCCTGAGCCGGAGGATACCGTCGCCGAAACTTCAAAAAAGGAATCCTCTGCGAATGGACCGGTACCACACTCCAGGTTAAAGAAGGATACGTTGGTGAAGCCGCAGGTGCTTGTCGGAGCTTCCGGAGCGACTGGGGCTGATGTGCATTCGGTCACCGTGAGGTCGGCTACGTCTTGAGGCATGTTGGGATTGTGATCTGCACAACCGCTTGCTGAAGAGCCATCAGAAAAGATGGACCAATTGTCATCACTCCAGGTGCCATTGTTTGGTCCAGGTGTTGTCCGGATAGCCACTCCGTCTTCAAATTCGTGGCAGGTACCTGAACCGTCTTCACCGATTACGCCGAAGAAATCAATGATCGTTTCAGAACCATTAATAATCGCAATTTGATCATCACCGTTGCTGTCAGCAGGACCACTGGAGCCTCCGTCTATATCCGGATTAAAACCATAAGCTGTTGCAAAATCCGCTGAATCTTTCGCAATATACGCGCAGCTTCCTGCCGCCAGCGTTCCAATAGAGCTAAGACTGATATCATTACCCGTAGCAGGGAGGCTGTTCTCATTTGTCCAGCGGCGCAGGGCCCAGCCAGTCAGGTCAACACCAGAGGTGCCACCGTTTTTGATTTTGACAAAGCGGGCGCTTGCATTGTCATTCGGGTCTGCGATCATCTCAAGGTATATTTCCGGCGTACTTGGGGGCGGAGGAGGAACGACACCTGTACCCGCCGTTGGAGTGTTGTCGTTGCCTAAGTTAAAGTCACCAATAGCCCAGTCACTGGCCATATCGGTATCCACACCATCGGTTACGCGGTATACGCCAGCAGGAAAGAAGTTGCCGTCCGGACCGACAACAGGGGCATCAAAGTAGAAAAATTCAGGGCCTTCACCATCCGTAAGTGCCACTACATCCCTCCAGAATTCTCCACCGGTAATGGAGTTGCCGGAAAGGCTGCTCGTTACAACAAGACCGTAGGTGGTGCTGGAGTTTTCTAAGGAATTGTTGCCAATGTTTTTATTAGGTGTTACACCATAGTTATCGCTCAGGCCAGTAGGATTACCTACCAGGAAAAAACCATTGGAACCAATTATGTCACCTGCCCCAAAGTCTAATCGGAAATCGATTGTGCCATTTGAAGATATGTCATCAGACTCTACGCCGATAATGCTAAGGCCGAGGAGTGGAGTGCCTGGCTCACCGTAAATTTCAATAAACTCGGTATCGTCAGTACCAGTATGACTGACAAAAACCTCATTCAATACTTGTGCTTGTAGTGTTGTTGCGAACAAAAAGAACGCAAAGAGCAGAAGGTAAACTTGTTTCATGCTTTAACAGGATTTTATAGATTCAATAATTTATATACTTACAGTAGTAGTGTCACTATGGTCGTGACAGGGGGGGAGTGGTAGCGTAGTAGCCTATTTTACTTGAGATATAGCTTTGGGGGGATAAAAGATTATACTGCTTTCTCAACTTGATGTTGCAAAATAAACATAATTATATGGTCTTCCCAATTTGCACATGTTAACTAATTGTATATTCTGCTCTAACTTCTGCATAGCCTGCAGTACAGTTTTTGGTGACGACAGGCAATTTTTTCATAGCTTAGCTGGTCTCAATCGTTATATATGAGTGATTTATCAGAAACGCCGGCTTCAAAAATTGGCAATCAACTTGAGTTGTTGTCTTTTCATATCCCCAAATCTGCTGGTACTTCTTTTCGGAATATGCTCCGTGATGTGTACGGCACAGAGGCCGTACTGCGGTTTGATACGCCCCTGCGCGGTGGTGGTAAGTTCCGGGTAGAGCAACAGCCCTTTACCGGTCGGGTTTTGCCCAACCGGGTCCGGGTCTTACATGGTCACTTCTCCTGGGCGCATGTATCAAATATTTTGGAACTACCGCCGGATATCCCCAAGATCACCTGGCTACGTGATCCGGTAGAGCGGGTGGTCTCTAACTATTTTTACTTATCCAAACGCTTACGGGAAATCCTGGACGAAGAAGGGCAGGGTGTGAATATCCTCAGCAAGATGGAACGTAGCCTAACCGAATACGCGCAGGCTGGTATCAACCAAAACCGGATGTCCAAATTCCTGGAGGGACTCGATCTGGCAGACTTTAAGTTCGTAGGAATCGTGGAGGATATGGAAGAAGACCTGGAGCGGCTGGGAGAACGTATGGACTGGTCTGTGGAAGAGGCTTACCAGCATAACACGACAGGCAAGCGCAAACGGGAAATTACGCCCGAGGAACGTGCAGTCATTGAGGCTTGTAATATTGAGGATATCACCCTCTATCAACGGGCGCTCGAGCTGCGGGCGAAAGGTTATTAGCAGTTATGATCGAACTGATTTCCATACACATTCCCAAAACAGGGGGGACTTCTTTCTATCGGGCACTGCAGGAAGTTTACGGAGAAGAGCACGTATCTATATCTTTCCGGCGGCGTGATTACCAAGTCGCGCTGGAGGAGGGCGGGCTTGGGGAGGCTCTTCCTTCGGGGCTTAAAGTACTCCACGGCCACCTCCACTATGAGGAAATCCGACCTTTACATCAATACACAAATGCCAAGGTGATCACTTGGCTGCGTAACCCTGTGGACCGGGTGATGTCCAACTTTTCCTTTTTTAAACATCGGTTGCTGCACCCGGAGCATAATCCGGAGGTCGCTGCTGCCAATGCTCATCGTAAAGAGGAAACCCTGCTGGACTATGCCCGTATGCAGGAGAACCGCAACCGGATGGCAAAATTCATGCGCGGGCTTGCGCCGGAGGACTATTTTTTTATTGGCTTACTGGAGCACTTTGAGGCAGATTATCAGCGCCTGGGCAAGTTGCTCCGGTGGCCTGAAATTCCGGAATTGCCCCGCCTTAATGACCATAGCCGCTTTCGGAAAAAACTTCTGGAAACCGATGAATCTACGCGGCATCAACTGCAGGCCCTCAATGCTGAAGATATGGCGTTATACGACTGGGTCCGCCGGCAGCGCTCCACCTTGTAACCCGGAATACAATTCAATATAAGCCCGTACAGCTTCTCTGAGCTTGAACGGGCGGAAAGGGCGGTACGACCAGTCATCAGCGTAGGCTTGGTGAAGGGCTGCTGCAAGGGCACCTGCCGTCATATCTGCCATCGGCAGCCAATGGCCACTGACGACTTCCCGCAGGGCACCCCGGTTGGAAGAGACTACGGGCACTCCCATGGCAGAGGCCTCTGCTGCCACAAAACAAAACCCTTCGCTATAAGAAGGAATGACAACACAGGAAGAAGTGGCGATTTCCTGGTAAAGGGTAGCCCGGGGCAAATCGTGCAGGAGTTGTGTTTGCTCCTGAATTCCCAGCCGGTTCAATTCCTGCAGTACCCACTCATACATTGGTGCCGGGTAGGTAGGCACTATCAGCTTAAAGCGGGCTTCCGGGTGTTGCCGGAGCAAATCCCGGGCAGCGGGCAACAGGAGTTCCAGTCCTTTAGACATGCCGAGCCGGCCAAAGTAGGTAAAGGTAAAGTTTTCCGGAGGCTGATGCGGATAGGGATCGAAAACCCCGTAGTCCAAGCCATTATAGATGCGAAGGGCTTTATCTGCAGAGATGCCACTGTTTTTCAGTGCCTGTTGGGTGTAGTCAGAAACGCCGATGAAGTATTGAAATGGGAGTTTGAGCAGCAATTGTTCCCAGGTGTAGAACAGCGCGCGCTGTATGAAGTTGGCAAACGGGAGCCTCCACCACAACTGGCCCCATACTTCATGGAAAGTAATCATTACAGGCTTGCGGCTTAATACGGCACCCAGCCAAGCGGGTAGCGCTGCATTGTAGGAAGTGGTGTGGACAATATCATAATCTTTAGCCAGGCGCCGGATCACAGGGAGGCTTACTACACTAAACCAGTACCGGTTACGGCAGTTAACACGCCTGATTTGTACCCCTTCCTTCCATTCTTCCTCTGGCAGGTCCGGTCTAAACCGGGTGGTGACAACTGCAATTTGATGCCCCGCTCTGGCCAGCTCAGTAGTCAGTTCATAAAATAACTTTTCTGCACCACCGATATAAGGATGGAAGTGTTCAAGGACAAAGAGGATTTTCACGATTGCAGGTCTTCTTTTTCGGCTTGTTGCAAAGTGATTTTTCGGGTCAGTTCAGTGGTCGCCATTTGGCTTTTCTTGAGCATGAAAAACAGCTTGTACTGAAAGAAAAAGATCAGGCCAAGACAGAAGAAAATGATCGCATTGATATTACTCTTGATACCGAACAAGTCCGCGAGGGCAGTGGATATTGCATCCGGGAAAAGAGCGAAAATACCAACAGAGAGCCAAAAGGCAGCACCAAGGGCTGCTTCCTGCCAACTCGCTTTAGATTTCAGGAACCGCCGGAACAAATTGAAGACGAAACCCAGTGAGGCCAGTGGAACAATGATCTGATAGACTTCAAACTTCACGTCATTTCATTTTTGAAGGATAAAATAGCAATTTCCAGAGTAAGTCCACGGCGGTGGTGATGCCCATTACCAAATCCTGCCCTTTATTGAGGGAATAATCCGTGTAGGTCACCTGTATCGGTGCCTCGGCAATGGTCAGCCCTTTTTCTTCAGCCTGCACGATCATTTCGCTACAGTAGCCAAAACCATCGAGACGCAGGCGCAGGTTGCGAATAGCCCGGTGGTTGAGCATTCGGAATCCGGTTTGGGTATCAGAATAGCTACGGCGGCAAAAAGTATTGGTCAGAATATTGGAAATGCGATTGTATAAAATGCGGGTGGGCGGGATTCCCGGCGAGGGCTCCAGGAAACGACTGCCCAGGATGATATCGGCATTAGATTCTTTTTGCATTTTTACCAGCCGGTAGATATCCTCGGGGTGGTGCTGCCCATCGGCATCAATCTGTACAACGTAAAGCCAGCCCCGCCGCCGGGCATAGGAAAGGCCGGTTTGTGCAGCAGCTCCTGCGCCACGATTGATAGGGTGGGAAAGTACCTTTGCACCTGCACTCCGGGCTTGTTGCGCCGTGTCGTCCTTGCTGCCATCATTGATGACCAGGATGTTTGGGAAGCCACTTTCCCTCACCTTTGATACCACCTGCTCTATGACGGGCCCTTCGTTGTAGGCAGGTATGATAATCCATATTTGTTCTGGTGGTATCATTTCAGGGGTTTAAACCTTTAGGTCTTATGATGGCTAATTCTTTCAGTGGGCAATATAATCATAGGTCAACGGAGTATGGCTGTTTCGCCGCAAGTTTTTGAATCGCTTTCTGGCATACCAATGCATGGGCCTCCCAGGTAAACTGGCTTGCCCATTCTATCGCACGTTGCTGAAGTTGTGTTCTTTCTTGTTCATCCAATTGGTCTACGGCTTGCATCTGCCGGGTAATAGAGGCGGGGACTTGGTAGTCTATATAATAGGCAAGGTCACCGCCTACTTCGGGCAGGCTGGAGACAGCTGAGCAGATCACCGGGCACCCACAGCGCAATGCTTCCAGTACAGGAAGCCCAAACCCTTCGTACTCTGAAGGGTAGATCAGGGCCTGCGCATGGCTGTACAGCTCGGGAAGGGCACCATCGGGTACGAAACCAGTCACTGTGATATCTTCCTGGTAGGGGTGGGTTTCCAGCGTTTCGAAAAAGGCTTCCGACTTCCAGCCTCGCTGTCCCGCCACGACGAGTGCCCTTCTTCCGCCTGCACGCCGGTACTGCTCATAGGCTTCCAGAAGACGAACCAGGTTCTTGCGGGGCTCAATGGTGCCCACCGTTAGCCAGTACCCTTTTTCAATACCCTGCGATTGCAGCCAATCCATTGATTGTACGGGGTGTATATTAGGATTAGCGCCCAGGGGGGCTGCTATGATGCGGTCTTTCAGGAAAGGAAAGTGCTGAAGCACATCTTTTTGGGTGTGTTTAGAATTGGTAATGACCAGGCTGGCTCGCCGGAGGATACCTTTCAGAAATAACCGCTGTAGCATCTGACTGTGCCAGAGGTGATAGTGTGGGAAAAGAAGCGGAGTGAGGTCATGGATAACAGTGACCCGGTGGACGCTTTTGGGCAAATTAAAAGGGCCAAAATGGGCGGGCTCCAATACCACGTCTACCTTTTGCCGGCGCAGTAGAAATGGAATGATGAAAAACATACGGAAAGCCGCAAAGATAAGCCCAAACCGGTTGTTGGGCACCACGAGCGACTGAGTACCGGGGACAGGGGGCGTAGCTTTTTCACGTACCAGCAGGTACTCATTGGTTTTGTCCAATTGGGTCAGCGCATTGATGAGCTCTCTGGTGTAGACATGTACACCGCCCCGCTGGTTGTCAATAGGGTCGGCAAGAATAGCTATTTTCATAGTTTTACCTGTGCTGGGTGCTAAGGTACAATCTTTGCCTTAATCAGGCAGAACCCACAGGCATTTAGGCAAACCAAAACCAATCAATTATATTCGCGCTATGAACACCAAAAACAAAAGTATACCCCAAACCGGGCGCAGCCCGGAGGCAATCCTGGCAGAAATGGAAGGCTTTAAGTCCGGCGATGTTCGATGGAAAGAGGGGCGTACCTGGAGTATGGTTTATCAGGTTGATGATGCTCACAACGCTTTACTTAAGCAGGCTTCGAGCTTATATTTCTCTGAGAGCTATATCAATCCATTTGCTTTTGAAAGCCTGCAGCGTATGGAGAAAGAAGTGGTGGCCATGACCGCTGATATGCTGCACGGCGGTGAGCATGCTGTAGGCACGATGACTTCGGGGGGCACAGAAAGCATTTTCCTGGCTCTTTATACTTACCGGGAGTGGGGGCGAAAGGCAAAGCCCAATTGTAATGAGGTGATTGCTCCATCTACTATTCACCCGGCTTTTGAAAAAGCAGCCCACATCCTGGGCCTTCATGTCCGGAAAGTGCCCGTTACTGCGGAAGGGAAAGCCGATGCAGAAGCAATGGGGAAACGCATAGGCTCCAAAACACTGCTATTGGCAGCTTCTGCTCCTTCTTATCCGCATGGCCTGCTCGACCCTATACCTTCTATTTCCAAACTGGCCGAACAGCATAAGTTGCCCTTTCATGTGGACGCTTGTATCGGGGGCTTTATGTTGCCCTGGGTCGAACAGCTACGGCCGGAACTGGTCCATGCCTGGGATTTCAGGCTGTCGGGAGTGACCTCAATATCGGCTGATACGCATAAGTTTGCCTACGGGGCTAAGGGCAGCTCTGTGTTGCTATATCGCAAAATGGAGCACCTCAGGCATCAGTTTTTTATTACAACTGACTGGGAGGGTGGTATTTATGCTTCGGTAACTTTGCTGGGGTCCCGTTCAGGAGGGCCCATCGCTGCCGCATGGGCGGCCATGCATAGCCTGGGGCAGGAGCGTTACCTGGCACTGGCTGAAGCGGTAATGGGAGGCGTTGAGCAGTTAAAGGCTGCTATTTCCCGACTGCCTGAGCTGGAACTCATTGGATCACCTTGTATGAATATCCTGGCTTTTACGACGCGCAATAACCAGCCAGATATCTTTGTGGTGGCTGATGCACTCTCAGAGTGCGGCTGGTACGTGGACCGGCAGCAGCGGCCCAATTGTATTCATGTGACGGTCATGCCGCAAAATTTGCCGGTTCTGCAGCAGTATATTGAAGACCTTGGAGCAGCAGTGGATTTCGCGAAAGCGAACCCCGGAGCAAAAGCAAAAGGAAATGCAGCGCTTTACGGCCTGATGGCCCGGATTCCGTTCCGGGGGATGGTAGAGCAGAATGTACGCAAAATGTTTGAAGACCTCTATGGGGGGCGTGTTGATGAGGACTCCTACGGAGCAGAACAAAGCGAAAGTATGCCACAACCTGCCTGGTGGATGGGGCTGCTCAATCGTTTGCTGAGCATCAATCCATTTAGGCGATAATGACCAATGAGCTCGAGAGGAAAATGCAATCCTTTTCTTTATCGGTACGCGAACAAACCATCTGTAAGAGGTCAGCTGGTGAAGCGACGCGCGATCAATAACTGTCGGCTTTCTAGGAGTGCTTTTTCCTTTATCCGTCGTTGAAGAACCGTCACCCTTAGCCCCACTAAGGGCGAGAATCCCGCAAATTTGCGGGACAGGCTCCTCGCCCCCGCCTGCCTTAGTCAGTACAGTCTCCGGTGGCCAAAGCCTACAGGCGACGAGACACGGGCAGGTAGGCTAAAGAAGAAATCACTACCCTAGCCAAACACAACACTTATTAAACGCGCGTCGCTAAAGGGGTTTACGGAATGATAAATGATCTCCAAACGCGCTAAGAAAAAAAAATATTTTGATGATTTATACCACTGCTTTTTTTCCAACAAAAAACTACTTTTGTTTTAGAGCACGTTTGGAGCGGGTTCGTTATGAAGATCAAGGAGTTGTGGTTCTGGCTAAGTCTTTTTTTGGCGCATTTGGCGGGTCAAATAAGTCAAAAAAGACGACGCCAGGTTCATAAACCCTTGATTTGCAATCGGAGCGAGCTCCAAACAAGCTCTTAAACGCCTGAACCCATAGAAGAACGGTAAAAACAAAAAACAAAAAACGAGAAACCATATGTTTAAAAGTATCGATGCCCTTTCCCCTAAGGATCAAAAAGTATTGTATGACGCCGTACCTCAGGTTGTGCTACTTGTTGCCGGTGCTGATGGAATCATAGACGATTCTGAATTGGCTGCAAGTGAGAAGGTCACCCATGTACGCTCCTTTGATTTTCATCCGGAATGGATGGAGTTTTACGAGGAGTTGGATCAAAACCTGCACGAACGGCTGTTGGCTATGATCAATACCTTGCCGCGGGAAACAAACGAACGGCAGACCGAATTGGTGAATCAGCTATCTAAAGTGAATGGTGTAATTAAAAAGCTGGATAAGCGTCAGGCCCGGCATTACTATGAAGGCTTGCTCAGTCTGGTAGGTCATGTGGCTAAAGCCTCTGGCGGCTTTATTGGCTGGCTAAGTATTGGGCCCAAGGAAGCTAAAGTGACAGATTTGCCGATGATCGACCCGGTTAAATAATCCTTGCCCGGGGAGGAGCAGTGAACCTGCGGTTTGTTTTATTGGTATAGGAGTAGTAGATTAAAGTTTAAAACGAAGTTCTTTTTTAAAACTTTTTACCAAAACTACACCTATGAAAGGAGTACTACTTTCCCTTACCTTGCTATTTAGCTTACTTGCCATTGTGCCTTCGCAAGCCGCTATTGCCGTGCAATCCGCAGCTACTAAAGTTGCTGTGGAAGAGGCACCAACGCTGACCAAACGAGAGCTTCGTAAAAAGAAGCGGCAGGAGCGGCGTGCAGAGCGAAAAGCCATACGCGCTGCCATAAAGGACTGGCGCAAGGCGGACCTGTCAGATGATACGTTGCTACTCATTATCATCACAATTCTGCTGCCACCACTGGGCATGTTCCTTTTTGAAGGGGATTTCACCACCCGGGTGCTGATTTCTTTGCTCCTGTGGCTATTGTTCTATTTGCCAGGGTTGATTTATACCCTACTTGTTATTCTAGGCTAATCCACGCTCCTGACAGCAGGATCTAATTTTAGCCAGGTTTCAATCAGTTCCCGGTACGCTTGATCAAGTATACCGGGAATTTTTTTTTTGGAAACAACGACATTCTGCGGGAGCTTTGCAGGAACTGCGTATTAGTGCTGCACGGAATAAAAGCTGTAGTGTTGGGGTTCTTGTAAGTGTTGTTTTGCTTTTGGCCTGTTCAGGAGCGGAATACGCAGATGAAATCTGGGGGGACGCTGATTTTTGTAGCAGCAGTGCAAAGAATGGCCGAAAAGTCGGTCAGCCTGCATGATCGCATAGCTGTAAGCAGGAACAAAGCACAGCTGTCATGCATTACATAGTTGTTACTTTGCGGTACCCAAGCGTCTCAACACGCTGTTCGCATAAATTTACGGGCAGGTACACTGCCAAAAAGCAATTACATGTTCATTTGGATAGGGTTTATTGCCCTGGTTTTATTTCTTCTGGCTCTTGATCTTGGCGTTTTTAATCGTAACCCGCATACCATTACCACGCGTGAGGCACTGGGGTGGACGTCTGTTTGGGTAAGCCTTTCTTTGCTATTCAGCGTGTTTGTCTATTTTGCCTACAGCAAGGGGTGGCTCAATAACCCGGAGGGTCTGACCGCCAAAGATGCAGTGCTTAAATACCTGACCGGTTATCTGGTAGAGCAGTCACTGAGCATGGACAACATCTTCGTGATTGCAATGATTTTTACTTACTTCAATATCCCCAAAAAATACCAGCACCGGGTCCTGTTTTGGGGTATTCTGGGGGCGCTTTTTTTTAGAGGAATCATGATTTTTCTGGGAGTGGTTTTGATACAGAAATTTACCTGGTTAACTTATGTATTCGGTGTATTCCTGCTGTATTCGGCTTACAAAATGTGGTCGTCGAGTGAAGCCGTACACCCTAACCAAAACCCAGTCATTAAGTACATTAGCCGCTTAATACCGGTGACAAAAGAATTTGATGGGGAGCACTTCTTCGTCAAGCGCAAGCATATTACCGCTGCTACACCTTTATTTGTGGCCTTGATGGTAGTTGAAACAACGGATGTAATGTTCGCCTTTGATAGCATTCCGGCCATCTTTGCCATTACCACCGACCCTTTTCTGGTCTTCACGTCTAATATTTTTGCCATTCTGGGGCTGCGGTCGCTGTATTTTGTACTGGCATCTATTTTAGACCGGTTCAAGTACCTGCAGCATGCCCTGGTCTTTATCCTGGCTTACGTAGGTGTAAAAATGTTATTGGTGCACCATGTGCCTATTCCGGAATGGATGTCCCTGCTTGTTATCTTTGTGTCGCTTACGGCAGGTATTCTGGTGTCGCTCTACATGGCTCCGAAAGCAGAAAAAGCACCGGCTGAAGAAGCCGAAAAGGATACCGCTCAGTCGGCTGCCCGTCAGTTGGATGAGCAGGAAAAAAGACAGGGGCAGGACTAACTATTTAGGGATAAGCATATCCTTCACCACGCCCCAGATAGCAAATTCCATATCCGGCTCAATAGTCGAAGTCTCCTCATCGGTCTGAATACTGTATTGTTCTTCTTGTATCAGCAAACGGCAAATGATAAAGCTGCCTTCATAGTTGGCAACAATTACATCCCGGTGTCGTGGGGTCGACTGCTGCTCCACAATAGCAATATGGCCATTCTCATACCCATCGCTGCCCAGTGTCTCGTGCGTGACCCTGAGGAAAAAAGTGTGCGCCGGGTGGCGAATAAGGGCGAGGCTCAGATCAAGGCGAATGAAATGAAATTCCTCTCCGGGAAGTGGAAAGCTCTTGCCATCGCTTTCCGATACCTGCAAATAGGGCGTCATCTCATCCATGTCCACTACCGGGACCGTCTGGAAATCTTCGTAAGACAATACTTTAACCATGGCACAAAATGTTTAATTTAATACAAGGTTAAATACAAAATGTTTCAATTGCAAGTCTTTGTCCACTTTTTTGTTCAGAATGATTTTCCATAGGCGCTCCAGCTTCTTAATTACCTCAGTATTTAGCTATCTTCGGGCGAATATCAGAAGCCCGGCTGAACATCCGGAAACAGGTATCCTTTGAAATTGGAGCAAGGCAATCGGAACAACAGCTCCCGGCAGATCGGGTGGCGATACTCTTCGGGCCATAACCTGCTGTTTTATTCGTTCCCGATGGCTTGCTGCTTTTTTGTTGACCAAAAATTATCAGTTTATATATGGCAGATCCGAAAATCACACAAAAAGCTACAGACAACATCCGTGTGCTTTCCGCCGCAATGGTTGAGAAAGCCAACTCTGGCCACCCCGGTGGCGCAATGGGCGGTGCCGACTTTATGCACATCCTTTTCACAGAGTATATGAACTATGACCCAAAAGATACGTCCTGGCCCTTCCGGGATCGTTTCTTCCTGGATCCAGGTCATATGTCGGCTATGCTATACAGCCAACTCCACCTGCTGGGGCTTTACAGCACGGAGGATTTGCAGAACTTCCGGCAGTGGGGGAGCCCAACGCCCGGCCACCCGGAGATTGATGTAGCACGCGGTGTGGAGAATACTTCTGGTCCGCTGGGGCAGGGGCATACCTTCGGTATTGGCGCGGCGATTGCGGAGCGTTTCCTGGTGCATCGTTTTGGAGACTGGATGGCGCACAAGACTTATATCTATATTTCTGACGGTGGTATTCAGGAAGAAATTGCACAAGGTGCCGGCCGTACAGCAGGCTATCTTGGGCTGGGCAACGTTGTCATGTTCTACGATGCCAACGATATTCAGTTGTCAAGCGAGGTCAGTGAGGTGATGGACGAGGACACCGGCAAGAAATACGAAGCCTGGGGCTGGCATGTTCAGACTATCGAAGGCAACGACCACGATGCCATCCGTAAAGCACTGGACGCCGCTACCGAAATAACAAACCGGCCTTCCCTGATCATCGGGAAAACGATTATGGGCAAGGGCGCAGTGACAGAAAGCGGTGAATCCTTTGAGCGGCAGGTCTCTACTCACGGTAAACCACTTAGTGGTGCGGGCGCTTCATTTGAGAAAACAGTAGAAGCACTGGGCGGCGATCCGGAACAGCCCTTTGCTGTTTTTCCGGAAGTAGCAGCGTTCTACAAAGAAGTGAAAACAGAAAAGCACGCCTACGCCGAGCAGAAGCGGGCGGCATATCAGTCCTGGAAAGAATCGAACGCCGAACTGGCTGACAAGCTGGAGCAATTTCTGTCGCGGGAACTGCCGGAGATCGACTGGGCGGGCATTCAACAAAAGCCGGATCAGGCGACCCGCAGTGCCTCCGGTACGGTGCTGAGCCATCTGGCGGACCACCTCGATAATATGATCGTTGCTTCCGCTGACCTCTCCAATAGTGATAAAACGGATGCTTTCCTCAAGAAAACCACCTCGTTTACGAAGGGGGACTTCAGTGGGGCCTTTTTACAGGCGGGCGTTTCCGAGCTGACGATGGCGGCCCTCTGCACAGGCATGGCGCTGCACGGTGGCGTGGTACCTGTCTGCGCGACTTTCTTCGTCTTTTCTGACTTTATGAAGCCAACGATCCGCCTGGCCGCCCTGATGGAGCAGCCGGTAATCTTCATCTGGACGCACGATGCGTTCCGGGTAGGGGAGGACGGCCCCACGCATCAGCCGATTGAGCAGGAAGCCCAAATTCGCCTGCTGGAGCAGTTGCAGAACCACTCCGGCCGCAATGGCTTTTTGGCCCTTCGCCCCGCTGATGTAGATGAAACGACAATTTCCTGGCAAATGGCGTTGGAAAACGTCCATGGGCCGAGCGGACTCATCCTATCCCGTCAGAATATCAAGAGCCTTCCGGCAAAGGGCAGCCGTTATGAGGCGGCACAGGAAGCTCAGAAGGGCGCTTACATTGTGCAGCAGGAACAAGGCGGCAACCCCGACCTCATCCTGGTGGGCAATGGCTCTGAAGTAGCCACTTTGGTAGAGGGTGCCAAGCTGCTGCGGGAAAAGAAAAAACTCAAGGTGCGGGTGGTTTCTGCCCCATCCGAAGGCTTGTTCCGTAATCAGCCAATTTCTTACCAATTGGATGTCCTGCCATACGATGTGCCGACCTACGGCCTCACCGCCGGCCTGCCCGTAACCCTCCGAGGTTTAGTGGGCCCGTTAGGGGAAGTCGCCGGACTGGACCACTTCGGGCAGTCGGCTCCTTATACAGTATTGGACGAAAAGTTCGGTTTTACCGCAGAGCGGGTGTACAAAGGAGCAGTCAGCTACCTGGAGGATTTTGAGTAAGCCTATATTTTGCTGGTGTAGAGCTTGAGCCGAGCTTTTGCCAGGCGCTCTGCCCCCGCTTTCATCCAGGAAAACCCTATCGGATCCCGGTAAAGTACCGGGAGGAAGCTCCCCGACAGGAGGCTTGGGCGTTGCTGGTGTAGAGCTTAATCCAGGCTTTTGCCAAGCGCTCTGCCCCAGCTTTCACCCAGGAAAACCATATCGGTTACCGAAAAGCTCCCCGACAGGACGCTTGGGCGTTGCTGGTGTAGAGCTTAAGCCAAGCCATTGCCAAGCGCTCTGCCCCAGCTTCACCAGAGAAACCTATCGGATAGCGAAAAGCTCCCCGACAGGAGCAAAGCGCTGCTGGTGTAGAGCTTGAGCCGAGCTTTTGCCAGGCGCTCTGCCCCCGCTTTCGCCCGGAGAACCTATCGGATCCCGGTAAAGTACCGGGAGGAAGCTCCCCGACAGGAGGCTTGGGCGTTGCTGGTGTAGAGCTTAATCCAAGCCATTGCCAAGCGCTCTGCTCCAGCTTCACCAGAGAAAACCTATCGGATCCCGGTAAAGTACCGGGAGAAAAGCTCCCCGACAGGAGGCTTGGGCGTTGCTGGTGTAGAGCTTAATCCAGGCTTTTGCCAAGCGCTCTGCCCCAGCTTCACCAGAGAAAACCTATCGGATCCCGGTAAAGTACCGGGAGGAAGCTCCCCGACAGGAGGCTTGGGCGTTGCTGGTGTAGAGCTTAAGCCAAGCCATTGCCAAGCGCTCTGCCCCAGCTTTCACCCAGGAAAACCCTTCCGCTCTTTTAAAGAATTTGAGCTATTTTGTATGCCAAATACAGAGCGTATGGAGCTTTACCCCAATCAGTCCTTTCACATCTACAACCAAGGGAATAATGGTCAGCAGGTCTTCTATTCGGATCGTAATTACAAGTTCTTCCTCTGGAAAATGCGTGCTTACCTGCTGCCTTTTGGTGATTTACTTAGCTATTGCCTAATGCCAAATCACTTTCATTGGTTGTTTTATGTAAAGGCGGCAGAAATCTCAAAGGATGTACTATGGCCCCATGTAGACCATGTTGAGTGGTTGAGGCGTAAGCAACAATATCGTGATGCAGCACAAGCTGTGAACCGGCAGCGTATACACCGTAAAGGAGAGGAACAGGTAATAAGTATTAACCAGTCCATAGGAATCCTTTTGCAGTCGTATGCCCAGGCAATCAACAAGGAGCAGGGGCATACAGGGGTGGTTTTTCGCCCCAAGTGCAAAGCGAAAGATGGTTGGATAGACGAATTTGTGACGATTGAAGGGCTTACGAATGCCCCCTTTGCTTCCGGGAACGGTTATTTTTACAATTGCTTCTGTTATATCCACAATAATCCGACTAAAGCGGGGATGGTCAGCAAAAATACAGATTGGGACTATTCTTCCGCAAAGGATTACGCGGGTCTTCGAAAGGGCACGCTGTGTAATATGGAGATGGGGCAGGAGCTGATTCGATATTTGTGATTAAACCTACCGGATCCCTGTAAAGTGCCGGGAGGAAAGCTCCCCGACAGGAGGCTTGGGCGTTGCTGGTGTAGAGCTTGAGCCGAGCTTTCGCCAAGCGCTCTGCCCCAGCTTCACCAGGGAAAACCTATCGGATCCCGGTAAAATACCGGGAGGAAGCTCCCCGACAGGAGGCTTAGGCGTTGCTGGTGTAGAGCTTAATCCAGGCTTTTGCCAAGCGCTCTGCCCCAGCTTTCACCCAGGAAAACCATATCGGTTACCGAAAAGCTCCCCGTCAGGATCAAAGCGTTGCTGGTGTAGAGCTTAAGCCAAGCCATTGCCAAGCGCTCTGCCCCAGCTTTCACCCAGGAAAACCATATCGGTTACCGAAAAGCTCCCCGACAGGATCAAAGCGTTGCTGGTGTAGAGCTTGAGCCAAGCTTTTGCCAGGAGCTCTGCCCCCGCTTTCGCCCGGAGAACCTATCGGAGAGCAGGAAGCTCCCCGACAGGAGGCTTGGGCCTGCTGGTGTAGAGCTTAATCCAGGTCATTGCCAAGCGCTCTGCCCCAGCTTCACCAGAGAAAACCTATCGGATCCCGGTAAAGTACCGGGAGAAAAGCTCCCCGACAGGACGCTTGGGCTGCTGGTGTAGAGCTTAAGCCAAGCCATTGCCAAGCGCTCTGCCCCAGCTTTTAGAGAAAACCTAAAGCAAACGAAGCCCCCAGCCCCTCCAAACGCAACAACATTGCCAAAAAACCTTATATTGCCCACAAAAGAGCAATTTTGCCAGAACAGCACAAAGGACTAGACTTCGAAGCCATGCAGCAAATGGGCCTGGAACAACCCGGGCACACCCACCTGCTGGTCATTGGTATAGATGCCTATACCCACTGCCCATCTCTAAGCAACTGCGTCAAAGACGCCCGCGACTTCACCGAGCTGATGCAAAAGTCCTACCAGGTCAGCCCGGAGCGGACGTACGAGTTCTACGATACCCAAGCCACCCGCGCCAAAGTGCTGCGCGAACTGAAAGTCCTGCGCCATAAAGTAGGGAAAGCCGACAGCCTCATCGTCTACTTCTCCGGCCACGGCGAAATCGAAGACGACGAAGGCTACTGGATACCCATAGAAGGCAAACCCGGCGAAGACGAAGACTGGATTGCAGCCAGCAGCATCAAGCGCCGCCTCAATCAAATCAACTCCTTCCACACCCTCGTCATCGCCGATGCCTGCTTTGCCGGCTCCTTCTTTGTTTCCTATAAAAACGCCACGCGGCAGCTCCTCCACAGCCGCCGCTCCCGCCTTGGGCTGTCCGCCAGCCACAGCCGCGAGCGTGCCCTCGACGGGCAGGCCGGAGAGAACAGCCCCTTTGCCAAAGAGCTGCTCCGCGCCCTGCGCTACAATCAGCAGCCCCTGCCAGTCGATCAGCTCTTCACCCAGGTACGGGATGCCGTAGCTGCCGCCACGCAGGGTCGGCAGACGCCCATTTTCAAGAATATCGATGTGAAGGGGGATGATCAGGGGCAGTTCGTGTTTGTGCCGGCCATTACGGAGGCAGAAGCATGGGCAGCCTGTCAGAAAGCGGGCACAGTGGCTGCCTGCGAAGCGTTTCTCACGCGCTTCCCTGGGGGTCGGCACCACAGTGAGGCCCGCGAAATGCTTCATTTCCTCAAGGAAGAAAAAGCCTGGCAGTTGGCACGGCAAGGCAACAGCATCGCCTCCTACCTGCGCTATCAGGATACTTATCCGCAGGGGCAATACTTCGCACAGTCTGTACAAGCCATCGCTGACCTGGAGGATGTGCAGGACTGGGCTACGGCGCAGGGGCGCAACACCATTGCGGCTTACTTGCAGTATCAAACCCGGCACCCCAACGGGCAGTACCGGGCACAGGCGCAGCAGGCGGTGCAACGGCTCCGAAAGGAGATGACCACACCGACGCCAACGGCTAAGCCCAAGGAGAAGCCTGAACCAACCCAGCCTCAGGCGAAACCCAAGCCGCCCCCGCCTAAGCCTCCACGGGAAGAGGGTGATAAAAAGCCGCCTGCATCGGTTCCCGCCGTGGAAAAAGAGGAGGGCTATAGCCGCTATCGCCTGTGGGCGTTATTGGGGATGCTGCTGGTCATTGTTCTGATCATTGGATTTAACAAAGGGTGGTTTACGGGCAGTGGCGCACAAGAAGAATTTTTGAGTAAGGATACCACTGCTCAGTCTACAGAACAGCCCATCGTAGAAGCCCCGCCGTCGAGCACGACTACTACCCAACCTGCTGAACAGCCTGTGAACCCGCCGAACAGCCAGAAACCAGAAGAGGAGAAAGAACCGGCTGAAAAGCCTTACCAGCCACCACAAATTAAGTCTTCTTTCCGTGGAGACATCCTGACGGTAAATATTAAGCAAGGTAAGCGTCCTTATGATCTCAAATTGACCAGAAGGAGCGCTACCGTCTATCAGCAAAAGCTGAATGCTTCCGGCGATCACCGAATTATGATTACCGACTACCGGGAAAATCCAGGCACTTATACCATTGAGGTGGAAGACGCCGCTGGGGAAAAAGTGGAACGGGATGTCCGGATCGACCCGCCGAAGGTATCTACAACTTCATCTTCCGCCAAAACCGGTAGGGTCACCCTCGGCGGCCAAACCTATCGCACCGTACGCCTTAACGGCCAAACCTGGATGGCTGAAAACCTCAACTACGATGTGGGCGACGGCAGCTGGTGCTACGACAATGACGCGTCCAATTGCCGGAAATACGGCCGCCTCTATAACTGGGAAGCCGCAAAAAAAGCTTGCCGGGCGGTGGGCTGGCGCCTTCCTACTGATACCGAGTGGCGTGAAATGGCCAAGCAATTTGGAGGAGCTGATGATGATGCTTCCGATGGCGGTAAAGCAGCTTACCAAGCTTTGATCGAAGGCGGGAAAAGCGGTTTAGCCGCGCAGCTAGGCGGCTACCGCTACTCCAGTGGTGACTTCCGCAGCCTCGGTCGTTGGGGCTTCTACTGGAGCGCTACGGAGCGGGGTGCCAGCAACGCGTGGCTCTACAATTTCTACCGCCACAACGGCAAGCTGTTCCGCGACTACAACGATAAGTCGCGGGGTTTCTCTTGTCGTTGCGTCCAGGACTAATTTTTCGGCTGAGGCCGAAAAATACGTTGACTATTGGTCTATTTTTCTATTTTCACGTTTGTTTTGAAATGCCTCGCGTAGCGGGGCTCGATTTTTTTTCATATTGTGAGCAAATGCAAACGAAAGAAATCATAGGGTCTCACAAGGAGAATAATAAGCCCTTTTGATGGCTTATTTTGCCAGTATCCTACGTTGCTCGTCAGTCACGTCCCTAAGGGGATGCTCCTTCCTCCCGCCTTGTCTACTACCAAAATAACCTCATCAAAACAACCCATTACTCCCCTCATGAGCCCCTGGCGCTGGAAAGCGCCGGCGAGGGGCGTATTGTCCTGCATAAGGAAGGCATCTTCTGGCGTGCTTACCAGTATTCGGCATTTCTTTTTTCAAAGCACATACGTCTGCTAAAAGTCAATACTAGGTTCGTTAAGGTGGTTGATACGGAAAGAAAACCTATCGGAGAGCGCCAAGCTCCCCGACAGGAGCCTTGGGCTGCTGGTGTAGAGCTTGAGCCAAGCCATTGCCAAGAGCTCTGCCCCAGCTTCATGTAGGGGCCAACAAAAGGATCGTAAGAAATTGCTTGTAATACAGAACCCTGAAAAGATGGGAAGAACAGACCTTTTAAATATCATCAAGGGATATCCCGTAACGGAAAGAATTCTTTTGGTATAGGCATCCTGAAGCAAATCCGGGAGGAAGAGCGTAGTGAAGCGGCTCCGAAAGAAGCAGTTGCTCCGTATTCCGGGGAAGGATTGTTAGAGTTTGCAGGCACTTTGAGCGATGATGATGCGGAGCGCATGCAGCAAGCCATCAGTCAAGCCCGGAAAATCACTACCCATGCGTAGTTGCCCCTGATTTTGAAGAATGAAAGATCCCCTGTCTACTCCCCAAATAACCGCCCCATCTCCAACACCCCAATCCACTCCTGCTCCATCGTATCCCCCGCCCGGTAAATCCGGATACTGCGGTAGCCCTCCGCAGCGGGCTCGGTGTACTGCTCCAATTGCTGTTCCGGCAGGTTGACGATCCACACTTCCGGGATGCCGGCGGCGGCGTAGAGCGGCAGTTTTACTTTTTGGTCTTTGTCCAGGCTGCTATCGGCAACTTCGATGAGGAGGTGGATGTCTTCGGGTTGTGGATGGGAGCGTTGGTAAAAGTCTGCTCGGTAGCGGAGTACGCTGATATCCGGCTCAGGCTCGCTTTGATTGCTTAGGGCGATGGGGTTTTGCGCGTTCACAATGTATTCGTCTGATAGTTGCCGGCTGAGATAATGGATCAGGAACGCGACGACACCGGCGTGTTTGGGTTTTATGGGGGACATATCAACAATTTGACCTTCAAGCAACTCGACACGCTTACCTTCAAACAGGTCAGCCGCTCCCATTTGGTGGTAGTCATCCGTGCTGAATCGGTGCAGGGGAAGTATGGCTTCGGTAGCTTGTGGCATAGATTAGTCCATTTGACCAAAGATAAGCTTTGTTGGAGGATGAGGCAAGGGGCAGCGGTAAGCCAATCCGAAAAGTCGTCCAAAGCCTGAGCTCCATTTTCCAAGGGTAAGAGGATCGTGCCTGTCGTGGGATATTTCTATTAAAAGGTAAAAATACTGGTCGTTCTGGGTAACTTTTGCAGGGGGGGCTGTATCTTTCTACCCGGCGGGCTTCCACCCCTGTGGTGAACCTCCACTGCTATCCACCGTTCCAATTAATAAACAATACCATGCGTATCTTACTCACCGGCGCGACCGGCTATATCGGAAGGCGGCTCCTGCCTGTACTCCTGGAAGCCGGGCACGAGGTCATCTGCTGTGTCCGTAATGCTGCCTCCTTTGAGATTCCGGAAGACTGGGAGGCGCAAGTGGACATCTTTCAGGTAGACTTTCTGAATCCTGTTTCCCTGGAAGAGGCACCACAGGATTTTGATGTCGCCTACTACCTCATCCACTCCCTGTCTGCAGCCATTGATGATTTTAAATCGATGGAAGAGCAGGCCGCAACGCATTTCAGCGCCTACGTGGAGCAGACGTCCTGCCAGCAAGTTATCTACCTGACAGGTATTGTCAACAGTGAGGAGCTGTCGAGCCACCTGGAGTCAAGACTGCGGGTGGAGCAAATACTGGACAGTGGAACGGTACCCCTCACCGCACTGCGGGCCGGTATTATCATCGGCTCCGGCAGCGCTTCCTTTGAGATTGTCCGTGACTTGGTGGAAAAACTGCCGGTCATGATCGCCCCGCGCTGGGTGAGTACGCGCTGCCAGCCTATCGCAATTCGCGATGTGATCAAGTTTTTGACCGGCGTGATGCTCCAGTCAGACTACTATGGCAAAAACTATGATATTGGAGCCGAGGATGTTTTAACCTACAAGGAAATGTTGTTGGGCTACGCCCGAGCCCGTGGGCTGAAGCGGTCCCTCTATGTGGTGCCGGTCATGACGCCGCGCCTGTCCTCCTATTGGTTGTACTTCGTAACCTCTACCACCTATGAGCTGGCGGTGAATCTGGTGAATAGTATGAAAATTGATGTCATCTGCCGCCCCAACAATCTGGCGGAAGAACTGGGCATCGATCCTATTCCCTATGAAAAGGCTGTAGAGCTGGCTTTTGATAAAATACAGCAGAATATGGTGGTCAGTAGCTGGAAAGACTCTCTGGTGTCCAGTTCAGATAAAGCGTCACTCAACCGGTATATTGAAGTACCTGAATATGGATGCTTCAAAGACGAAAAGCAGATACCTATCTCTCACAATACACCCGATCAGGTTTGGCAAAATGTAGTGGCTATTGGTGGCGAACGTGGCTGGTACTATGGCAACTGGCTTTGGAAACTGCGAGGCTATATTGACAAATTGGTCGGTGGGATTGGGCTTCGGCGCGGCCGTACGCATCCCAATCGCATTCACGATGGCGATGCGCTGGACTTCTGGCGGGTCTTGATTGCCGATGAAGAGAAACAACGGCTGCTCCTGTACGCTGAGATGAAATTACCGGGCGAAGCCTGGCTGGAATTTCGAATTCTTCATAAAAATGGCCAATCTTACCTCCGCCAAAAAGCGACTTTCCGCCCCTTCGGTCTTTTCGGCCGCCTGTACTGGGCTGCGATCCTGCCCCTGCATTACTTTGTATTTCAGGGCATGGTCAACAATATTGAGCGTTTCCAGGATAAAAAATAGTCCCGAATCAAAGTTTTTTTAAAAAAAAAGAGCTGGTCAAAATCCAATCACGCATAGGCTTCGTATGCCTGTTGAAATTATCCGACGTAATTATTTTAAATCGAAAATTAAGCTATGAAAAATTGTATTGCATTAGTAACCACTATTTTGACACTTGCGCTCTTTGGATCTCCCCTGTATGCACAGTACGATGGCAAAGCTAAGATGAAGACTGGTGCTGACATCGTTGATGTTGCCGCTTCTTCAAAAATGCACACCACCCTGGTCGCAGCGGTAAAAGCAGCTGATTTGGTAAAAACCCTGCAAAAGCCAGGGCCATTTACCGTCTTCGCACCGACCAACGCCGCCTTCGACAAACTACCCGAAGGCACAGTAGCCACCTTGCTCCTTGAGGACAACAAAGCACAGCTGCAAGCCTTGCTAACCTACCATGTTGTGCCCGGTAAAGTCACCGCCGCACAAGTAGTGGAAGCCATCAAGGCAGGGAACGGCACCGCCACCCTCACTACCGTCAATGGAGCAGAGCTTCAGGCTATCGCCGAAGGTAATGCCGTCTATTTGGTAGACCAGAACGGCAATCGCGCCCAGGTCTTTGAAACGGACCTCAAAGCCTCCAACGGCATCATCCACGTGATCGATACCGTCGTCATGCCCTAATCTGTCAAACAGCTCTTAATTCAACAGAGGCTTGGTAAGCACCCCGTTTTGTCAACAAAGCGGGTCTCACCAAGCCTCTTTTTATGCCAAGCCCACCCCACTGCAAGACTCCCCGCCTGCCAGACTGCCCACTCCCCGCCTGCCGACTCCCCCACTGCCAGACTGCCCTCTACAAGACCCTCCACTGCCAGACTGCCCACTGCCAGACTGCCCACTGCCAGACTGCCCACTGCCAGACTGCCCACTGCCAGACTGCCCACTGCCAGACTGCCCACTGCCAGACTGCCGACTCCCCCACTGCCCACTCCACCGCCTGCCCACTCCCCGCCTGCCCACCCACTGCCCACTCCCCGCCTGCCCCACTGCCGACTGCCCACCACTGCCGACTGCAAGACTCCCCCCCCAAGAACCTCCACCCCCCCAGAACTGTTACAACAAAAGAACCAACAAAACATCCATGCGATACCTACTAATGATAACACTTGCACTGGGCTTGCTCGCCTGTGGCAATGAGGCTGACGAATCGGCTGAACAAGCAGCGACACCTGCAAAGCAAAAGAGCCCGTGGGCGGACCCTACGCTTATTATGCCCGATAATTTTGAAGCCATCGTCGTGGCAGATTCGGTGGGAAGAGCCCGCCATATTGCCGTACGCGACAACGGTGACCTATATATTCAACTACAGCAACTCAAAGACGGCAAAGGGATTGCTGCCCTTCGCGATAAAGATGGAGATGGCCGGGCCGACACCCTGGCTTACTTCGGTGAGCATGCAGGTACAGGAATGGAAATTTACCAGGGTTACCTCTACTGCTCTTCCAATACAGCCGTTTTCCGCTATCCATTACCTGAGGACGGTAGCCTGATACCGGAGGAGAGCAGCCGGGAATTGGTAGTTAGTGACTTCCCGCAACAAGGTTCCCACGAGGCTAAATCCCTGACTTTCGACAACGACGGTCATTTGTACGTCAACGTGGGGGCGCCTTCTAATTCGTGTATGAAAGAAGCCCGGTCCAAAGGCTCTACAGGGCAGGATCCTTGTCCGCAGTTGGAGTGGCATGCCGGCATCTGGCAATTTGATGCGACACAGACCGGGCAAACCCAAAAGGCCAATGGTGAGCGCTTTGCCACCGGGCTGCGGAATTGTGTAGGAATCCAGTTTGACCATGAAGGCAATCAACTGTACGCGATGCAGCACGGCCGGGATCAGCTGAGTTATTTGTTCCCGGGCATGTATAGCTACGAGCAGAATGCAGAACTGCCATCAGAAGAGCTGCTTAGGGTAGATAATGGCGATGACTTTGGCTGGCCCTACTGCTATTTTGACCACAAGCAAGACAAAAAAGTACTGGCACCGGAGTACGGCGGAGATGGTGAAAAGCAAGGCCGCTGCAGCGAAATCGAAAAACCAGCTTATGCTTTCCCCGGGCATATGGCCCCTAACGACCTGGTCCTCTACTATGGTGATCAGTACCCGGACAAGTACCGGGAGGGTGTCTTTATCGCTTTTCATGGCTCCTGGAACCGGGCACCTCTGCCACAAAAAGGCTACTTCGTAGCATTTGTGCCGATGCGTAACGGTCAGCCTTCGGGAGACTGGGAAATCTTTGCAGACAATATTGCGGCAGAGACAACCATCGAAAAACCAAAGGATGCTAAGCACCGGCCAACTGGCCTGGCAATTGGTCCCGATGGTAGCCTGTACATTACGGATTCCGTAAAGGGCAAGATCTGGAAGGTACGCTACCTCGGTTAAAAGAAGAGAGATCAGCACGGCTGAAGTCAAGCAGCCGGTCCATTCCATTTGAGAGCGGTCCGGCTGCTTAATTTCACGGGAATATGGCGTTTACAGGTTATCGATCAAGCACACCCCAGCCAGCTATTCTTAGAATTCCAACTGCAATTTCTTACCTTTGCTAACGAACATTCATTCGTATTCTGAAGGCTCTTGATTAACGCATTAACCAAATCATGACTGATAAAACCAAACTAGGCTCCGTAACTCTGGACGTCAGTGCGAAGGGCATTGCCCGGGTCACTTTCGAGCACCCCGCAAGTAATTCACTACCAGCCCGGCTGTTAGCACAATTGGCCGAAACCATTACCACAGCGGGTAAAGATCCGTCGGTGAAAATTATCATCCTGCAGAGTGGAGGCGACCGCGCTTTTTGCGGTGGGGCCAGTTTCGATGAACTGATTGCCATAAAAGACCTGGATACTGGTAAACGCTTTTTCATGGGCTTTGCGAATGTAATCAATGCGATGCGCAAGTGCCCTAAGCTGATCATTGGACGTATTCAGGGCAAAGCAGTTGGCGGAGGCGTCGGGCTCTGCGCGGCTACAGACTATTGCATAGCCAGCCAGTGGGCATCCGTAAAGCTTAGCGAATTGGCCATTGGTATTGGTCCCTTTGTGGTTGGGCCAGCGGTGGAGCGAAAGGTCGGGAAATCGGCAATGACTCAGATGGCGATCAATGCTTCTGAGTGGCGCACCGCAAAGTGGGCGCGCGAAAAGGGGCTGTTCACCGAGGTTTTTGATACCGTAGAGCAGGTGGATGCCTACGTTGACCATCTTACAGAAAAGCTTTCAGGCTATAGCCCCGAGGCTATGCGGCAACTCAAAGCGGTATTCTGGGAGGAAGCGGCGCACTGGGACGAGCTGCTGGAAGCCCGGGCCGCAAGGAGCGGTGAACTCGTGCTTTCTGATTTTACGGCGAATGCGATCCATGCGTTCAAGCAAAAGTCATGATATGGACCCCCGTGAAATATTAAAAGATCAGTTTTTGCAGATTGTCGATGCACAACTTAAGAATAACGATCCGGCGCATACACGGGTCACTTTCGAGCGGCTTCAGGCAGCCGGTTACAACCAGGAAACTGCCCGGTTGATGGTTGCTCAGTGCGTTGCCGCAGAAGTCAGGCAGGTAATGTCCAGCAGTGCGCCTTTATATGAAGACCGTTATATACAAAATCTTGATCGGTTACCAGAACCGCCAGCCTGAACCATCCTGACCTAACCATGAATAAAACCGCCATGAAAATCGCTAAGAAATCTCTGCTTGAAGGATTCCGTCTGATGGCTACTGCCAAAGCTATGACAGAGATTTATGAGGATAATTTCAAGTTTGTTTCCAAATACGTGCATGCCACATCACGGGGGCATGAAGCTATACAGCTTGCCACCGGGCTGCAGTTGCTGCCCCAGGATTACGTAGCGCCCTACTACCGGGACGATGCGCTGCTGCTGGGCATTGGAATTCAACCCTATGATTTGATGTTGCAACTCCTGGCGAAGCGGGATGACCCTTTCTCCGGCGGCCGTACCTACTATGCTCACCCCAGCCTGAAGGATGAAGACAAGCCCAAAATCCCCCATCAGTCCTCGGCTACCGGCATGCAGGCGATCCCGACTACCGGTGTGGCAATGGGCATTCAGTACAAAGAACAGCAGGGACTGGCGGAGGACTATGGTGGTAAAGACCCGGTGGTCATTTGCTCCCTGGGCGATGCCTCCGTTACGGAAGGAGAAGTTGCCGAAGCCTTACAAATGGCGGCACTAAAGCAATTCCCTATTATTTATCTGGTGCAGGACAATGGCTGGGATATCTCTGCTAATGCAGCCGAGACCCGCGCTCAAAATGCAGCAGAATACGCTGAAGGCTTTAAAGGCATTGAAGTGGAAAGCATTGATGGCAGCGACTTTGCAGCTTGTTACGATACCCTGCGGAAGGTCATCCGGAAGGTGCGGAAGGAACGCCGGCCATTCCTGGTACATGCGACGGTGCCCCTGCTTAACCACCATACTTCCGGTGTGCGGAAAGAGTGGTACCGGGACGACTTGGAGGAAGCCGCCGAGCGCGATCCTTACCCGGCTTTGCGTGATAAGCTGCTCAATGAAGAAGTGGCTACGGAGAAAGCGCTGGAAAAGATGGAAGCGGAAGCCCGCGATTTGGTCATGGCGCACTTTGAGCGTGCTAAAGCTGCCGAAGACCCCCGACCGGAAGATTTATACACCCACGATTTCGCACCTACGCCCATTACCGAAGAGCAAGGCGAGCGGGAACCGGCTGGCGCGGAGCCTACTGTAATGGTAGACAGTGCCCTCTCCGCGGTGGAGGAATTGATGCGGAACCATAAAGAGTGCTTACTGTACGGGCAGGACGTTGGCGGGCGGCTCGGCGGGGTGTTTCGGGAAGCCGCAACGCTGGCGCAGAAGTTTGGTGACGACCGCGTTTTTAATACACCTATCCAGGAAGCCTTTATTGTTGGCAGCACGGTGGGCATGTCGGCTACCGGTTTGAAGCCAATTGTAGAAGTGCAGTTTGCGGACTACATCTGGCCGGGACTGAACCAGCTTTTTACGGAAGTGAGCCGCTCCTGCTATCTTTCGAATGGCAAGTGGCCGGTAAGCAGCATCATCCGTGTACCTATCGGTGCGTACGGTAGCGGCGGGCCCTATCACTCTTCCAGTGTAGAGTCAGTAGTGACGAATATTCTGGGGGTGAAGATTGCTTATCCCAGTACCGGGGCGGACCTCAAGGGCTTGCTGAAGTCGGCTTATTATGATCCTAATCCCGTCGTAATCTTCGAGCATAAAGGATTGTACTGGTCTAAAATGAAAGGCACGGAAGCAGCAAAGACCATTATGCCCGACGAGGACTACGTGATCCCATTTGGTAAGGCCCGGATTGCATTGGAAGCAGATATGGAAAAAGTGGAAGCGGGAGCGTCCCTTGCAGTAGTTACCTATGGTATGGGCGTGCACTGGACTTTAAATGCGGCTAAAGCCTACCCCGGGCAGGTAGAAGTGATTGACCTGCGCACCCTCAGCCCGATAGACGAAGAGGCTATGTACGATGCTGCGCGCCGCCACAACAAAGTGTTGGTCGTTACGGAAGAGCCGGTGAACAACACCTTCGCCCAAAGTCTGGCTGCCCGAATTCAGGAGCAGTGTTTTGAGCATTTGGATGCCCCGGTGCGGACCATTGGCTCCAGGAATATGCCGGCCATCCCGCTCAATGAGGTGCTGGAGCGGGCTATGGTGCTTTCCATGGAGCAGGTGCAGGAGACCATAGGAGAGGTGCTGGCGTATTAGACTTCAGCCTGCACCTGACTGTTGCGGGCCCGCTCAATCATAATCGCTTCGAGGATATTTTCCGTGTTGAGGACACCGAGCAGCTCACTTTCTGCACTATAAACCGGGCAAATGCTAAGTTTTTGCTGGTTCATCATTTCGTAGGCTTCATTAAGCCCCATTTCCGGAGAGAGCTTTACCCAATTGGTATTTACAATACGTTTGATGCGCTCAGTGGGTCCCATTTGCTGTAGCCCGCGCAAGATGTCATCCCTGGAGATGGTACCGATGAGGTCGCCTTGTTCCGTAACGATAAAATCCTTTTCCTGACCGTCGAGCAGGGTGTCTACCGCGTCACTAATTGGAGACCAGGCATCCATCGTCGTGAATTGGTGCATCAGAATATCGTGTACAGTGAGGTCTGTGAGCAGGTGGCGGGTAGATTCATAACGGGATTCTCCGCTGGCACCGAGGAAGATAAATAACCCAATGAAGATCAGCCAAAAGTCGTACATGAAGCCCAGGAAGACAAAACCGATAGCCAGGAACTGCCCAATTTGCGCAGCAATATTGGTGGCTTTCGCACGACCGTACTTCATAGACAGCAATGCACGAAGTACCCGCCCGCCGTCCATCGGAAAAGCCGGGATAAGGTTGAATAGCACCAATATGATGTTGACCGCTAAAAGATTCGGTAGGAATGCATTACCTAAACTGAGCTGACTGGGATCCTCCAGCTGTTCAGTGGGAAAGCTGATGCCTGATACCTGCATTACTGCAAAAAGAAGTACCGCAATCACCACATTTACAGCCGGTCCGGCCAAGGCGACTAACAGTTCTTCTCTGGGGTTTTCCGGCATCTTTTCCAAACTGGCTACCCCACCGATGGGCAACAGGGTGATGCGCCGGGTAGATACACCAAACCGGCGGGCAGTCAGGGCATGGCCGTATTCGTGCAGCACGACGCAGGCAAAGAGTGTGAGAATAAAGGCCACACCAAGCAATGCCTCCTGCATATTTTGCCCGGCCCCCAGACTGGATAGGAAAATCCAGCCCAACAGAATAAGAAACGTCCAGTGAATGTAGACATTGATGCCAAACAGGCGTGCAATCTTAAGCGACCAGCTCATGTGGATTCTTTATTAATAGAACGCTATGATGCCTGACATTTGTTCGGTAGGGGGGAGCGTTGAAACAGCCATGGCATTTCTAATCGATCAGAGAAGAGCACCTTCCATGATTTGCAAGGTGCCGTCAACTGTCCCAAACTCAATATCCCCGGTTGTTAACCATAGCGGAGCGCATTTCGCAGCTCCTTAGCCGCTACTGGCAGCCCATACTTAATAATTGTTCTTCCAGGTTCTTTACTTTGGCTTGGGCATCCGCCATTTTTTTACGCTCGCGCTCTACCACCGGCGCAGGGGCATTATTGACGAAGCGTTCGTTACCCAGCTTTTTTTCTACGCTGACTAGAAATCCACGCTGATACGCCAGTTCTTCTTTCAGCTTTTTACATTCCGCCTCCGTATCAATTTCCTGGTTCAGCTCCAGGAAAAATTGTGTTTTGCCGGAGAGGAAAGAAATGCTGTTGGGTACTTCCTCCGTAGCAAAATCAAGCCTGGAGAGGTTGCCCATCTTGATGATCATTTCGCGCAGACCGGCACGCTCAAATAGTTGGCGGCTATTGACTTCGTCCTGAACGAACAAGGCGAGTTCATCCTTCATTTTAACGCCTTTGCTATTGCGCGTCTCCCGTACGCTGGCTACAATATTCTTAGCCTGCTCAATCCGGTTGATCAGCTCCTGGTCGAAACCGGCAGCGTTAGGATAGGCGCTGATGACACAATCTTCACCTTCGGCACGGTCTCTCAGGTTGTGCCAGATTTCTTCGGTGATGAAGGGCATAAACGGGTGTAGAAGTGTCATAAGGCGCTCGTAGATGCCAAAGGAAGCCTCCAGGGTTTCTGCATCGACCGGGGCGCCATAGTCTGGTTTGATCATCTCCAGGTACCAGCTACAGAAGTCATCCCAGATCAGCTTGTAAAGCAGCATCAGGGCATCGGAGAGCCGGTATTGCTCGTACTGTTGCCCGAGTTTTTCTATGGTTTCGTTCAGTCGCTGCTCCATCCATTCCACTGCCAGTCGGTTGATGGCATTGCCTTCCCCCGGCTTCACTTCCCAGCCTTTCATCAGGCGCAGGGCGTTCCACATTTTATTGCAGAAGTTGCGACCCTGCTCACAGAGCTTACTTTCGTTGAGCACTTCCTTTTTCTCAGTGTCAAAGGGGGCATCGAAAACGATGTCGTTACCGGCTGCGGCACTCGACAGCATAGCAAAACGGACCCCATCGGCACCGTAATTCTCAATCAGTTGTAAGGCATCCGGGGAATTGCCAAGAGACTTGCTCATCTTCCGGCGGTCCTTATCGCGTACCATTCCGGTGAAGTATACGTCATTGAAGGGTTTAGCGCCTTTGGCCTTTAATACGGTTTCATCCAGCAGCCCCGGGGCATATTCGTACCCTATCATAATCATACGTGCCACCCAGAAGAAAATAATATCCCAGCCTGTCACCAGTACGTTGGTCGGATAGTAGTAGTTAAGTTCTTCGCTGCTTTCAAAACCGTCGAAAACAGAGATGGGCCAGAGTTGTGAAGAGAACCAGGTGTCAAGCACGTCTTCATCCTGATGCAGGTCTTCTATGGTGAGGTCAGGCTGGCTCAGCTCAGTACGAGCCTTGGCCAGCGCTTCATCGGCCGTTTCTGCTACGAAGATTTTATCTTCATAGTACCAGGCCGGAATACGCTGCCCCCACCACAATTGGCGGGATATACACCAGTCACGGATGTTATCTTCCTTGAGCCAGCTGTTGAACATATTATAAAAGTGCTCCGGGTAGAAGGTCACCTCATCGGTTTCCACCGCTTTGAGCGCAGTTTTGGCAAAGTCTTTCATTTCGAGGAACCACTGCAGGGTCAGGCGCGGCTCCACTATGGCATCTGTGCGCTCGGAGCGGCCAACTTTATTACGGTAGTCCTCGTCTTTGACAAGGTCCCCGCTGGCTTTAAGCTCTTTCACAATCAGCTTGCGCGCCTTGAAGCGGTCCTCGCCCACAAACAGCTGTGCGGCTTTGCTCATGGTGCCATCGGCATTGAGGACATCGATCACCTCCAGGCCATGGCGCTCGCCGATTTCATTATCGTTCATATCGTGGGCCGGGGTGATCTTCAGGGCACCGGTACCAAATTCAATATCAACATAGCGGTCCTCTATGATGGGAATGGCACGGCCAATCAGTGGCACAATGGCTTTTTTGCCCTTTAGGTGGGCAAAGCGTTCGTCTTCCGGGTTTACCGCAATCGCTGTGTCGCCAAGGATGGTTTCCGGCCGAACAGTCGCAATGGTGATCCATTCGTCATCTGTACCTTCAATTTTATAGCGGAGGTAGTAGAGCCTGGAGTTTTCATCCTTATAGATTACCTCTTCATTGGATAATACCGTCTGGGCCTCGGGGTCCCAGTTGGTCATCCGCAGCCCCCGGTAGACTTTGCCTTTGTTGTAGAGGTCAATAAAAACTTGGATAACAGCTGCGGAAAGCTTGTCCTCCATGGTGAAGCGGGTACGCTCCCAATCGCAGGAAGCGCCCAGCTTTTTGAGCTGATCGAGGATAATACCGCCGTACTTGTCTTTCCATTCAAAAGCGTACCTCATGAATTCGTCGCGGCTCAGGTCAGACTTTTTGATGCCACGTTCGCGGAGCATTTTTACCACCTTGGCTTCGGTTGCAATCGAAGCGTGGTCCATACCCGGTACCCAACAGGCGTTTTTGCCTTCCAGGCGCGCCTTGCGTATCAGGATATCCTGAATCGTATTGTTGAGCATATGCCCCATGTGAAGAACGCCTGTCACATTGGGGGGCGGGATGACGATGCTGTAGGGCTCGCGCTCGTCTGGCTCAGAGTGGAAATATTGTTTAGCCATCCAGTGGTCGTACCACTTGGCTTCGGTATCTTGCGGATTATAACGGGTGGAAAGCTCCATGTTTTTCGCTATCTGGGAATGATCAATTTAAAATGCTGCAAATATATATTTTTAGTAACTAGTCCGGGGGATAGCAGGAGTAATAAAATACAGATCGAATGTTCGGCAGTGCCCCAAAACACCATAGCTCGTATTTCAAAGGGGGAGCAGGGTACCGGTAGCTGAGGCAAAATAGTCAAACCACTCCGCTGATCTTGGATTCTGATTTTATCAAAGAGATTTGTACAATATCCACTATCTTACTCCATCAGGCTGTATGGGGGGTGTTGGCAACAACACGCTTTGAATCCTCTCCAAGCAGCTGTATTTACCTATATTTTCCAGCTTTGTCAACGTTTTACAGTATGGCCCGAAAAGCAGCACGCAAGGAAAAAGTTGTTCACCAAAAGAAATCGCAGAAACCCAAACGTCCATTCTGGAGGGGACCCCATTTAGTACAGGCCGCTATTATCGCGGTAATCCCTTTTTTACTGTACGGTGCAGCCCTGCAATTTGGTTACGTTTTGGACGATAAGATTGTGTTGAGCGAGAATCAATTTGTAAAGCAAGGGTTGGCGGGGCTTGAAGGTGTTTTTATGAATGATTCCTTCACGGGCTTCCTGGGAGAACAACAAGCTTTAGTGGCGGGTGCGCGCTACCGGCCGTTATCCATAGCCACTTTTGCACTGGAGTACCAATGGTTGGGGTTTGCGCCCGGCTTCAGCCACTTTGTCAACATATTATTATATAGTATAACCGGACTCCTGCTGTTTCGGATCTTCAGCTTTTACTTTCCGGCAAAGCCTAAAAGAGGGTGGTATGTGGCGGTGCCCTTTGTGGCTGCGCTACTGTTCCTGCTTCATCCCGTGCATACTGAAGTGGTAGCCAATATCAAGGGACGTGACGAGCTATTGGCCTTATTGCTGTCCCTGTCGGCTTGGTATGCGGCCCACCAGTACTGGCAGGGTAGGGGGAGCAAATGGCTGGGGCTGTCCGGGCTGTCCTTCTTCCTGGGGTTACTGGCGAAAGAAAATACCATTACCTTTTTGGCGGTTATTCCACTGAGTGCTTTCTTTTTTACAAAAGTAAGGAACCGGCGTATTTTGCTAAGCCTGTTGCCACTCCTGTTGGCTACGGTGTTTTACTTGCTTTTGCGGGTCTCAGCGACGGGCTACTTTTTTTCGCCCCAGGCTAATACCAGCTTAATTATGAACAATCCCTTTATCGGGACGACCCTGGCAGAGCGCTATGCGACCATCACTTACACGCTAGGCCTGTACCTTAAGTTGCTGCTTTTTCCCCATCCACTGACGCACGATTACTACCCTTACCATATCCCTATACTGAATTGGGGAGATTGGCGGGTGCTTGTTTCGCTGCTGTTGTACGTAGGGTTAGGGGTGCTTGCGGTATTAGGCTTTCGCCAAAAGCGGGTATGGTCTTGGGCAATCTGGTACTATGCTGCGACACTTTCCATTGTATCTAACGTACTCTTCTCAGTTGGCACCATGATGAATGAGCGCTTTCTGTATATGCCTTCTGTTGGCTTTTGCTTTCTGCTGGCATGGATGGGCGGTGGAAAGTGGTCGGCTAAAATACCTAAGCCGCTGGTGCTTGGTTTGCTGGCAATCGTCGGGCTTGGATACGGCTATAAAACAATAGAAAGAGTTCCCGCCTGGGAAAATGAAAACACCCTCAACCGTGCTGCAGTGCAGGTGTCAAAGAACAGTGCGCGCGCCAATCAGTATATGGGATACGCGCTCTACCGTCAGGCTCTGGCGACAAATGACCCTCAGCAAAAGCAGGCATTGCTGGAGGAGGCGACTCCCTACATTGACAAATCCTTATCTATTGTGCCTACCTACAGAGATGCTATAAAGACCAAGGCGGGGATTCAGGCTGCCTATTATCAAATGGATGGTCAACTGCCGCCTTTGCTGAATGAGTTTGCCAGGTTACTTCGCTACAACCACGTTGGCTTTATTGACCAATACATGGAGTATTTAAACCGCAGGGCTAACCCCGGGCAGTTGTTGGTGTTTTATCATAGTATTGGTTTTGAGTTGTTTGCAAAAGAACAACAGCAATACCTGTTGGCAGAAAAATATATCGGGTACGGATTGTCTGTCGCCCCAAACGATCAAACCTTAGTGGAAGATCAGGTAGGTATTCTTTACCTCAAGGGTGATTTGAGAGGGGCTCTTCAAGAGGGGCAGCGGGCCTTGTTGCGGTACCCTGATTCGGAAAGACTTTCAAAATATATACAGTTGTCCGAAGGACAGTAGAAGCGCTCGCTTTTTGGATTTTGCCAAGCCCAGGCGCATACATACTGCCGTTGATCAGGGTGTCTCCGCAAAGTACCTGCCGAAAAGTATCGAGCCCCGTAATGGTACTTTTAATACCCTGCCAGGTGGCATCCTGTGCAGGAAAGGGCTGTCCGGATGCGGCAGTAGCAGACACTAAGGCAATCAATAGAAAATAGTGGATACGGCGCACGAAAGCGGATTTATTTTACCGCCGGCTCCTGGTCAAATATGGGGGCTTCCACTTGCGTCCGAAGCAAATCTTCCATCTCTTCCCGCTTGCGGATCAGGTAACCTTTTCCTTCGTGGACTAATACCTCAGCGGGGCGGTAACGGGAGTTGTAGTTGGAAGCCATCGAAAAACAATAGGCGCCGGCATTATGCATACAGATGAAATCTCCTTCCTGAAGTTCTGTCATCTGCCGGTTTATACCGAAAGTATCGGTTTCGCAGATATAGCCAACTACGGTATAGAAGCGGGCTTTGCCCCTCGGCCGGGAAATGTTGGTGATTTTGTGGAACGAATTATAGAACATCGGGCGGATAAAGTGATTGAGCCCGGAGTCTACTCCTGCAAATACGGTAGAGGTGGTCTGTTTGATGACATTCACCTGCGCAAAGAAATATCCGGCTTCGCTCACCATGAACTTACCGGGCTCAAACATGAGCTTAAGGGTTCTGCCATACTCTTCACAAAATCGGTTGAACCGCTCTGATATGCGGCCGCCCAATTCCTCAATATCGGTTTCCACATCACCAGGCTTATAAGCGACCTTGAAGCCGCTACCAAAATCGATGTAGTCAAGATCTGGGAAATCCCGGGCAATATTCAGCAGGATTTCAGCACCGCTGAGAAAAACTTCCGGATCTAATATGTCAGAGCCGGTGTGCATATGCACGCCTTCTACCTTTAGTCCGGTAGCCTCAACAATACGGTGCACCAGGGGCATTTGATGGAAGGAAATTCCAAACTTGGAATCAATATGACCAACTGAGGTCTTGGCATTCGCCCCCGCCATAATATGCGGATTGATACGGATGCATACCGGGGTATCCGGGAAGGCCTGGCCAAATTGTTCCAGAATAGAGGTATTGTCAATGTTGATCTTCACGCCATAGGCAACGGCTTCTTCGATTTCTTCCAGGCTTACACAGTTGGGTGTGAAGATGATGTCCTGTGGGTCAAAACCGGCACGGATACCTATAGAGACTTCCTGAACGGAGACGGTGTCCAGCCCGGATCCCATTTGGCGAAATAACTTCAGGATGTTGATGTTAGACAGCGCTTTGCAGGCGTAGTTCAGTTGTAACCGTTTGACTTTCATGGCATTTTCCATACGATTGTACTGTCGCTGAATAATAGCACTATCATATACATAAAGTGGGCAGCCATACTGCTCTATGAGTTGCAGCGGGTCTACGCCTCCGCTAAGACGGTAACGGTCGTTTTCTAAAACCATGGTCCAAAGTTCATTTTAGCCAGCAAAGATAAGGAATAGGAACAGGAAAATACAGCACAACAGCAGGTCTATTGCTCTATAAAGCGCTTATTGATTTTGACGAGATGTCCCAGTAGATCAAGTATAGACTTGAGATCGTTGCCGTCTCTATGATTAGGGTGCAGACGAAGATATTCGGTAAAACCCTGCTCAACTTTTTCAGCATCGTAGGTTTTTTCCAGAAAGCGGGTTAAGGTCTCCTGTATTTGATCCGGTGCGGAGAAAGCTGAAAGATTAGGGATAGGTTGATCCACTAGTTCTGATTCATAGAAAAGACAGGGGTCTACTTCAAGGAAATAGGTGACCTTCATGAAATTGACCGCATTGGGCTCTGCGGTTCCCGATTCATAGGAAGCAATATTGCTCCGTCTCAACCCTACCTCCTGTGCCAGCTTTTGCTGACTGAGCCCTCGGGCTCTCCTAAGCGACTTTAGGTTTCGCGAAAATGGAGTCTTTGCCAATGCTACGTCAAATAAATAGATAAGTCCTCACTTTTGTAAGCTGTGAGGAAATTACAAATTCACAATGTAAGATATGAAATCTTTTTATTTAGTTCTGAAAAAATGGAAAGGCATAAAAAAAACCGGGCTAACCCTGTAAGGCGCCCGGATTTATCAGGTGATTTCACCGTTGGTTACTTCGTTCTCATTTTTGCAAACTCAGGGTGGCGATTCATCCATCCTGACATAAAAGAACAAGTGGTCTTTATTTTACAGCCCATCTTTTCAGCAAAGCGGACGGCTTCCATAGCCATCTTCTCTTCAATATCCACTGCACTGAGAACCTCTGGCACATAGGTCTTTTTGATCTCCAGTACGTTTGGGTTCGGGTCTGTATGGATATGATACTGCATATACACGTCTTCATCGCCTTTCATATCAAAGCGAAATTGCTCGCGTGCAGTGTCTTGGTGAATGTTCAGTGCTTTCTTCGTGATTTCCATAATTGACTTGAATGTGTTTTGATTCCTGAGCCCAAAGGCTCAAATTACTCGATGTATACGGTTTTAGGATTTGTAAAGGCCCTCAAACCGTAGTGAGCTAGTTCTCTTCCGTACCCGCTGTCGTTGATACCGCCGAAGGGCAGCCGGGGGTCGGATTTAACCATCTCATTTACAAAACAGGAACCTGCCTGCAGATGTTCGCGAGCTATGCGTTCTCCTCTTTCTAAATCTTTGGTAAATACGGCACTGCCCAGTCCAAAGTTGGTATCATTGGCGATGCGAATCGCTTCCCGTTCGTTCTTAACCCGGATAACGGAGGCAACCGGACCAAAAAGCTCTTCCTGGTAAGCAGGCATGCCTTTTTTGACGTTCGTAAGAATTGTAGGGGGATAGAAGAACCCTTTGCCTTTAGCCTTCTTACCTCCGATGATCCGCTTTGCGCCGTCTTTCAGGCTTTTCTTGACCTGCGTGTGCAGTTGATTGCGCAAATCTTCCCGGGCTAAAGGGCCAAGAGCGGTCTCCTCTTCGAGTGGGTCGCCCATGACCGCTTCTTCCATCTGTGCTTTGAAGGCTTCCAGAAATTGATCGTAAACCTGCGGCATAACAATAAACCGCTTAGCGCCAATACAGCTTTGTCCGTTGTTGAGCAACCTGGCTTTAGCGCAAACCTGTGCCGCCTTGATGACATCTGCATCATCCAGGATCAGGTATGGATCGCTACCGCCCAGTTCCAGTACGGTTTTCTTTAGTGCTTTCCCGGCCATTCCGGCTACGGCACGACCGGCTCCCACGCTACCAGTCAGGGTTACGCCTTTCACAGCTCGGCTCTTGATGACTTTCTTTACCCGCTTTTCATCGATCAGAATAGTGGAAAATGCACCTTTGGGGAAGCCCGCTTTTTCTATGATCTCAGCGATGGCTAATGCGCAGCCCGGCACGTTGGGGGCGTGTTTTAGCAAAATGGTATTGCCCGCCATAAGATTAGGAGCGGCAAAGCGAAATACCTGCCAAAACGGGAAGTTCCAGGGCATAACAGCGAGGATGACTCCGAGCGGGCGGTAGGAAATATAGCTTTTTGAGGCTTCTGTCGCAATGTATTCGTCCCGTAGAAAGCGCTCTGCGTTTTGGGCGTAGTAGAGACAGGCCCAGGCGCACTTTTCAACTTCTGCCTTAGCATCCTTGAGGAGCTTGCCCATTTCGCGTGTGATAAGCATGGCTAGGGCGTCCTGCTCCTCACCCAGTATGCGGGCGACTTCCCGAAGCAGGCGGGCACGTTCTTCCAGCTCGGTCTGACTCCAGCTGCGGAAAGCGTTGTCCGCAGCATCAATCGTTTTATGAAGCTCCTTATTGCTGATAATCTTATAGGATTTAACCTTTTTGCCAGTTGTAGGGTCGGTAGCCGTTTGCATATTCCGTTAGGGATTGATATTAATTATAAAGATACACCAAGCGTTTGGCTGAGGTCCATCAGTTGAACCTCCAGTTCGTTCAGCTCTTTGTACCATTGGCCCAAAACACTGTCTTGCTTTAGGTGCTGAGTACGTTGGCTCAGCTTTTGGTAACGCTGCTCCAGGCGCTCTGCCTGATTGCGTAATTGTTTTGCTTCCCGGGGTGGCACACTGTAAGCCTTGCGGCGCATTTTTTCGGTACGCCGGTTGATTTCCTGTAGCGCCTCACCCAGGCGCAGTAACATAGTTTCCCGAATACTGTCACGCACTTCGTACACGTCGTCGCTATTCGGAGGGACGGTGTTGTCAATAGGCTTGCAATGCAGCATAGAGAGTGCGAGTAGCAGCAGGCAATTGTTGAGCTTTTTCATTTTTTTTGAGTATGAACGAAGCACTAGTGGATTGACTCAGTCATTTAGTCTTTGCCGCTTAAAATAGGATTCATCTTTATAAAATCCCTATATTTCGGCTCTAACCAAGTAACCTTTTATAGAAACATGCAGTACCGGCTGATGTTCTCCTTTTTGTTCGTCCTTTTGTTCATCTTCTCTGCACAGGGGCAGAAGGTAGTGGGTTATCTGCAGTATGGCCGGGGCTACATGCTCGACGAAGTCCAGTTTGACAAACTCACTCATGTGTGTATTGCCTTTGCCAATCCTGATGAGCGGGGCCGCTTGCAGACCGGCGGGGTAGAACTTGCGCCAATTGTAAAGCGTGCCAGGTCCTCAAACGCCAAGGTGCTCATCTCCATTGCGGGCGGAGCGCTGGAGCCGGAATGGGCTGCTGCCTGGAAAACTTACCTCCAGCCCTGGAACAGGCAATACTTCGTCAACGAAATAATGCGCTATGTCCGTCAGAATCAGCTCGATGGAGTAGATGTAGACCTGGAGTGGAAGCACGTCGATGAAAACTACAGCGCATTTGTGCTGGCTCTGGGCCGGGCGTTGCATGCTGAGGGAAAGCTGATTACAGCAGCTTTACCGGGCAAGAAAAGGTATAAACATATTACGGATGAGGCTCTGGAAATGTTAGACTTTATTAATATCATGGCGTACGATCTGACTGGGCCCTGGGCACCGGCTCAGTCGGGGCCGCACTCTCCCTATACTTTCGCTAAGTCTTGTCTGAAGTACTGGAAGGCGCAGGGGGTGGAGTCTTCTAAACTGGTGCTTGGACTGCCTTTCTATGGTTGGGATTTCACCAACCGGGAGCGCATTCGATCCGTTAATTATGGCGTGATTGTGGAGCGCAATCCGGCATTTGCACATCTGGACCAGGTGGGGCACCTGTACTTCAATGGGCTTATTACCATTACGGCTAAAACTGAATTGGCGCTAAAGGACGCCGGAGGGGTGATGCTCTGGGAGCTAGGCCGGGATGCCTTTAATGAATACTCCCTGCTTGAAGCCGTGAGCCGGGTGATGCGTGGCGATACAATCGCTATACCTGTTCCCCGGCCGCCAGCCACAATCCCTGAAAAGGAAGCAGAAAAAATAATTGCGTTATCTACCGATCCGCATCGCAGGGCAATTGCCCGGTTTATCGGTCCCACGCTGCCAGCTGACACCATTGCCGACGGCTTTGGGGATGCTCCGCTAGCTAAAGAACGGCTTGACCCCTACCGCCTTGACCTTGAAGTAGTGCCCAATCCTTTTGCGGATACCATTACTATTGTAAACCACGAGTCAGGTCCCATCCACCTCGTGCTCACGAATGAAAAGGGGCAGATTCTGTTTGAGTCTGATGTGCAGCCAAATTCCACGCAGACCTGGGAAACTTCTAGCTTTCCACATGGTTATTATACTTTCTCCGCCATGGTTGCCGGGCGGCAGTTGTCCCGCCGGATGATCAAGCGAATACAATCCGGCAAACCGCTGCCTGACGTACAGTCAAAGGGCGGAGTCCTTCATAACTGGCCCCAACACTAACCGGCCAGAGGAAACAAACATCCAATTCAACCACCAATAACTGATCTGAATAATGATGAAGCGTAAGATGTGCATGCTGCTGGTCTCCATGCTGCCCTTTTTTTTGCTCGGACAAGCACCTGAGCGCTGGACAGCTACAGAAATCTACCAGGGTATCGAAAAGCTGAACTTTTTAGGCTCTGCGCTTTATGTAGCAGCCCACCCGGACGATGAGAACCAGCGGCTCATTGCCTATCTCGCCAATGAGTATAAAGCGGAGATGGCTTACCTGTCCCTGACCCGGGGTGACGGCGGTCAAAACCTTATCGGCCCGGAAATTCGCGAGCTGCTGGGCGTGATCCGCACGCAGGAGCTACTAGGTGCCCGCCGTATTGATGGCGGCAAGCAAATGTTTACCCGGGCCAATGATTTTGGCTACTCTAAGCATCCCGAAGAGACCCTGGATATCTGGCAGCGCAAAGAAGTACTGGGAGACGTCGTCTGGGCTATCCGGAAATGGCAGCCTGACGTCATCATCAACCGTTTTGACCACGAATCAGCAGGGCGGACGCACGGTCATCATACCTCTTCTGCTATCCTGTCCTATGAGGCTTTTGACCTGGCAGGTGACGCCAAGGCTTATCCGGAACAATTGGAATATCTTGATCCCTGGGCGCCCCGCCGGCTGTTCTTTAACACCTCCTGGTGGTTTTACGGCAGCCGCGAAGCTTTTGCAGAAGCAGACAAAGAGAATCTGATGAGCGTGGATATTGGCGTGTACTATCCGCTGCGTGGCAAGTCGAATAATGAAATTGCGGCGGAAGCCCGCAGTATGCACAAGTGTCAGGGTTTCGGTGCTACTTTGCAAAGGGGAACACAACAAGAATACCTCAAGCTGCTGAAAGGCGATATGCCTGATCAAAAGCAAGACCTCTTCCAGGGGATCAATACGACCTGGACACGGGTGAAGGGAGGAAAAGCGGTAGGGGATATTCTGACAACTGCCCAGAAGACTTTTGACTTTGAGCAGCCTTACAAATCTTTGACCTACCTCCTCGATGCCAGAAAGGCGCTTCAGAGCGTGGAGGAAGGCTACTGGAAGCAGGTGAAGTCAAATGAACTGGACGAGCTGATCCTGGCCTGCATGGGCCTGTACATGGAAGCTACTGCTGAAGATTTTTCCGCTACTCCGGGCGAAGAAATAGAATTGAGGATGGAGGTTATCAACCGGTCACCGATGGCTGCCCGAATAGAATCAGTGGAATACCAGCCTATGATGACTGATTCCACACTGGCGCTGGAACTGGAGGACAACCAACAGTACGAGTTTTACAAAAAGTTGGCGCTGCCTCAGGATATGAATTACACCAATCCCTACTGGCTTAATAAATCCGGGAGTTTGGGAATGTACAACGTAGAGGACCAGCTACTTCGCGGCCTGCCCGAAACACCGAGAGCCCTTCAGGTTGTATTTAATTTGGAAATTGAAGGTATCCCTATGGCCATTACCCGGGACGTCGTGTATAAAGAGACAAAACCCTCTCAGGGGGAAACTTACCGCCCGTTTGAAGTGACGCCTCCTGTCTTTGCTAATATTGCAGAAAAGGTGTATGTCTTTGCCAATGATAAACCGCAGGAGGTTGGAGTCCGCGTCCGTTCGGGTAAAGACGAGGTGTCAGGGCAACTGTCCCTGGATTTGCCCGTGGGGTGGCGGTCTGAGCCAGCCACCGCCAATTTTGAGATTGCAGCCAAGTCGGGCGAAAGGGTGGTGAAGTTCATGCTTTTCCCTCCCGACGATCAGAGCGAAGGGCGTATTCAGGCGGTAGCAACACTGGCCAACGGCGAAGCGTACACCAAAGGGTTGAATGTGATTGCCTATGATCACATTCCAACACAAACTGTCATGCTGGAGAATAGTGCCAAAGTAGTAAAGGTTGATATCTCGACTGCTGGTAAGCACATTGGTTATCTGATGGGCGCGGGCGATGAAGTGCCTAACAGCCTGGAACAGATCGGTTATGAAGTTACCATGCTTTCTGATCAGGATATCACGCTGGAGCAGCTGCAGCAATTTGATGCAGTCATTTTAGGGATACGGGCTTACAACACCAATGAGCGTATGGCATTTCACCAGCCGGTACTCCTGGAATACGCCAAGCAGGGAGGTACGCTAATTAATCAATACAATACCACCCGGAACCTGAAGCTGGATATGGAAGCCGTCGCACCTTATCATTTAAAATTAAGCCGGGACCGGGTAACGGTTGAAGAAGCTCCGGTAAGGATGCTTGCGCCTGACCATCCGGTATTGAACTGGCCTAACAAAATTACAGAAGCTGACTTTGAAGGCTGGGTACAGGAAAGAGGCTTGTACTTTCCGAATGAGTGGGGCGAGGAGTTTACTGCGGTGCTTTCCAGTAATGACCCGGGAGAAGAACCCAAAAACGGCGGATTGCTGGTGGCGCCCTACGGTGAAGGGTACTATATCTATTCTGGCTACAGCTGGTTCCGGGAACTTCCGGCAGGTGTTCCTGGTGCTTACCGCTTGTTTGCTAACCTGATTTCTATTGGTAAGGAAAATCGTTAGAAGGAGGGGAGGCGCAGTGCTCTAAGTGTATAAAAGCCCGGTCAACCGTTGTGTTGCCGGGCTTTTATAATTAGGGTCCAGCGAAGAATAGATTTGGTGAAAGCGTGTTAGTGAGCCGCTGGGTGCTGCCGGGTAATTTGTTGAAAAATCTCCTCAGTGCTGATATTGCTGACCGAGTCTGAATATTCTTCCTCCTCTTCCTCTGCTGTTTTTTCCGTGCTTTTTACCCGCAGTTTAGGGTTGACCACATCATAGTCCATTTCATCGTATTCGTAAATGGACCAACGGTCCCATTTGTACTCCAGCGCAGTAAGGCTTTCCACCCAGTCTCCGGAGTTTAGGTAGGTCACTTTACGGCCATGGGCATCCTGTGAGCGCATTTGTGCCCGGTGAATATGCCCGCAGACCACGTAGTCGTATTGCTGTTCTCCAGCCAGTTGTATAGCGGTATCTTCAAAATCGGAAATAAATTTGATGGCTTCTTTAACAGAGGACTTCACCCGTTTGGCAAAGGACATACGGGGCTTGCCCATAGCCATGCGCAATTTGTTGATGAAGCGGTTGAACATAATAAGCCAGTCGTAGCCTTTGCCACCAATCTTGGAAATAAGGGGGGAGTATTTGATGAAAAGATCGAAGATGTCGCCGTGGAAGATCCAATAGGTTTTGCCATTGAGCTTCAGCAACAGCTTATCGCGCAGGTGGATATTGCCGGAGGAAAAATCTGAGTAACGGCGCAGGGCGTCATCATGATTGCCTGTGATGTAGTATACTTTGGTCCCTTTTGCCGCCATTTTCAGTATATACCGGATGACCTGGATGTGCTCTTTAGGGAAGTAACGCTTTCGGAACTGCCACATATCGATGAAGTCCCCGTTGAGGATAAGCGTTTCTGTCTTTATGCTTTTGAGGTAGTTAAGCAATTCCCTGGCATGACAGCCATAGGTGCCCAGGTGCACATCTGATATAATGACAATATCTAGTTCCCGTTTCATATTTGCCTTTGAATCTGCATGCCAGGATGATTTATGGAGACGATGGAATGGGTTGCTACACAAACCTATTCCATATCTGCACATACGCTGCGATGTGGCATCCACTGTGGTAAACCACATCGTTATACGTATAAATCCAAAAACTGGTCAATTGTATTAATGGAGTGCAAAATCGGGCCTATATGTAAAGTAGGTGTGAAATCGGAATTATATATGTCTTAACATTTACCTGGTGTGTATAACAAATTGCCGCCCCTACAGGGCTTAAACCAATATTTACCACGCCTTCGGAGTTTGGTAAGCATTTAGCAGTCTGATTGTACAATTTGTTATACACACTTTACCTGGAAAGGGTAAGCAGGGCAAAAGAATACCTTTACCTTTAACGGCGCTCACAAACTAAGCCCCGGTTACCTATTTGGATGCAGTGGTTATTCCTCTACAACGGGTTTTGGGCCCTCTACCTTCTTTAAAATACGGGTATACTTTTTAGAACGATTAGTGGAGTCTGAAGCCAGAATAAGCTCTTCATCAGTGAGCTTGGAGATGGGGTTAGGAATTTCCTGAGACCCCAGGTTCATGATTAGGGTTTCACCGTCCGGGCTGACATCCCACGTGCCCTGTAGTGGTGACCCATGTGGAGTGGTTACGGACATGGTACCGTCTTCTTCGAAGATAAAAGCGTCGTTCTGATACATCATCACAAAACGCTCGAGGGCTACCTGCTCCTGCGGTGAAGGTTTTGTTTTTTGGAATTCTTCACTCATTCGAATCGGGGCATACTGCCATTTGCCAAGCAGCATCTGTTTTTGTTCTTCATTATTGCTGCATGCAGCAAGTAGGGCGATCAGCGCGACGAAAGCTATTTTTTTCATGGGATAATTGGTTGTTGGTTAAACATCTAAGCGGTGTATCACCCCTTTGGGGCATTAATTGCAAATCAGACCGTAAAGCTTAATAACCCCGTAAAGTGATATTTTAACGGTCTGACAAATAAAGTTGCGCAAAAGTAGGACGTGAAATGGAAACATCCATCATTCCCACCCAACTATTTCAGAAGTTAAGAAACCACTCTCTTTAGGGTTTTCCGGTAAGCCCTGGGGCTCAGGTTGGTAATGTTTTTGAATTGACGGTTGAAATGAGAAAGGTTATTAAAACCGCTTTCAAAGCTCACTGCCGCAATAGAAAGGGTGTCATCGCCGAGTAAGCGGCAGGCGTGGGCAATCCGAAATTCATTTACAAATTGGCTGAATGTCTTACGGGTCAGCTTCTTAAAATAGCGGCAGAAGGCAGGTACGGTCATATTAGCCCGCCGCGCGGCTTCATCCAGATTGACTTCGTCCTGAAAGTTCTGCTGGACGTATTGATATATGGCCTCTATACGGTCTTGGTCCTGAGCACTCACTTCAAGTGCAAATCCACTGGCATTGAGCATTTCATAGTCGTCTGCTTCGGCCATTTCCTGTAAGATGTGCAAAAGGGCGAGCAACCGGTCGAAACCATCTTCCTTCAGCATAGTCTTTAAGCGCTGGCCTACCTGCTCCTTCACGGCTCCGCTGAAAGAGAGCCCCTGGCGGGAACGCTGGAAGAGCTGCTTTATAGCTTGCATTTCTGGTTTTTCGAGGAAGTCAGAGCCCAGGAAATCTTCCTTCATCTGCACCACAATCTCGGTGTGTGCTTCAAAAACTTCCTCTGTAAACCCGAAGTGGGGGAGGTTGGGTCCCAGGAAGATTAAGTCGCCGGATTCAAAATTGGAAATATGGTCGCCAATATGGCGTTTCCCCTTTCCATTGGAAATATAAACAATTTCGTATTCGGGATGGAAATGCCAATTCGGGTGATTGCAATTATCACCTTCATCGAAGCTCTTCAAAGTAAAGGAGTTCCCGAAAACCGGTTCTATTTTTTCTAGTGCAGCTTTCATGCTCATGGTTTATCAGCTTGAGGCTTCCGCAGGATAATTTGGTCGTGTGGTAAGGGCTATGTGCGGGGCAGCCACATAGAGCTGGGGATATACAATGGTTGGTTGACGTGTACGGTTGCTTTTGTACAGCATTTATACATCTGATACATTAAAAAGTTTAGCAGTGCGCAAAAAGTTAATATGGTATTGATATTGGTGAAAATGGCTGAAGAATGGTTGTTGGAACATCGGTATCTTTGTGCCAGATATTTGAAAGAAGACTAGAGTTTATTAATGTAGGTTTTGTATAGGTTATGGATTAGGATTTTTTACCAGATCAAAGAACGCCCGGAACCTCATAGCCTAAGCTACGAAGGTGAGGACGTGATGCAGAGCTGGTGAAAAAGACAATTCAGGGACATACAAAATTTACGTTAATAAACTCTACTATAGTTTCATACACTGTTTTTAAAGTGGTGGCGGTCCCGTGGTTAGGGGGGCGTCACCATTATTTTTTTTACTTTTAACTAAGATATATTGTCTATGATCAAAAGCCTCAAATCATTTGCTTTCCACTTACCCAGTTTATCGGTAGGGTTGACTTTTTTCACGCTGAGTATGCTCTTTGGTAGCTGGCTGGCGCGTTTACCCGAGGTGCAAGCACGGCTGATGTTGTCAGAAGGGCAGCTTGGTCTTGCGTTACTTGGTTTGCCAGTGGGAGCCCTGATAATGATGCCTATGGCGGGCTGGCTGTCTTCCCGGTTGAACAGCGGGCAGTCCATGACGCTTTCTACGCTGCTCTTTTGCGGTGTATTTCCACTCCCGGCTTTCGCTTCCGGTGTGTACAGCCTTTTTGGAGGCTTACTGCTCATCGGTTTTGTCAATAGTTTTATGAATATTTCCATGAATGCCGCGGCGGCGGCAGTCGAGCGGCATTACCGTACGGTCATCATGTCGGTCTGCCACGGCATGTTCAGCCTTGGTGCGATGGTAGGTGCAGGCAGTTCCGGACTTATTGCCTCTTTTGGTGTTTCTCTTCAGGCACACCTTATTATGGTGGCTTTGCTGATGGTCGGGCTGCACTTATGGTTGCGGCCGGTTATTACCTCTTTACCGAATGCACCCGCTGAGAGCAATGGGCTTTCGGTGCCGCCCCGTGCCCTTTTAGGCCTGGCTTTTATAGGGTTTTGTATTATGATAGGCGAGGGGGCGATTGCCGACTGGAGCGCTATCTTCCTGCGCAAAGAACTGCAGGCGGGTCCCTTTATAGCGGGCCTGGCTTATGCTGGTTTCTCTATGGCTATGGCCATTGGGCGCTTTATGGGCGATAGTATACGTTTACAGCTCGGATTAGTACGTGCAGTTAGCCTGGGGAGCCTTCTTGGAGCAGTGGGGCTTTTGCTGGCTATTTTGGCACCATTGCCAGTCGTATCTGTTTTGGGCTTTACTATTGTAGGGCTTGGTTTTTCTACTGTTGTTCCTTTGCTTTTCAGCGCAGCTGCCAACACCCCTGGCGTGAGCGCAGGGAATGGTATTGCGGCAGTGGCCAGCTCGGGCGTTATCGGGTTTCTGGTTGCCCCGCCCCTGATTGGCCTGATCAGTGATCATTTTGGTTTGTCTTTCGGGCTGGGCTTTGTGGTTGTGTTAGCGGTATTAGCGGCTTTGATCGCACGGGGGATCAGGGCTTAAGTGCCTTTATAAGTGATGTATCATACAGGGCTTCCCACTGCAGGTCCGGGTCTGCCGCTAAGTGGGGGTACTGGTTCTTCAGAAACTGACTGTACAGCGCCCGGCCATCCTGCAGATGATCTTGGCCACCGATGCCAAAAAAACGTTGGTTGTCCTGGAGGTCGCACAGGTGTACCTTTTGCAGTGAGGTCTGAAAATATTCATTCAGGGCATTTTCCAAAGAGCTCCTAATAGAGCTTGGGATAATGCTCGGCAAGGGCTTGATAATGGCGTTGACCAAAACACCAACGGCCTTTTGCGGATAAAACTCATCGTTGAGGAAATGGTCTACTTCCCGGAACCATCCTTCCAACAGTTCTGTAATTTCTTCCCGGTTTAGGTTGATGTATTCCTCACTGGTCAGCAAAACGTCGGCAATCAGGTTGGGGTAGTCAGCGGAATCAGTCAGCACTTTAATGTCTCCGCAGCCTTCGGCAATGCAAGCCTCCACAAAGGGGCTCCATAGTACAAGCGCATCCAGCGTGTCATCGTTGATAAACCGCTTGGTGAGCAAGTCGAGGTCGGTGTGCTTTTGTGGGATAGCTTCCACTTCCTCTGGTTGTATACCATGATCCTTCAATACGTATTTTAGAAAAGTGTGGGAGGGGGAGTCCTGTGGGTAGAGAATACGCTTGCCACGCAGGTCAGCGACGGTTTCAATGCGGCTTCTGGTCAAAATCGCGTCTGCACCATTAGACCAGGAGGCCTGGTAGAAGACTTTAGGGGACCATTCTTTGATCTTGTCTGCTACGTATGGCAGGCGGTCGATGGTGCACCACATCATATCAATCTGGCCCGCTTTGAAGTCTTCGCACAACTGGTCCAGGTGGTCGTTGAGCTCAAAGTGGACTTCCCGGCGGTATTTTTGGAACAGTGCCGTGTTTTCATTGCGGGCAAAGCCGCCATTGTACATAATGCTGGGAATGAAGCCGATCCAGGTAGGCAGTGCAATCTGGACTGATTTGGCATTGATACGCTCAATGTACTCCTCCAGCGATTGAGCTATGCTCTGGTATATTCTGCCCCGGTCTTCTGGTGCATCCGGCAGTTTGTCAAACACCCTAAGGTTTTCGATATCGAAGTGCTGATCATAGATGTCATCCCAACCATAGAGGTGGTTGAGCAGGATTGGCATAATGAAGCGTTCCTCCTTCCGGTAGGCATCGCTGCGGCTAAAGTTAGCGTAGGTGGAAAGAAGATCCCGGACCTCTTCATCAACGATATGATCATTGACAAACTCCGGACTGAACAACAACAGGGTGATATCAGCGCGTTTTAGCTCTTCCTTGAGCTGTCGCTCTACAGAGCCGCCAATATCAATATCGGTAGCCGTCCAAATGTGCACGTTCGGGTAGCGGGCATTGATGCTGGTGAATTGCTTTTCCAGCTCTTCCCAGGCTTCCTGATCGGCTTTGGCGTAAAGCACGGCGACATGGATGTTTGTAATACGTCCCTTGGTATCAAATATCGGTTGTATGGGCATAATTCTATGGTGTTGCTGTGCGGTGTTCTAACCTGAAAACGAAAAAACAGGTCTCTCGTTACGCTTTTACGAAGTTAAATTAAGACTTTTTTAATTTATCTTCGTAAACTGCAAAACATTACGCTTTGATACCGGGTATTTTTCAAATTAAAGTACCCTTTCCCTCCTCTTTACAATAGTTTTTTGATAGTGGACTCCATCTTTTCGGGTTTTGTGACCGGTGCGAAACGCTTCACTGGCTTGCCGTTTTTATCAATGACAAATTTGGTGAAGTTCCATTTGATCTTTTTCCCGAATAATCCATTGAGTTCTGACTTCAGGTACTTAAAAACAGGATGCGTCCCTTCGCCGTTGACCTCAACCTTGGCAAACATCGGAAAGCTGACGCCATAATTTACCTCACAGAATTCCTGAATATCATCAGCATCCCCTGGCTCCTGATTCGCAAATTGGTTGCAGGGAAACCCCAGGATGACGAGCCCTTCCTCCCGGTGCTTTTGGTAGAGCTTTTCCAGCCCTTCGTACTGCGGTGTCAGCCCGCACTTGCTTGCGGTATTCACCACTACAATGGTCTTGCCTTTGTATTCGTCCATTTTGACGGTTGTTCCGTTGAGCTTTTGAGCTTCTAAATTGTAAAAATCCATAGTTGATTGAGTTTGTTAGTGAATAGACTTGAGGCGTTGAGGGGCTTTGGTGTACGAAAAGAAGTTACCGGGAAAAATTAAGACGTTACTTTTAAGGAAAAGTTTTCGATAATGTCTAATAGGAGGCAACTGAATTGGTGGTTCAGAGGAGAAAAGTTAACTTAATAGCAAAAGGCACTGCCAAAATGGGAAGTTACTTAGATTACAGTGTACTCAGTAACTTTTTCAAATTCCCGTACGATATCGAAGGGATGCCAACGGATGACCCGGCAAAAGCAGTCATTGAGATCACCTGCAAGAGTATCTACGGCGACCAATGGAAATTACGCTCCGACCTGGCATCTCCTATTGCTTCATAAGGATAAAAAATCGTCAGAGAAGAAAATATGCTGCAAAAGATTAAGCAATTAAGAAAGGAACTTCATCAAAACCCTGAACTGTCTGAACAAGAAGTTGAAACGGCTGCGCGAATCAGGCGATTTGTAGAGGAGCATCACAATACCCAGATTATTGACCAGTTGGGTGGTACTGGCCTGGCCGTAGTTTACGATTTTCCGAATGCTGGTCCAACCGTTATGATTAGATGCGAATTGGATGCACTTCCCATTGTAGAAGCCAACAGTTTTGACTATAAATCCAACAAAGATGGGGTCTCGCACAAATGTGGGCACGATGGTCACATGGCCATTGTAGCGGGTTTGATTTTCTGGATCAAAGAAAAAAAATTCCAGCACGGTAAAATAATCTTACTCTTTCAACCGGCAGAAGAACTGGGGACAGGCGCTTTTAGGATCTTAAAAGACCCTGAATTTGAAAAACTCCGCCCCGATTATATTTTCGCATTACACAATATTCCGGGGAACGAACTTAACTCGATCATTACGGTAAAAAATAAGTTCTCCGCGACTGTTCAGAGTATTGCCATCCAACTGACGGGTAAAGAATCTCATTCTGCACAGCCTGAGAAAGGTGTCAATCCTGCTTTATGTATGGCCGAATTAATACAGACGTTTGATGCCTTAAACCTTTTGGACAAAACCAGCGATGACTTCACTATATTCGTACCCATTTATTCGAGCATGGGTAAAAAATCGTACGGTATTTCAGCGGGTTTTGGCGAAATACATTACACGGCAAGAACCTGGAATGTTGAAAAAATGGAGGCTTTAAAAGTCAAAATTGATGCCATATTGCTTCGGGTCACAAAAAAGTACCAATTGACATTTTCAACAAACTGGTTTGATTTTTTCCCAACGGTCGTCAATGATGAGTTTTGTAATGCATTGATTGAAGAAACGGCCAGGCGCAATAAATTTAAGGTAATCCAAAATTTATACCCCTACAGTTTTGGTGAAGATTTCGGCTGGTTTTCTCAAAAATATAAAGTCGCCATGTTTGGATTAGGTGCAGGAATACATGTTCCGGCACTGCATCACGCAGACTATGACTTTCCCGAAGAAATTATTGAGACGGGGATGGATATGTTCAAAGGATTAATTGAATCAGTACTACGCAAAAAAAGAAATAATGAAGCGCAAAGAATTGAAGACTAAACAAAACGGAACAAAAGCAGTATGGGCAGGCCAGAGTGAATTGTTCTATCAGGGAGCAACTCAAGTGCCCATCGTAAACAGTGTAACATTTGGTTACGATAATGTAGATGACTGGTTTGATGTAGCAATCGGTAAAAAAGAAGGCCATATTTACAGTAGGAATACCAATCCCACTGTTGCTGTTTTTGAGGAAAAGGTGAGGGTTTTGGAGAACGCCGAAGCCGCCACCAGTTTTTCTACTGGCATGGCAGGCATTAGCAATACGCTGTACACTTTTTTAAATCAGGGCGACAGGGTGGTCTCCATAAAGGATACCTACGGCGGCACAAGTATTGTTTTTTTAGAATTCTTGCCCAAAAAAGGAGTTGACGTAACCCTCTGTGAAACGACAAATCACGATGAAATCGAAGCTGAAGTCAGGAAAGGTTGTACACTTCTTTATCTGGAAACGCCAACCAACCCTACATTAAAGGTGATGGATTTGAAGCGGTTAATTAAGGTAGCCCATGAGGTTGGTGCTATAGTAGTTGTCGACAATACATTTGCAACACCTATAAATCAACAACCACTGGCATTGGGGGCTGATTTAGTATTGCACAGTGCTACAAAATTCCTGGGCGGACATTCAGATGCAATGGGAGGTGTGGTTTGTGGGAAAAAAGCTTTAATTGATCAACTATTCCATTACAGAGAAATTAATGGCGCCACCCTTCATGCAAATACCGCATATATGCTCTTAAGAGGAATTAAAACCCTGGAATTAAGGGTTTTACGGCAAAATGAGAATGCTATGAAATTAGCAACCTACCTGCAGGAACACCCAAAAGTCGAGGCTGTTTTTTATCCGGGTTTGGCATCCCACCCCAGTCATCAAATTGCCAAAGGGCAAATGACTGGTTTTGGAGGGGTGTTTTCGTTCTCACTAAAAGGAGATTTCGAAAATGTAAAGCTATTTTTAAACCGTTTAGAGCTGGCGCACCTGGCGGCAAGTTTAGGTTCGGTAGGGACTTTAATCGGGCCGCCGAAGGTAACCAGTCATGTGGAAGCATCTGAAGAAGAGCGCAAGCAGCTGGGGATTCCTGAAAATTTAATACGTTGCGCAGTAGGCATCGAAAATATTGAGGATATTATCTCAGACTTCGAGCAAGCGCTGTTGGAGGTGTAGCTTATCGTCCTGCCTTGAAAGGGCTTGATATTCCAGTTATCTTACCCCAAGGGTTGACGAAAATAAAAAATGGAGAAAAGCGAATATAAATACTCAAGTGAAGAAAATTGGTTGGGTTACTTGAGGGCAGGCTGGTCATTTTGATTTTTTATTTAAGGTAAAGGAATGTTGACATTGCAGAATAAGTGTGTAAAGTGTATATTTCGGAACATAGAAAGGCGAAGCTGCACATTTCGCTCGAAACTTTGGATAACCAACAACGCTCCAGAATGAGAAAAACGAAAATTCGAAAATGGGAGGATTACTATGCGAATTACGATACCAAATATATGGCTGAGGTAACTCACCTTGGACTGAATGAGCATAGAGTTTTAACTGACCGGGATGAGGAAATTCTTGGAAACAAAATAAACAACCTTGTCTCTAAATGGGATAAGAAGTGGCAGGCTTATAAAGAGAAGAAGGAGAAACAACGATTATTGGGCGATCTAGAAAGTCAAGCTGCCTATTTGTCGAAAGAAGCAAAGGAATATCTTGAGGCAGTAGAGAACATCTTAAAGAATACATTAAATATTGATGATTCAGTAGACTGGGAAGAACTAAAAGATCACTCTGGGTTTACTGGGAGCCCTCCAGAAAAGCCTTCTTTAAGCCAAGTGACTCCACCTGATCCAAAGAGTTCTAAATATCAGCCTGTATTTGATTTTTGGGATAAAATTTTAAAGAAAAAGAAGCAATCTAAAATAGATTCATGCAAGCAAATTTATGATAATGATTACCAACAGTATCTAAAGATGCAAGGACATTTAGACCTTGAATATGAGAAGGCTCTAGAATCTTACGATAATGCAATGGAAGCTTTCAATCAAAGGAAGAGGAAATTTTGCGACAATCAAAAGGCAGCCAATAAGAAAGTAGATTTGATGAAAGAAAACTACCTTAATAAGGTTGTAGGCTCCATCGAAGAGTATTCCGAGTTGGTATTAAATAATTCTGATTACCCACCAACCTTCCCGCAGAGTTTTGAGCTTGAATTCAGTCCTGATATTAAGTCTTTGGTCATTGATTACTGGTTGCCTTCCCCAGAGGACATGCCATCGGTGAAAGAAGTAAAGTTTATTAAATCCCGACAGGAACTAAAAGAGGTCGCTATTTCGGAAGCTCAGAAAAAGCGTTTGTTTGATAGCTCCATTTATCAGATTACATTGAGATCTGTCCATGAGCTTTTCGAAGCGGATGCTGCTCAGGCTTTGGATATGATCACCTTTAATGGATGGGTGTCCTTCATAAACAAAGCAAATGGACAAAGAGAAAGCTCTTGTATTGTTTCTCTCCAAGCAAATAAAGAAGAGTTTGAAGCTATCAATTTGGAGTATGTTGATCCAAAAGAATGTTTTAAATCTTTAAAAGGGGTTGGGAGCAGTAAGCTTTATGGTCTAAGTCCAGTTAAACCAATTCTACAGCTGGATAAAAACGATTCAAGGATCACATCACATTATGATGTAGCCCATACCTTAAATGATTCGATGAATCTGGCCGAGATGGAATGGGAAGATTTTGAGCATCTAGTTAGAGAATTATTCTCAAAAGAATTCTCTATAAATGGAGGTGAGGTAAATGTTACTCAAGCTAGTAGAGATGGAGGCGTTGATGCAATTGCATTTGATCCAGATCCAATACGTGGCGGTAAAATAGTTATTCAGGCAAAGCGCTATTCTAATACGGTAGGCGTTTCTGCTGTGCGAGATTTATTTGGAACTTTAGTCAACGAAGGCGCCAATAAAGGTATTTTGGTTACTACTGCTAACTACGGTCCAGATGCCTATGCTTTTGCTAAAGGTAAACCAATAACTCTTCTAAGTGGGGCAAACTTACTTCACCTTTTGAGTAAACATGGCTATTCGGCGAGGATAAACCTTAAAGAGGCAAAGAATAAAAGGAGTCAATCGTAGTCTACTGTTTAATTGACTCAAGAATAAATGGGTTCATTTGGTTTTTTAGGGTTTACCAAGCCTTAGGCAGTCATCTGATGCTTTTTCTCGGTGTCAACATTGGTGGTATTTGAGAAAAGAACTACATTTAACGACAGAGCAATATCACTGGACATTGCTACAAGGGATTTCTCAACAAAGCGTCAAACCAGAAGTTAGCCCTACTCGCCAAATTCAGCGTAATCAAGCAAGAGTACTCCGATGAAAGCCTGGATAAAGTTCAGCATATTTTTATTGATGGTGAAGAGATTGAGCAAGTCTTCTCCCACACCAGAGGAAGCTGGATATTGTTAGGATTGGGCGGTATTTGAGGGGGAAGGTGCTGTAAGGTAGTTTGTCTTATTGCTGGATCATTTAATACAGTCTTAGCCTATTTTATGGCACATACCCCCATCCCGAGAAACCTACGTCTTCGCGTATCCCTCGGGCTCTTTTTGCCCAGAGATTCGTGTGGGTTACCGCACCAAGCAACAAAAAAAGGGCGCTGAAAAGCGCCCTTAGAAATGTGATTTTATTGGTGGAGAATACCGGAGTCGAACCGGTGACCTCTTGCATGCCATGCAAGCGCTCTAGCCAGCTGAGCTAATCCCCCGCTTTTTAGCGACTGCAAATATAAAGATTTTTTGGAAGCGTGCAATACCCTGCGCTAATCTTTGCGCTCAAAAATTACTACATAGCCGCCAATATTGGCCGCCTGTTCATAGTGTTCCGCGCGGTAGACAGCAAATCGATCGGTATCTACAGGATAGCGGAAGACCATAAAACGTGGGCGGGCAGCCTCTATTTTGGCAACTTCCAGGTCGACATCAATCTCCATGGCTTCAATATGTTTGTCCATCCAAAACAGGGAAGGGTGGACGTAAGGGATCAGTGGCAGGCGCCCGGTCAGGAAATAAATAGCCTGGTCTTCCTGTGTGTAAATGAGGTCGCCGGGCGCAATGCGCTCTTGAATGTACTCAGCCGCATAGCGTACGTTGTCGGGGCGGTCGAGGTAGTCTTTCTTTTGTAGAAACAAGTGGGTAACGAAGAGCAACCCTAACAGCGTATATCCTATCTTAGGATTGCGCATCCACCTCAGCCAGCGGGGGGCTTCCTGGCGTGGCAACCCAAAAAACTCGCCGGCAAGGTAGCTAAAAGGCAACATGAACTGGATATAGTAATGTCCAAAGGCATTGCCGGGAATGAGTACAGATAAAAGAACAAGCACCGACCAAAGTAGTCCGAATTGCCTGACCTCAGGGGCCACTTTTTTATGCCACAACGCCACGGCGAACAGCACTGTAACGGGCAGGAACCGCAGGAAAAATTCAAAAAAGAAGACGATATAGTGGCTGAACTCCCTGGAGGACGGATAACGCCCCGCTACGGTGATAGAGTTGAACCAAAAGCGGTTGAATTCTCCGATGTGGTAGTAGTAGGCAATGACAAGCCCAAAGGGGATGGCGGCTGCCACTGCCATCGTCAAAGCCTGGCTGAGGGCTCTGACAACATTGCCTTCGCGCCTAAGCGCCTGGATAACAAGAAAACCCCCAAAGGCTAATCCATCAAATAGGACGACGTATTTTATGACAAAGCCGATTCCCAAAAGCAAGCCTGCCAGGAAAAAGGTCGCAAAAGACCTGAATTGGAGAAATACCAGGAGTGCCCCGGCTGTAAATAGATTGAAATAGGTCTCTGTGTTCGGGGAGACCCCGTAGCGAGTGTAAAGGGAGTTCAGTAAGAGGTAGATGATTCCAGTGGCAAGTCCCGCTGACCAGCTGCTGCCCTGCACCCGTTTGGCCCGGTAGAGCAAAAAAGAAGTAAGCCCAAGTGTGAGCGCAGCGAACAGGCGGTAGCCCCAAACGGCGTTGCCCAGTATTGACTTGAAGGCTGCCAGGATCAGGAAAATACCAATAGGTTTGGTATCTATGTAGTCTACCTGATAAGTGTAGCCCTGCGTAAGGGCATCCGCAATGACCAGATAGGTCGATTCATCGTGATCAATAACAGACGGGAAAAAAGAAATCAGACGGATGGCTACCGCCACAAGGAGAAATATGCCCAGCGCTTTGATGGAGTCAGTAAGTCGCAAAGTTTTGGTTTCGTTCGTTTCGCACCTAAAAATTCGAGTACAAATATAGAATAATTAATCTTCTTCCAAGTCTCGCATTTTGCGCAGGAGCTGATCGATTTTTGCTACAATGTCTTTCTGGTCCCGGCGTTTAAGCTGTACTGCTTTTCGGGCCAGCGCTTCGATGCCACTTATTTCCTGGCGCATTTCTTCCAGAATAGCCTGGTAGTCTCCGGAGGTCCAATACCCGCTTTCGTCTTCCACCTCCAGGTCATGCAGGTATTTTTCCTGCAAGTACCTTAACAGCTTCGTGATTACGGCGTGCACTTCGGCACCTGCAGTTTGCGTATTTACAGCAATCCAGGTAGGGGTAACGGAATAATTTTCAGCAGCGCTAATGGCTACTTGTAAAGGGGAGGTCAACACCCCTGAGGCACTAAAGCAAAAGTACAAGGGGTCGCATTGCTCGTTTACACGAAGAATAATGCCTTTTAGGCCCAGGTTGCCAACAATATCCTGGACTCCGGCACTGTTACGTTCAATCCTGGCGTTGGGTTTACGGTCCCAGTGCCCGTCAAGTACCTGGGATTTCCAGCCAAGGGACTTTGCAATGTCCTCAAGCTCGTCTATTAAAGAGGTAATTTGACGGATGTCTGTAAGGCTTCCCCGGTAGTGGAGGCTAAGTCCCATGTATCAGGCCGTTTGGAGTTGGGACGCTCGCCGGGCAACTTGCCTGGCAATGACCGTACCATGGTCTCTGGTATTTTCAATAAATAAAGAATTGGTCTTCATGCCTGCGCAGACTACACCAGCCAGGAAAACATTGGGCAGACTGGTTTCCAGTGTCTCCGGATTATGGCTAGGCACCCGGGCCTCGTCATCAGGTATTTCTAGACCAAGGCTGTGGAGGAGGCTGTAGTTAGGGCGATAGCCAGTCATGGCAAGGACCCAATCGTTAGAAAGCGTGACGTTTCCTTCCGGGGTTTGCAGAACCACATGGTCTGCATGTATGGATTGTACTGTGCTATTCCAGTAGGTCGGGATACTACCTTCGTTTATCCGGTTTTCAATATCTGGTTTGATCCAATACTTAACACCTTTGTAAATTTTATTGCCACGGATGGCCATCCTGACTTTGGCACCTTTGCGCCATAATTCCAGCGCAACCTGGCAGGCAGAGTTTGCTGCGCCGACAACTAATACTTCCTGGTTGACGTACGGGTGTGCATCATCGTAGTAATGCTTAACCTTTGGCAGGTCTTCTCCGGGCACATCCATCATATTTGGCGTATCGTAGAAGCCTGTGGCTACAACTACAGCTTTTGCCTGATAAACCCCCTTTGGGGTGGTAATGATATAGCCATTTTTGTCGTTAGGCTCCATCCCCGCCACGGGTTCGTAGGTCCGTATATTCAGGTCCCAAACTTGTTGCAAACGCCGGTAATATTCCAGTGCTTCGCGGCGGGTTGGCTTTTCGGTGTGAGAGATAAAAGGTACGCCTCCAATTTCCAATCGCTTAGAGGTGGAGAAGAAAGTCATATTGTCAGGAAAGTTATAAATGGAGTTGGCCAGAACGCCCTTTTCCAGCACCAGGTGGCTGATGCCTGCCTTACTTGCAGCAATGGCGCAATTGAGACCAGTAGGGCCTCCTCCAATAATAACTAAATCGTAATTTACCATGGTTGTCTTAGTCTTTTAGACATCCATTCAACGCCTAAGCGGCAGCTAAGGTTTTTAGACGGCGGCAGCGGACCTTCCATTTGACCCCTGTAAACATGGGTATACTGTCTTTACAAAGTCATTTTTGAAAGGTATACCGGTAAAGCCCTCAAAACAGGGCCACCTAGGATACGACTTGCTGCATGACCCTTGCAAAAAGCCATTCCGGTTTAACAGGCTTTACCACATAGTCATTTATTCCGATCGCCTGGCAACGTTCCTGCTCTTGTTTAGACTCATTGGCTGTCAAGGCAATAATAGGTGTTTTGGAATGGCTCCTGATTTTAATAGAAGCCTGGATACCATTCAAAACGGGCATCTCAAGGTCCATTAAGATTAGGTCATAGGTATTCTGTCTGGCAAGCTTGACGCCTTCCATACCATTGACTGCAACATCAACAGTAACCTTCTCAGACCAGTTAATGAGCATTCGCTTAGTTGCGAGCCGATGCAAGTCATGATCCTCTACCAGCAAGATCCGAAGGGGCTGGTTGGGCTGGTTGGGTATTGGCTTGGGTTGGTTCTTCGGAGTGGCAATCGGTACTTCAATTTTGATTTCAAACTTCTGGCTGGTTTTGCGGGTAAGCTTTAGCTTTCCGCCCATAATGGAAGTAAGTTGTTTGGAGATAATCAGCGGTAACATCCGGCTGGTTTCCACACTATGATCCTTTATAATGTGCTCATCTTCTATCATTTCGATTGCTTCTTCCAGGTCAAAATCATCGGACTGGAACAGGCAGCGTACCAAGAGTTGCAGATTATTATCGCGACTGCCGCGCACACCAAGGGAAAGCCTGGTTAAGACATCGGGGATCGTAAAGTTGACCGCCAACTCAGTAGCGTTATAGATGAGTTGGGTAAGCCGTTGTTGGTCGCTAACGATGACGTCCGGTAGCTTTTGGGATACATCCAGTACAAGTTCGCTGCCCGATTTGTCGGCTCTGATTTTTGAAATATCCAGTACGGTCGTTAGCATTTGAGCGACTTGGATATCAGAATAATTGAGGCTCACCTGTTCTGTTCGAAGGGTGTTAAGGTTGATCCAGTTGTTAATAGCGAAGCTGAGGTCTTCGAGAGAGGATTTAATGCCTTGTATGTACTCCTTTTGCTGATTTTGCAACTGGGTTTCTTCCAGCAGGTATATAAAATTGATCACAGACGCAATCGGTGTCCGGAGATTGTAGGAGAAGTCGGAAAAGAGCACTTTCGGGTTATTCGGGCTGGATTCGTCAGGTGTAGGCTCTTCTTTGTGGTCACTTAGTTCATGCTTGGGTTCTGACTCAGGGTCATTGTCTGGGCCGCCCTGTGACAGTGAGTTGGCTTCAGCAGGCTGATGAGAAACATCCTGAAGGCTACCCAAAAGCATCATCTGGCTTTCTTTCTCTACATAACTCACCTGAGCGTTGACCTGGACGTGCCTCACCTTTTTGCTGTCGATAACGATACGGTGATTGATTGCGTGTGGTTTTCCGTCTCTCATCGCCTCTTCGAAGAATTGCTCCACCTCTGCGCGGTCATTGACATGTACATACTTCAGGTATTCAGAAAGCGACGGGACAAAGCTGCCGGGGTGAAATCCAAAGAAATGGAAAATCTCATCATCCCAATGCATAGAAGTGTCCACCATGTTCATTTCCCATCGACCAAATCTGGCAATTTTCAATGCACGGCGGGTACGCTCTTCATTTTTACTCAGGTCATCAGCTTTCTTCTGGAGCTTGGACTGAGTAGCGAACCGTTGCAGGGAGTAATTAATCGTTTTCACGAGCAGGCGGTGGTCAAAAGTACCTTTTACGAGAAAGTCCTGGGCACCGGCGCGAACGGATTGAATGCCCATTATTTCATTCTTATATCCGGTCATTACTATAACTGGTGTATCAGGCGCTTTCTCCCGGAACAGTTGTAAAGTTTTGAAGCCTGTAGTATCTAAAAGGTTGAGGTCTAATAGCACGATATTTGGTGTGCATTCCCACAGTTTTTCCAGGCCTTCAGACAACGAATCGGACTTGAACAAACTATGCTTGTAGTTAGCTTCCTTGAGGAACGCTTCGATCAGTGCGATATCTGACTCGGAGTCCTCTATGATCAATATTTTCGTTTTGTTACCACTCATAAAAATTAGCCGCTTCTTTCACTGCAGCCTGTAGCTCGACATTGTTGGGGGCACAGGCTTTAATTAAGTTCACACATCATTTGTCGTATAACATAGTACCTGACAGAGCATAACTAGCTTCTCCAAGCTATCTATACTTGTCATTGATTTCGTCACAGTTGGCAGTAAATACTCTGATTACTGAATTAGTGTTTCATATAACCATAAACCTGCAACTGAATGAATTGCATTGTTGATTAATCCGGAAAAACGCCGGCTGTGTTGGGATATAAACGGTTTAATACATAATCGGCGGGAAAACCACAGACAACTCAATTGGCTATGAAACCTTAGTTGGCAGGATGGTTGTAGAAAGCCAGAAGTCTTCTATCTTATGGATGATTTCAAAGAATTTATCAAAATCAATAGGCTTGTTAATAAAGCAATTGGCATGCAAATCGTAGCTTTTGAGAATGTCAACGCCAGCGTTTGAAGTGGTGAGTACTACTACGGGGGTCCGCTTTAGCGTTTTATCTGATTTGATAACCGCCAGCACTTCTCGTCCATCCCATTTTGGTAAGTTTAAATCCAGAAGGATTAGGTCAGGTAAAGGCGCCTCTTCATAAGGAGGCTCCTTGCGGAGGTACTTGATGGCTTCAATACCATCTGTAACAACATCAAGTTTGATGTTCTTTTTGCTTTCCCGGAAGGCTTCCTGAGTTAGCCTTATGTCCCCCGGGTTATCCTCGATGAGGAGGATGTTGTGTGCTATTGTTTTGTTGACCATGTTACCAATTTCAATAATTGGATCTCAGCTTTGATCCGATTCTTTGATCCGTGAAACTATAATCCGAGTCCTTTCAATTAAGGTAGGATTGGATGTGGAATCACGTAAGCTGTTGTCAATTACTCGTACTGTTTACTTTGAGCTTTGTTTCCTTTAGCTTAGGTAAAGTTATGATTATTTTGACAGAAAATTGAAAAGAGGGCTGTCTAATTGATGTTTTTCCTTGTCACCTTTTCAAACTTGTTATCCTAAAAGGTATTTGTTTAGCTGTTTGTAAGCGTTAGATAAGGGGTTTAGTAGTGTGTTTTCCAGCGCAATCGTAATGATTACGGGGGTTGGCCCTTTATTATGACCGTCCTTTTGACAGAGGCTTTTTTGACGGGAATTAATCCGGTTGCTCGGGATTTATAGCTCTCCAACCCAAATTTTGTGAATCCTGACTTGCTCTTTTCCCGCCACGCTCGTAAAAGCTTGGCTGGCACAAGTTACGAAGCCCAAAAATAACAGTAATAATTTTTCACATTCCCTGATAAGGAAAGCTTTAATTAGCTCCTTTCCCTGCCTAAAAGGAATAAAAGCAGAAACTCTCTTAAACCTTCATTGGAGGAAAGGAAGGGCTTGCTTATCTTTGTCCAAATACTTATTCATATATGCTTGATATCAAGACGCTTCAGGATACTTTTGAAGCATATCGCAGACAGTACGCTTTTACTCAGGATCCGCAAGGACTTTACGAACCCGTTGAGTACATCATGGCTTCTTCCGGTAAGCGGCTCCGGCCCGTATTGGTCTTGATGGGTTCGGCTCTTTTTCAGGGTGATCAGTCCAGAAGCCTGCCGGTAGCAATGGCCGTTGAAATATTCCATAACTTTTCCTTAGTCCACGATGATATTATGGATAAAGCGCCTCTGCGCCGGGGGAAGCCTGCAGTGCACACCAAATATGGACTGAATACGGGTATCCTTAGTGGAGACGTTATGTTGATCTATGCCTATAAGTTCTTGGCTCAGGGCGCAGAAAGCCCTGAAGCAGTCGCTCATTTACTCGACGTGTTCAATGAGGTAGCGATTGAAGTCTGTGAAGGACAGCAATTTGATGTAGATTTTGAGTCCCGGGATGATGTCACAATATCGGAATATATAAATATGATCGAGCTCAAAACTGCAGCCCTCATTGGAGGTAGCCTGCAGATGGGCGGTATCGCTGCCGATGCTGATGCCATCGCACTGACTGAGCTCAGGTCATTCGGGCGGAATATTGGTATCGCTTTCCAGCTACAGGACGATATTCTGGATACTTTTGGCGACCCGGATAAGTTTGGAAAGCGAGTGGGCGGAGATATCATACAAAATAAAAAAACCTTTCTGATCCTAAAAGCGCTGGAGTTGGCAAATGGAGAGGCCCACCAAACTTTACGCCGACTTATGAGTACTACTCCTCAGGATGAAGCTCACAAAATCAAAACCGTTACTGAACTGCTGCGGAACCTGGATATTCCATCATGGGCTGCGTCCCAAAAGGAGAAGTACCAGGAAGCTGCTTTCACGGCCTTAGATGCCCTTCAGGCACCTGAGCCCGGCAAAGAACAACTTCGCAGGCTGGCAGATCAACTATTGGTGCGGCAGTCCTAATGGCGTTTGGAGGCGATTTTGCAATTTAAAAGATACTCGAAATCCCCATATCCTTACGCTGTGGTGTGCTAAGGCATAGCATTAGGCTGGATAAATAGCAAAAGAAAAGGAGCAACCACCGTAAAGTGGCTACCCCTCACACTATGAAACACTATAAATTAGTTATGTTAGAAATACGATAGCATCATTGTTGCAGCAGCAACGATATGCCAGCTAACAAGTGATTATATAAAGTTAAGGGCATAGCGTATCCCAACGGGATACCTAAGCACTGATTTTAGTGAAATAGGGAAGTTACCACAAACCGGAAGGAAGGCCGGGAGGGTAACAGCCTTTGTTTGTTGTGTAGTTATCTGGACTTGGAAACAGTTATTTTATTCCTGTTTCGATTCAAATGTATCAACAAATTTCAACATTTACAAGAAAATTTTGCCATTCCACCATTCTTGCTCAATTGTTGCTGATTTTTTGCGATAAAACTGGATAGCGGGTTCATTCCAATCCAGTACCTGCCATTTGGCCAGGCGGCAGCCTTTTGCTTTGGCGGTTGTAAGGAAAGTATCGAATAAAGCTTCCCCGATACCCCTGCGCCGATAAGCCTCTCTGACTACAAAGTCTTCCAGATAGAGCATTTTGCCTTTCCACGTAGAATAGGTCAGGTAGTATAGCGCCATACCGGCAATCTCCCCGTCGGTCTCTGCTACGAGTGCTTCAAATACTCCTTCTTGAAAATCGCGTTGGTAGTCCCCGAGGGTAGCGGTAAACTCATGAGCTGCTTTTTCGTATTTAGCTAATTCCAATACCAGGTTATGTATGACAGGTAAATCTTTTGCAGTGGCCTGACGGATTTTCATGGGTATAGAAGTTAATTTATGATTTCAAATTGCTGAAATTCAGAAAGGGGCTTTACCTCTTTTTTTACTTTATCCACACGGGCTTGCGGGGGCCCTTCATAGCACCAGTCAGCCCATTGCTGAAGGGCAGCTGCTTCGCCTTGTCCCACCGCAGTTACGCTACCGTCGGGTTCGTTTTTTACCCAACCGGTAATGCCAAGTTCCTGAGCCTTTTTACGTGTTGAAGCCCGGAAGAAAACCCCTTGCACTTTACCGGTGACCCGGAGTTGTATTTGCTGTATTCGCATGGTGTTTTGAAGGTAATATAATAAAAAAGGGGCTGCATTGAGCAGCCCCTGTGGATTGAGATTTTTCGCCATTTTGTGTGTGGCGAAGGTACAGTTATTGTTTGAGTACTTTTTTGCTGAACGTCGTTTCTGAATCTGTCACCTGCAACAGGTAGCTGCCAGCTTGCAATGTTTTTAGATTCATTTGGTATTGCTGCCATCCGGCAGTCATCGTAGTTTGTATGCCCCGCAGCAGTAGCTGTCCGTCAAGGCTGAACAAACGGTATTCAACAGGGCCATTACCTGAGGTGTAGTGTCCGATATTCAGCAGGTCACTTGTAGGATTGGGCGCAACTTTTGGCTGGGTATTGACAGGTGCTACGGTTTCTAATCCAGTGATGATTTGAACATCGTCCTGCCGGTAACGCGGCGCCTGACCGGTTTCGAACAGGGGCAGATAGAAGGCTTCTGACTGACGGCCTCCTCTCCATAATTGGAGATAGTAAGGCTGTCCTGCTTTCAATGCTTCCTGCTTGTGGGGCGTTGCTTCATCGTCTCCCCATACGGTGATAGCGAAATGTTGTCCTTCGTAGCGGCTACGGCCTGAAATATGACCTTCAGCGTCTGTGACAACTACTTCATCTCCGGGTAGCAAATACCGGTTAGCAACGCCTTCAGGGAGGATCAGGGTGGCGCTATTGCCTGTAGGCTGTAACCTTGATGCTGCCCGCTCTTCCAGCCATGTTTCGCCTGAATTGCCGGGAGCTGCGTATAATGCGTTGACATCAGGGCTGATCAGGGTATTGGGGCTATACGAAAGGGTATCCTGAGCCGTGAGCCGCAGATGATAGCCCCTGCCGGGCAACATATTACCGATGTCGTCGATGTTTAGTGTTGGAATATAGGTATCACCAGTCCCATTCTTTGCGATAAGTAAATTGGAGCTTATGCCTACCAACTCGGATGCAATAGGGGAGGGTCCGTCCTTAAGGTAAGCTACGATTTGCCAGCCAGAACTCAATGGGATATCCGTCTGAGGGTCCATTTGCTCGCCCGTGACGGTCAGAATGCGCATGTTTGACATTTTCACCTGATAACCCTGCAGCATATCCCAGTTTCCAATATCATTGATGTTGAAGGTCGGAATATAAGAGTTGCCAACGCCATCTTTTACGATGATAATGTCATCCTCTACCGGGCTAAAGAACTGCTCCATGCCCAGGTCAACAGGCATAACGTAGCTCGAGATCGTATTCCAGCCTACATCCAGCGTGATATCAAGGGAAATATCCAAGGTAACCGTCAGGCTCTCGAGTTGGCTTATGCCATCTGTGGAGTAACTGTCGGTGTGAGTGATTAATATGTTTGTAGGGGCGTAAGTGGCTGTGGCTTCATACGCTGTTGCTTCTGCAGTGCGCCAAACCATAACGGTAAAGGTCTCGCCCGGTGCAAATCCGTCTTTTACGGGGGTCTGACTATCATCGCCGTAGACCGTAATGACGGTGTTGTTTTGCGGATTCCATTGCCCAAAGCCGGCACACCGCATCGTATCTACATCGGCATAGAAAAAGCCAATCCAATCATCAGTGGTCAGCGGCTGGCCGTCGATACTGCTAAACAGGTAATCTGGCACAATTACGCTGTGGTTATCGCCAGTCACCGTGACGGTCCAGGGCGCTCCGGTCGTTGGAAGGTAAACGCTGTCGAGCTTGCTGAGCCCGTCCAGTGCAAAGCGGTTTGTGTGTGAAATAATATTGTCGATTGGGGCATAGGCACCCTGAGTATCCAGGGTATCCTGGGTCAATGACTGGAAGACGCGAATCTGGAAAAACTCTCCTTCGTCGAATCCGTCCTTGAGGCCGGTTTGTGCATCATCGCCATATACCGTCACCGCGGTATTGTTATTTGGGTCCCATTGCCCTGCGCCTGCGCATTGGGGCGTGCCGTTGTCATCGTAGAAAAAGCCAATCCAGTCCAGTGGGCTGAGCATGCCTCCGCCCAGGTTACTGTAAAGGGTATCCGGTAGAATGACGGTATGCGTGATGCCGGTTTGTACCACAGGCCAGGGAGCAACATTAACCTCTGGATTTTGATTGATGGTTGCACTCGTTGAAGCGCCTCCACCAGAAAGAGAAAGACTGGCAATGCGCAGAGAGCCACTGTTGTTTTCTTCATAGCAAACCGTAATTGTTCCATTGCCCGTGCTGCTGGCTGGGGTAACAGAGGTCACCCAGGCTGTTTGTGAGTTCGCGGTCCAGGTGGTGTTACTGTTGACTGTAAAGGATACACAACCTGAAGGATGCTCCACCGTAATACTGGCAGGGTTTATTGAAAGTGTTGCTGTGGTACCAGCAGCCTGCGTTATCGTTGCCGTTTGGGGCGGTAAGCCCGGCGTACTCAAAATTACCATAACAGACCGCGGACTGCCAGTGGTGTTTTCGGTATAGGTAACGACTAAGGTCTGATTACCATTTCCTGATGTAGCGTTAATTGTAGCCCAGGATTGACTGGTATTGGCGCTCCATCCTACATTGGAGCTTACTTGTACGGTCGTTTGTCCGGAGGGAGCTCCTACTTGTTGGCTGGACGGGCTTATGGTGAGCTCGGGGCCAGTGGCAGCAGCATTCTGCAGGATAGTAGCTGTTTGAGCCGATTGACCCGGGCTGTTTAGCGTAAGCGCAACGGTGCGCTGGGTCGAGGTGGCATTCTCATCGTAGGAAACTGTGATGGTGGCGTCGCCTGTTCCGGAGGTCTGAGAAAGGGTCGCCCAACTCTGACTGGAAGATAGGGTCCAGCTTACGTTCGAATTGATCTGTACGGTCGTCTGACCGGCAGGCGCGGTAACGACCTGTGAAGAAGGGCTAATCCCGATACTGGCAGGAACACCCGTCTGCGTTACTACCACTATTTGATCGGCAACACCGTCGCCAGTTACGAGGACATTGACCGTCCGGGGATTGGTGCTGGGGTTTGGTGTGGCGTTTAGGGTAACGATGCCATCACCCAGGCCACTTAGGGGACTTGCGCTCAGCCAGGGAGCGTTTTCAGAAATCTGCCAATTGGTATTGGAGGTAATACTGAAGCCGGCGGTGCCGCCGGTATAAGGCATACTCAGGCTGCCTGGAGTTATCGTTAGGAAGTCTGGGTTGTTAACTGTTAATTGATAGTCTTCAACCTCTCTGATACCGCCGGTAGCACAGGGTGCGCTATACCCGCCGCTACTCATGGAGACCCGCATTCGGGTAGTCCCTGAGATGGTACCGTCTGGCAAAGTAAGGATGCCACTGACTGAGCCCTGGCTTCCACTGGTGCTTTGATAGAGCAACTCACCTGTGTCTTCAAAGTCATCATCCTGATTTAAATCGACCCAAACCCGCCAGTAAACCAGGATAGAGGAGGATAGGCCCTGAGCTTGCAGGAACAAGGGGTAGTCATCACCAGGTTGCATACTGGTGTTGAAGTTGGTATAGTTGCCATATCCATGGTCATTGCCGGAGATATTGTTGATTGCACCCACATTAACCCGGTCAATCCAGGTAGTCCGACTATTGCCGTACGAGTAACAATAAGTTTCGTTACAACCAGTGGTGCTAAAAGAAGTGGTTGAGGAGAAATCACTGAAATTACCTCCACAATCTGATCTTATCTCTACTTCATAGTTTGAACAGGGGGTCAGGTTGTAAATGTAGTCTGATGTATTTGTCAGCCAGGAAGTCGTTGACCAGGTAAAGCTGCCAGTCATCCGGTACCGGATCTGATAAGCGGTTGCATTTGCTATTGAAGACCAGTTGATTTGAGCTGAGGCGTACCCTATGTTGTCTACGGTGGGAGCCGCCGGGGCATTGCATGCACCTGGCTGTATGAACAGTCCGTAATCTTCTACGTCTGTAAAGCCACCTGTAGAACAAGGGCCAGGGAAGTTATTACGGTCCATGCTGATACGAAGGCGGGTGGACCCGGCAGAGCTACTGGCTGGTATCGTTATGGCACCAGAAACCAAAGAGCTGCTATTTGTTGCTGCAGAGAGCAGTAACTCACCGGGATCTTCAAAGTCACTATCCTGGTTGAGGTCTGCCCAAACCCGCCAATAGACAGGAGCGATAAATTCATCCTCTGAGTCCATTATGATGGTATAGGACTGTCCCTGTACAACTGTTGCAGTCATACTTGTGAAATTAGAATAGCCATTACCATTGTCAGAGTTATTAGAGAGGTTGCTTAGGGCAACGCTCGTAATCCAGGCGCTCCAGCTATTGCCATAAGAGTAGCAGAAGGCATCGGCACAGCCTAAGGTCCCGACATTATAGGAAGAGCTCCATACGCTCGGTATGCCATTACAAACAGACTGTACTTGCCACTCCAGTGTATTGCAGGGCGAGATGTTTTCCATGGTGTGCTCACTTATGATCAACCCTTCTTCCAGGGTCCATGGGGCAGAAGGAGCTGTGCGGTAGCGTACATTATAATCCTGTGCACCAGCTACATCCTCCCAGTCTTGCTGGATATGGGAATAATCAGCAGAAGCGGTCACTACATTAGTAGGCGGATTGCACGGTGTGGTGGAGGAGAAAGAAAAGCCAAAGTTATCAGGAGACCACCGGTCATCCCATTCAAAGTAGTAGCGGGTACCTCCTGAAACATTTATAATGACTTCACTGGCCAGATTGGGACCGCCCTGACTGATCTGACAGTCATCGTCACTGCCTCCTAATGGAGTTAGGTTGCCACAGCTGCCCGTATATACCCAGACTCGGGTATTCACATCATTCAGGCAACTGCTAACGGATATACTTCCATTGGCTGGAGCGTCGTAGTAAAACCAGTCTGCATGTTGTGCTCCACCGGAGCAGTTTTCACAACCGCCCCCTTCTTCCGGGCCATCCGGGAAGTAATTGCCATTGCTGGATATCGGCTGGGCATCTATACAGATAGAGCCTACACTGGGAGCTGTACCACAGGAAAGGTAACCTCTGGTGTTACTGTTATAAAAGCTGGCCCGTGCATATTGGTCATTTGATAAGGTGTTTCGACAGCTGTGAGGGGCATATGACATAATATTAGAAACATCGGGGTCATAAGCATCACCGTTGGCATCCGTAAAGCTACCGGTATAGACACAGTTGGAGACAAGATATCCGGTGCAGCCAATGCCCAACAGGCCAGGGTCCGCAGGGGTATCACAAACATCGTCACCCGCGGTGCCGCAATTGGATCCATTTACGAGTTCATTCGTTAGTCCTCCGCAGTTTACTTTGCCATGGGTGTGATAGAGGCCAAAGTAATGCCCTATTTCATGTGCAAAAGTATTCCCACCGGAAAGGAAACAGCTATTGGCGACTGCAATAAGATCGCGCCCGCCACCAGGCAGGTAAGCATACCCACACAAACCGCCGCCCCCGCCAGTAGTCAGGTTGCCGCCGGGAATGATTATATTAAGTACATCCTCCACACCATAGGTGTTCCAAAAATCGGTTTCCTCTGGCGTACTGAAATTGAAGTAGGTGTCGCTATTGATGAAATTAATGGACGAGCATTGGAAGAATTCCATACTTGCGTTAAGGAAGAAGTCGTTGACTTCAGCTAAGCCCGCATTGAATTCAGCCTCTGTAATACCGCCTGTGCCATCACTACGGCGGATGATGTGTACCTGGACAGGTACCATTGCAGTAGCTTCAACACCAGGTAAGTAGTTTTCCGCATAGTTGATAAACTCTGCCTGAAGGCTATCCATAAGCTGTATAGATAACGGGTTGACCACAGCACCGCAGGCGGGAGGAGTAGGTGGGGCTTGTGCCAGAAGTGGGGGGAGTGTCAATAAAAATAGTCCTAGAAACTGTACCAAACACTTCATAAACATTCGGGTTTTTATAAAATCGTGGAACCCAAACAGATACGAAACCCTACTCCCTCGCCAATAAAAGTTGACAGATTAAGTAGCAAAAGATAGAGCATCAGGCGAGCCTGACCCTTCGATTTTGGGCATATCTGCTTGATGTTATTAATATTACAAACTGTAACACCTTTGAAAAGGCGATACATAGCGTGTTCACAATAGGTTGTTATAGTGCGTTGGAATGTGTTGCACAGTGTTGGTAAGGTAGATAACTCATGCTCTCAATTGAGGTAAATATAAGGTAATTATTAATATTTCTATCTCTAATACGAGATGGGTTTCATAAGGATTGCAAAAAACACTACTAATTTCACCTGATTTTATAAACAGTTGTGAAGGTTTTGGGCTTACTCTGTATTATGAAAACAAAGATATGCCATACCTGCACCAAAGAATTTGGTACGATGTACCGGGTGCAGCTGCAAAATAAAAGCCCGTGGGTCTTTGTCTGCAAGACTTGCTGCGAAAAACACCAGAGCAAACCCGGATACCGCTATGGCGGCACCTGGAAAGGTTACCGGCATTGATCTGCCAAAAGTTTGTTAAGTTAGGGGTCTAAAAAGATAACCAAGTATGAACCGATTCATTTCCGCTCTGGTGTTATTGTCTTTCCTTACTGCATGTAGCCAGGCACCTGCCGAATTCGCAGATACCCTGTTGATCAATGGTAATATTTACACGGTTGATACCTTGCAGCCGCAAGCCGAAGCTGTTGCGCTTCGGGAGGGGCGTATACTGGAAGTAGGCACCAATCAGGATTTAATGCCTTTCAAAGGTGATAGCACGCAAGTAATTGACCTGAAAGGCCGCTTTGTGATGCCCGGCTTCATCGAAGGGCACGGGCATTTCTCAGGTTTAGGTTACAGCCTGATGAACCTGAATTTTCTGAATGCCAGCAGCTGGGACGAGATTGTACAGATGGTAGCGAAAGCAGCCGAAGAGGCAGAACCTGGCGAATGGATTACCGGACGGGGCTGGCATCAGGAAAAATGGACCTCCTCTCCTGATCGCTCAGTTTTGGGTTATCCCTACCATGATGAACTTAGTGGGGTGTCTCCGGATAACCCGGTGCTGCTGCGCCACGCGAGCGGCCATTCTCTTTTTGCCAATGCCAAAGCCATGGAACTTGCGGGGGTATCTGCCGAAACACCGAACCCCTCAGGCGGTGAAGTGGTCCGGGACACCCGGGGTGAAGCCATCGGGGTTTTTGAAGAACGGGCCATGAGCATGATTAATGCCGCCTATGATGAATACCGGGAGACTTTGCCGGAAGAGGCTAAAGCAGCCGAATGGTATCAGGCTATTGAGCTGGCTGAAGAAGAGTGCCTGAAGAAAGGGGTCACTTCATTTCAGGATGCCGGCTCAAAGTATTTCGAACTGGAACGTTACGAGCAAATGGCGGAAGAGGGAAAATTGGACCTACGGCTTTGGGCGATGGTGCGCCATAGCTACGATGAAATGAAGGATAATCTGGACGATTATCCGAAAATAGATATCGGAGATCATTACTTCACTTGCCGGGCGATCAAATCAGAGGTGGATGGTGCGCTCGGTGCCTTTGGTGCCTGGCTGTTGCGTTCCTATAACGACAAAAAAGGCTTTACCGGTCAAAACACCACCCCTATACCCGAAGTGAAAAATATTGCTCAACTGGCGATGGACCACGATATGCAAATGTGTGTGCATGCTATTGGCGACCGCGCCAACCGTGTAGTACTCAATATCTTTGAAGAGCAGTTTGATGAAAATCCGGAAAAAGAAGACCTGCGCTGGCGCATCGAGCACGCTCAGCACCTCGATACCGCTGATATTCCCCGCTTCCGTGAAATGAGTGTCATTGCCTCCATGCAGGGTATCCATTGTACTTCTGATGCCCCATTTGTTGAGAAACGACTCGGCCGGGAGCGCTCCCGCCTGGGAGCTTACCCATGGCGCAGTTTGCTGGATGAAGGTGTGATCATCGCCAACGGTACAGACGCTCCGGTAGAAGATGTAGACCCACTGCCGAGCTTTTATGCTTCGGTGACGCGTAAGCGGGCGGATACAGGCCTTGAGTTCTTTCCGGAACAACGTATGACCCGGGCTGAGGCCATTCATTCCTATACCCTGGGCAATGCCTATGCGGGCTTTGAAGAGGACTTTAAAGGATCGGTCACTTCCGGAAAAGTTGCTGACTTTGTTGTTCTTTCGCATGACCTGATCAACTGTACGGATGACGAAATTCTATCGTCTAAAGTACTTTTGACCATGGTAAACGGGCAAATCAAATACCAGGTGGAGGAATTTTAATCCCGCCCTGCAAGATCAGAGATGGTTTTAATATTCAGCGCTTTGGCCTGTGCTTCCCGCATCATCAGGGCGTAGGTATTGTTAAAGCCAAGCGGGGTAAGCCATCGCAGCCCATACTGTTCCTCAAACTCCCGGCTTACGTAGCGGTATACAGCATCCGGTTGCGTTATTATGCGCTTTAGGGTGTCCGGTGGTGGGTCCAGCAATACTTGCAGGCCCGTGCCGGTATATTCCGGATATAAGTCGATCTCGCCATTGCGAAGCGCGTCAAAGCAAATTTTAGTACCTCCCAGCCCGGGGCGGGTGTCTACATCGTAGTCGGTGTAACCGTTGATCAGCTGACTGAATAGCTCGACCAGAATATACTGCTCCGTGAAAATCTTGGAGCCAATAATCAGCGTCTTTCCTCCTTCCTTTCGGTCGGCTTTCCAAATCCCCTCCGCTTTGAGAAAATTGCGGGCCACCTTTTCCGGTGGTTGTTTGCCAAAATCTACCTGGTAGTTGAGTACGGTCATCACGGAGTCATTGATTCGTCCGGCAAGGAGGTTAAGAGCTTCCGTTATATTTTTATTTTCCTCAGCCAGCTTTTTCTGCACAACTGCAGCACAGTAATAAGGGGGAAAAGCATGGCGGTCATCTTCTAGCTGACGCAAATTATAAGCCGCTACCCGCCCATCGGTTGCGTAACCACTGATGACGTCTACTTCGCTTTCGTAAACGGCCTTGTACATTAAGGCATTGTTTATTATGGTGGTGCTGAAATCCACACCGTAGGTATCCACTACCTTTTGGTACCCATCGGGCCTTCCCATAAATTCAGGTGGGAAGCCGGCGCTCCACCCTGGTGCGTAGGCCTGAGGCCAGAAATAAGCTGAGGAAAGCAGCGGTATGACAAGCAGTATTGGTTTACCTAGTTTGGAAAGCTTTCGGGCGTTGGTGTTTTGGAGCAGTGCCAGCAGTTGATCGAAAATGATGGCGAGCAGGGCGGCAGGCAGGGCTCCCGCCAAGATCATCGTCGCGTTGTTTAGCGCAATGCCTCCGAAAATAAATTCTCCCAGCCCCCCGGCCCCGATGTAGGCAGCGAGGGTGGCGACTCCTACGTTGATTACTGTTGCTGTTCTCAATCCAGCGAAAATGACCGGAAGGGCCAGCGGCAACTCCACCTGTCGCAACAGTTGACCTTTAGACAGCCCAATGCCCAGGGCGGCTTCCTTAACAGCTGCGTCTACCTCGCTTATGCCAGTGTAAGTGTTGCGCAGTATAGGCAGCAGGGCGTATAAAAACAGGGCAAATATAGCGGGCTTAACCCCGATGCCGAGCACGGGAATTAAAAAACCAAGCAACGCAATACTGGGGATCGTCTGCAGAATACCGGTAAACGCCAGTACCCCACCGGATAAGCGGGGGCGTCGGGTGATAAAAATTCCTACCGGTATAGCAATAATTGCAGCAAACAGAAGTGAGGTAAAGGTTAGTCCAATATGCTCGAGGATTTGCTCGGTCACCTTCTCCCGGTTGTCACTCAAAAAGGTGATTAATTCGCCCATGATTGCAGGTTGTTTTTGAAAGCTTCGATAAGATGGTTAAGGGTGAAGTATCGCTGTTGTTCATGCAGGGTGGTGGTGCCCAGTGGGTGCTTGCTTTTTGCTTTGGCCAGCTGATAAATTGCGTGTAGCAGCGGTAGCGTATTCGATAGGGGGAGCGCTTCACCTTCAACTGGAGGTTGCTGGGGCAATTGTCCGAATATATCCCGGAGTTTTGCTGACCGCAATTCCAGCTGGGCGGCTTTTTCGGATACAAAATCGGCAACGAAGTCGTTTGCAGGTGCCCGCAACAGGGTCTCGGGCGGGCCCAGCTGTTGCACTTTGCCCCGGTTGAGCAGGCAAATGAGGCTGCCCATCTCAAATGCTTCTTCAATATCGTGGGTCACCATGATGGTCGTTTTAGAGCGCAGCTCTTCCAGTTCCATAAAGTCCCGCCTGATCTGCTGCCGGGTTAACGGATCAAGGGCACCGAAGGGCTCGTCCATCAATATGATTGGCGGGTTGGCGGCCAAAGCCCGGGCGATACCGACGCGCTGCTGTTGCCCTCCGCTGAGTTCGTGGGGGTACTTTTGCGCAAAAGCACCGGTATCCAGCCCCAGCTGTTCCAAAAGTGCGCCGGTACGTTCCTGTATTTTAGGTTTTTCCCAACCCAGTAGTTTAGGTACTACTGCGATATTTTCGGCTACGGTATAGTGCGGAAACAATCCCATGTCCTGGATAACGTAGCCCATCTGGCGGCGCAGCTGAACCACTGGCTGCTGACTGATATCCTGTCCGTTTACCCAGACCTGTCCTGCGGTTGGCGTGATGAGGCGGTTGAGCATTTTGAGGGTGGTGGTTTTGCCGCAGCCGCTGGGGCCAATGAGGGCAAGGGTTTCGCCTTCCTGCAATTCAAAAGAGACGTCCTTTACAGCTGTGAAATCACCAAAATGGCGGGTCAGGCCTTTAGTTTTGATCATGAATATCCTTAATTTGATCTGCCATTAAAGTACATTAATGGGCAGAAATACGTAAGCCAATGTAAAACTTTTCCGATGCTCAACCTTTATGATTAGAGCATATGAAAGAATGACCATGAAAGAGCAGCAGTTTATTGCCCAATTGTTCCGAGCCCATATCGACTCCCGTAAGATCCCTTCACCGAGCGAGGTCTGTAGCTGGCTGGATGGTTTGCTCACGGTGATGTTCCCGGAGTTGGCTAACCGCCGCTACCGCAACGAACGGGAGGTCGGGCAGCACTATCAGCAACTGAAGCTGGAGCTATTTACCCTGCTGGAAAAAATTGAGGATATGCTGCCAACCCGTGCCGAGGAGCTCGAGGTCGCCTTTTTGGAAGAATTGCCACGAAACTATGAACTGTTGCAACTAGATGCAGGTGCAATCATGGAAGGGGACCCTGCGGCAGTAAGCCGCACAGAGGTTATTCGTACGTATCCCGGTTTCCGGGCTATCGCCGTATTCCGGTTGGCGAATACGTTTCACCGCCTGGGAGTGCCTTTAATTCCTCGTATCCTTACGGAGCATCTGCATGGCGTTACCGGTATTGATATTCACCCTGGCGCTACCATTGGAGAGCGCTTCTGCATCGACCACGGCACAGGGGTCGTTATTGGTGAGACCGTAGAGATTGGAGATAACGTGAAGATCTACCAGGGCGTCACCCTGGGTGCGCTAAGCGTAAGAAAAGAGTACGCAAAGACCAAGCGCCATCCAACCATCCAGGATAATGTCGTGATTTACTCGGGTGCCACCATTCTGGGTGGAGAAACTGTGATTGGCCGGGATAGCGTGATTGGGGGCAATGTTTGGATTACGCGCAGCGTCGCGCCGGGCTCCAGGGTGTACTACAAGAGCGTGGCGCAGCCAGAGGGAGAGCCCACGCCCGGTGGTATGTAGAAAGGGCTACACTAAGTCTTCGTCCCGCCATTTTTTCTGAGGCTTTTTGTCCAGCTCTCTTAGTTCGAGCTGATCCTCTTCATAGTGGCCGCCGTCAAGCCTGCCCATTTCTTTTTCCATTTCCCTCTGCTCCCAATCCACTTCTTCACCTCGCATGCCAGGAAATCCGAAGACTTCAAAATAGTGCCCCATCAGGCCCATGCCCCAGCCCAATAAAGGATAGATAAACCAAAAGTGTCCTGGTGAAGTGAAGATGTTCAGTAGGAATAAAAAAATATTGACCATGATAAAGGAGCCCATATGCTTATAAAACTCCTTTTTCTTTTTGACCCTTTTGCGTGCGCTCTCGTATCTGTAATCTTCCATGTCAATCTTTTATCATTTGCAATGCAATGTAATACCACCATCTGTACCTGTCAAGAATATTCGACAGAATACAGGAATAGGACTGTCCGGGAGCGGGTGAGGGGTTGGCTAAACTTAAAAAGATCAGGTTAGCCTGTGAGAAATGGGTGGAGTTAGCTTCTCGCCCCCTGTCTTTAAGCTACTGATTTACGAATTCCCACTCACTTCCCACGTGCTAAGCTACCGGTCCAGGCCCCAAGCGCAGCAAAAACAGCACCAAACAGGCCCGTAATTAACACCAGCATACCTCCGCTTAGCCCACCGAAGAGTTCGCCAATACGTGCGCTGAGTATACCATCATTCTGCACATTAAGAATAGCGGCGTAGCCCCCCCACAGGAGCAGGCCTCCCAGAAATCCACTCAGCAGGGCAGGGCGGGCGCGCATTCTGAAAATCAGGGCAATCAGTGCAGCTAGCACCGGCAGGCTCCACCAAGCGAGAAGGCTCTGGCCCACCGCACCACCAACAAGAATGGCTAAGGTTGCAGAAAAGATCTTTTGCATGGTTATTCAGCATTTTTGAAGGTGAGATGATAGAGCGGTTGGACCGCCTCGTCCTCAGGGCCGTCCATGAGGTGAAGGCGGTTGTATTGCCCTTCTGCCCAGGGTGTGACCATAGCATCATAGAACGGGCTACCCGGATTACCGGACGGACCACCCGGAAAAATGCCCCAGGCATTAGGTTGGTCGCCTAGTTCCACCACCATTCTCCAGGAAGGACCGTGTTTAGGCTTGATGGCGTTTGGAGCATCACCGTAGCCGCCCACGTCAAGGTCGAGGCGGGAAAAGGCAGGGATCATAGCCATGTGGCCGATATCGGTAGATTTGTGGGCCGCCCAGGATATAGGGGGGCGTTCCAGCGCTGTATCAAGAGCACGTAGTGCAATATCTTTTGCCGTTTCTACCTCCACCGTTGCCTGCTGATCAAATATAGGATGCCCGGGCTGGGTGGATAGCAACTCAATAAACCGCCAGTCCTCTGGCATTAATACTTCCAGGGAGTCCTCCCAAACAGTGAATTCATCAAAGGTTTGTCTATAGGCAGCGTCGAACCAGTCTTCAAATAAACTTGGCGCTTCTGCATCTCTGGTGAAGTTGAAATCCCAGTTTCGTAATGCGGTCACTCTTTCGTTAGTACGCTGTTCAGAAGTGGTACTATCTAGCAGTCTGAGCAATACCGGTAAGGCATCTTCTGGCTTAAGGCTTCGGCTGTCGAGCTGCAAAGCTTTCATATCTTCCACCGTGATGTTATCCATTTCCTCCAGCCGGCGGTTGATGTACCTGCCCCGGTAGTCGTCAAAATTCCCATTGTAATAATAAGGATAATCAGCTGCTGTGGACCGTTGATTAGCTGAAGAGACAAAGCCACGTTCCGGATTGGTCACCCTTGGCAGGTGTTCAAAGGGGATAAACCCTTTCCAGCCGGATACCGACCGGCTTCCATCTTGTACAAAGCGGCCCTGCTGGTCTTCCTTCAGGGGTAGCTTGCCATTGACTGTGATCGCAATATCATTTTCTCTGCTGGCAAAGACGAAGTTCTGAGCTGGGCTTTCCCAACCCCGAAGCGCCTGTTGATAGTCTTCCAGCCCCTGCCCTCCCATTAGGCGGGTGAAGGTGCCAAGGGCGTAGAAGGGTTTTGGGGCAGGTTCATCATGCGCCAGCCAGCGCATCGCCATGTCGTGATTGGGATGGTCAGGGTCATCGTAGGTTACGGGGCCCCATTTGGTGTAGCGGACGGTATCTCTGAGCGGTTGTTCTTGTCCTTTCACCTGAATTACTTCAACCACTTCCTGTACGGGATACTCCTGCCCATCAATCAGGTAAGCCGTTTTCTCCGCATTAGCCCAGTTGATACGGTACCAGTCGAGCACATCGTGCCCGGCATTAGTAACCCCCCAGGCTATATTTTGATTAAAACCAATAATGATGCCCGGAACACCTGGGAAAGAAACGCCGTAGGCATTATAATCCGGTGTTTGCATCTGTACCTCGTACCACACCGCTGGTAAACGCAGCTGCAGGTGGGGGTCATTGCATAAAATAGGTGCACCATTTGCGGTCTTCCCGGCGCTGACCGCCCAGTTGTTGCTTCCGATAAAGGGCGAAGGCTGTTCAAACGGAGTCCGTGGCGCGCCACTACTGAGCATGCTGTCTCCGGAAGTGAGCGGCTGTAGTGGTATCGGATCGAACCTCCATTCTGCTGCTTCCGGAATGACAGGGGATTGCCTGGGGTTACGCTCGGGATAAAGGACCTGGAAAAGGCTGTCGCCAATGAGGGCGCGGGTATTGGTTGCGGGTATGTCATCGTGCCGGCTGCATAGCGCTTCGGACATTGATTTATAAAAGGCGGCGATATGCAGTGGGGTCCAGGGCTCCGGTGCATAGCCAAGCAGCTTGAATTCGATGGGGTAGCTGGCTGGGCGTAAACTGCTAATGTAAGCGTTGGCACCCTCACAGTAGGCATTAATCATCGCAGCTTCCTCGGGAGCAGACATCCATTTTTTGAGGACATTTTCGGCTCCCCAGAGTAACCCTTTACGCCGTTGCAGCCGATCGCGTTCTAAAGTGCGTTCGCCCATGACTTCTGAAAGGCGGCCAATTGTAGCGCGCACGGAAATATCCATCTGCCATAGCCGGTCGCGAGCGTGGAGGTAGCCCTGTATAAATGCTGCATCCGAAGTGTTTTCTGCAAAGATATGGGGTACACCCCGTTCATCAATGACGACTTCGTTGGTGGCAGAAAGTTGGGGGAATGACCATTCTTCGTCCTGAAACTTATCGACGGGGTCGGCACTTTGCCAAAAACCAGTAAAAGGGCTCAGAAAGTGACCAAGGGCAGGTAGTGGAGAACCCACAGGCTGATGTAAACTAGCCAGGATTGTAAGACCTGCGGTGAGTGCCAGGGCCAGAAAAAACCTTATTTGTCGCATATTGTTAGTTAGGGCAATTTTGACAATTTCCAAGAAAAAAAAAGAAAGATATGAAAACTTCGTGGGCTGTCCTCTGCCTTTTTCTAATTAGTGCTGCCTGCAGCCCGGATTCTTCAGACCGCCAGAAAGCTACAGGCGAGCGGCGGTTTCGTACCACGCCCCCTTCTTTGCTCTACTTTAAAAATATGCGGAGTACCCAATATGCGGTAGAAGAACAGCCCAGGAGCCGCATTGAGCTCTACCGGTTGAATAAGTATAAATCTGTCTCCGGGCACCCGGTACTGTACCCGGTCATTGCCAATAACTGGCTGGCAGATGAAGCTTATTTATTCCTGCAGCCGAATGACTGGGAGGCCGGGTTTATGTTGCCTTTAACGGTATCAAAAGACACAGCCTGGTCGGATGCTGTGGTACAGCTGCAGCCCCAGACGCCTGAGCAGCAGTATGAGTTGGGCATTCAGCTCTATGAGAGCCTGAAACGGGGCGAAGACTGGTACGCAGTGGCTGCGGATTCTACCTTCGCCCCGCTTTTTGAGGAGGGTGATGAACGGACTTACTTCCTGACTACTGTCCGGGATTATCTGAAGCTCACCGACAATGATTAGCTTAGAGATGCTATGTTAGTATCTCTAAGACTCCCGGGTGAAAACAAAGTGCTGCGGCTTGGAAAGTTCTGAATTGAAGGCGTAGTTATCCATACTGAACGCTTTCAAACCTTCCGGGGATGTGACACGGTTTTTTACGGCGTAACGTGCCATCATGCCCCGTGCTTTCTTGGCGTAAAAGGCAATGATCTTATATTTACCATCCCGGTGTTCTTTAAAATCCACCTGGTAGAGCTTTCCGTCGAGCTCTTTGGGCTCAACGGCTGAGAAATACTCCTTTGAAGCGAGGTTGATTACGCTTTTGTCCTGCCCATTGGCATTAAGGTCGGCATTGAGGAGTTCAGTAATGCGGCTTCCCCAGTATTCATAGAGGTTCTTTCCCCGCTCATTTTGCAGCTTAGTGCCCATTTCCAGGCGGTAAGGCTGCATAAGGTCCAATGGTCGGAGGATACCGTATAAACCGGACAGAATTCGGATTTGATCCTGGCCGAATTTCAGATCTTCTTCTGAAAAGTCTTCTGCGCCCAGGCCTACATATACATCCCCTTTGAATGCCAGGATAGACTGCTTGGCGTTATCAAGGTTGAAGGGCGTTTCAAAATCCTGGTACCGTTCCCGGTTAATCGTTGCCAGGTCCTCGCTGATTTTCATCAGCTTCATTAGCTCTGCCTCAGACTTTTCCCGGAGGATGTCAATTAGTGGTTGACTATCCTGTAACAGGCGAGGCTGTTCGTGCAGATCCGTTGCAGGCTCTGAATAGTCTAGTGTTTTGGCTGGTGAAAGTAGTAAGAGCATATTCTGATTGTGTTATTTATGTCACGAAATGGCTGCTTTGAGTTTCAGGAACAGCATTAGAGCCTGTTTTGTGTTAAACTGAAGAAAGTGTGACAACCTAAGTGGTTAAAAGCTTAGGGTGTATTCGTCACGAAAAAATGCTTGAAGATGCCATGTTTTTTGTATATTGCAAGTTCTAACTATTATGTAGGATGTCACAAAACCAAACATATCAATTTGGGTATTATTTGAAATCATCCTATGTTTGTATCACACTTAAGAAGTAGTTTTTGTGTTTATTTGTTTGGGTTAGAGGCCCTTACTTCATTGCAAGTAAGGGTTTTTTTTAGCCCTATTATGTTGTTAATTTCATTAACCTTATTTCCTCCAAAAGGTTTGCTTGCGAAAAAAAAGCCCCGGAGCGCGTTCGCGCTCCGGGGCTTTTTTATAAACCATAGGGGTTAAGCCTGGTTGAACAATCTTTTACTGATTGTTGAACATGTTGCCCTCGTTAGCAGGCAGACCTGCAGGCTCTTCCGGCTTTTTGTTGACTTCACCTTTGATGGTCAACATCTTTTTCTCGTCTCCTGCATTGGTGGTCAGGGTTACGCGCTTGGTGAATTTGCCAAGACGGTTCGTATCATAACGGACCTTAATTTCGTTGGTTTCACCCGGTGCAATAGGCTCCTTCGGATAGGTAGGTACCGTACAGCCGCAGCTACCTTTGGCATGCGTGATGATCAGAGGCTCTGTGCCAGTGTTGGTAAACTTGAATACCCGGTAAGGGTCAGATCCCTGCTCAATTGTGCCGTAGTCAACGGTTTCTGTATCAAAAACCATTTGAGGACCTTCCTTAGTCTCCTCAGCAGCGACCGGTGTGGCAGTTGCATCGTTCTGACCAAAGCTTACTGTTGCTACCAAAGCCAGCAGCGTTAATAGGGAAAATAATTTCTTCATCACGTTATTCTTTTTTTGATAGATCACAAATAAATTGGATGTGAGCCAAAAATACAGTTATTGATACCAATATAAAAGCTGAAAGGTTCATTTTATGGTTAATGAGTTGTTAATCCATGGTTTTAAAGGGCTGCCTGCGGGACTTAAAAATCGAACAACTCCCGGTTTCGTTTGTATGTTATGATGTTATTCCTGCCAAATTTTTTGTATATTAGCTTATCGGAAACCAAGTCCTTTGAAATTATATTTTGCGAAAGCGCAGAGTTAACCAAATTATAACCAGTACAACTGATAAACGTATGCTAGACCATTCTATCACCCGCGAGTCTGCTAACTCGGATGACGGGCCATCCAGAGCATCAATTATCAAAGATTTTGAAATTTGCTGTATCAGCCGGGAAGCCAGTATCTTAGCCCGTAAAGAGGTATTGACTGGCAAAGCCAAGTTTGGGATCACCGGCGATGGCAAAGAAGTCCCGCAGGTAGCTATGGCGCGGGCTTTCCGCAATGGCGACTGGCGCAGCGGCTACTACCGAGACCAGACTTTTATGTTTGCGCTTGGGCTGGCCAATGTCGAAGATTTCTTCGCTCAGCTTTATGCCGATCCTGAAAACGATCCTTTTTCCGGTGGCCGTCAAATGAATGGCCACTTCGCTACGCCTACTCTGGATAGCGAGGGCGAATGGCTGGACCTTCTCAACCGCTACAATGTAAGTGCTGATATTTCCAGTACTGCCGGTCAAATGGCGCGTGCCCTTGGGTTGGCTTTAGCCTCTAAGCATTACCGTGTGAACGCGGAGTTGCTGCCGGGCGGTGACTTCTCACAGGATGGAAAAGAAATCAGCTTTGTGACGATTGGAGACGCTTCTACCTCTGAGGGCGTCTTCTGGGAAACAATTAACGCTGCTGCTGTACAGCAGGTCCCGCTTGCCGTATCCGTTTGGGACGATGGCTACGGTATCTCTGTGCCTATTGAGTACCAAACCGCTAAATCCAGTATATCCAAAGCCCTTGAGGGTTTCAAGACCGAGGGGGATGATACCGGTCTTGATGTGTATGTTGTCAAAGCTGGCAACTACCCTGAGTTGATAGAAACCTACGCTAAAGGCATTGCCAAAATGCGGGAAACCCACCGCCCGGCATTATTTCACATTATAGAAGTGACACAGCCACAGGGGCATTCGACTTCCGGTTCCCATGAGCGCTACAAATCAAAGGAACGCCTGCAATGGGAAAAAGACCATGACCCCATTTTGCTCCTGGAGAAGTGGATGGTTAAAGAAGGTATCTTTACCGAGGAAGAAGCTAAGCAAATCCGGAAGGATGCCAAAACGTATACCAAGGAGTGTCGCGATAAAGCCTGGCAGGCAGCTAATGCGCCTACTAAGAAGCGCAAGAAAGACCTGGAGACCGTATTTGGTCAAATTCCAGCAGACAATGGGCCTTGTGATGAACTCAAGCAAGAGCTTGATCGCCTGATGCACCCCGTAGACGGAGAATTAACACAGGTCGCCCGCCGCATGCTCTATCAAATCATGGGCGCTGGCTTGGATTCAGAAGCTGACCTTCGCAACTGGATCGACCAATCTTATCAGCTGGCGCACAAACACTACCATTCTCACCTGCACAGCGACTCGCCACAGGCGGCGCTCAATGTGCCGGTGGTGCACAAGACTTTTTCCGAAAAACCGGAAGTCAGGAATGGCTACGAAGTCCTCAATACCTTCTTCGATAAAAAGTTGGCCCAGTATCCGGAGCTCTGTGCTTTTGGTGAAGATGTGGGCGATATCGGCGATGTAAATCAGGGCTTTGCAGGAATGCAGCAAAAATACGGCGAAGGTCGGGTCTTCGATACCGGTATCCGGGAGTGGACGATTATGGGGCAGGCGATAGGTATGGCCATGCGTGGTCTCCGTCCTATTGCTGAGGTTCAGTACCTTGATTACCTGATCTATGGTCTGGAGCCTCTTATGGATGACCTGGCAACCTTACGCTGGCGCAGCAATGGGCAACAGAAAGCTCCTGCGATCATCCGGACGCGCGGGCACCGCCTGGAGGGCATTTGGCACGCCGGCTCCCCAATGGGTATGATCTTGAACGCACTGCGTGGTATGTATGTCATTGTGCCCCGCGATATGGTGCAGGCGGCTGGTTTCTACAATACCATCCTGCAGTCCGATGACCCCGCCCTTATCGTGGAGTGCCTAAACGGCTACCGTCTTAAAGAACGGGTGCCGGATAACCTGGGTGATTACACCATTCCATTGGGCGTACCCGAAGTACTGCGGGAAGGAACAGATGTTACTTTAGTTACCTATGGCTCTTGCGTACGGGTGGCAGAGGCAGGTATGCAATTACTCGCGCAGCAAGGTATCTCAGTGGAGCTCCTTGATGTGCAGACGCTGCTTCCCTTTGACCTGGAGCATATTATCCTGGAATCTCTGAAGAAAACCAACCGTATTCTCTTTATGGATGAGGACGTGCCGGGCGGTGCGACTGCCTTTATGATGCGGGAAGTACTGGAAGTACAGGGCGGCTACCGCTACCTGGACGCTGACCCGGTAACGCTCACGGCTCGTGCTCATCGTCCGCCTTATGGCTCTAATGGCGATTACTATACCAAGCCCAGCCCGGAGGATGTCTTCGAGCGCGTATACCGCATGATGCACGAGGCTAAGCCCGACCGGTTCCCTGGTAAGTTGTAGAGCTTTAGATTGAGCTGCTCGCGCCCGGTGCTTCAACAAGCACCGGGCGTGTTGTATGCGACGCGCGATCAATAACTGTCGGCTTTCTAGGAGTGCTTTTTCCTTTATCCGGCGTTAAGGAACCCTCGCCTTAGCTAAAGAAAAAATCACTACCCTAGCCAAACACAACACTTATTGAGCGCGCGTCGCATATAAGTTTGCTGCGTTATGCTTTAATACCCCCGCGCATCATCATCCGGATTCCTGAAATCGCCCACGGCATGGAGCGTGCCGTCTTTATCTCTTAGTATGGCTTTGATTACAGCCATGCGTTCAATTTCCCGGAAGTTGTGCCCCATGGCTTTCAGCTGAGCCATCGTGCTGTCTGGCAAGGCACCGCGCTCTACAAGTATTTCATCGGGTAGCCATTGGTGGTGGAAGCGCCCGGCATTAACGGCTTCTTCCAGCGGCATGCCGAAGTCAACCACATTGGTAATCACCTGGAAAACAGCGGTAATAATAGTAGACCCGCCCGGAGCACCAAGCACCATGAAAAGCTGCCCGTCGCGCTCCACTATAGTGGGTGTCATAGAGCTGAGCATTCGCTTTTGGGGCGCTATCGCGTTGGCTTCTGCGCCCAGGAGTCCAAACTGATTGGGGACGCCAGGCTTGGCGCTGAAGTCATCCATCTCGTTGTTCAGGAAGAAGCCGCCGCCCCGCACCCATACCTTGGAGCCGAAGTTGGAATTGAGCGTTGTGGTAATGGCTACCGCCTGGCCTTCAGCATCTACCACCGATGTATGCGTGGTTTCGAAGCTTTCCTTAAGCAGTTGGAACCCCCCGGCAACTACATTTTGGCTCGGGGTTGCACGATTGGAGTCAAAATCTACCATTTGCCGGTCGAGGTACTCCCGGCTCATCAGGGAGTCCATCGGCACATCGTAGAAGTCGGTGTCGCCCAGGTGAGCGGCACGGTCAGCGAAGGCACGGCGTTCGGCCTCGGTCATGAGATGCACAGCAGCTGCACTATGGAAGGGCTTCTCGTGCAAGTTGAAGGGTTCGACCATATTTAGCATCTGCGATAGTGCCACGCCACCACTTGAGGCTGGTGGCATGCTAATGACAATACAACCCCGGTAGTTGGCGCGGGTAGGGTTGCGCCAGGCAGGCTCGTATTTTTGTAGGCCCTCCAAGGTGAAAATGCCATTGCGTGATTGAGATTCCTTTACCATCGCTTCCGCTACAGGACCTTCGTAAAAACCCTTAGCGCCAAGCTGCTGAATCTTGCGGAGGGTGCGGGCCAGGATAGGCTGCCGGAGCTCATACCAAGCCTCAAAGGTGTCACGTATGAAAGGGTTGGGGGTCTCGTTGTAGGTGCGGAAGGTCTCCTGAAAGGAGTTAAGACGTTCGGCTTCGGCCGGGGAGATGGGGTAGCCTTCTTCCGCCAGGCGGATGGCGGGTTCTAATAGTGCGCTCCAATCTTTGAGGGTGCTATATTTATTGAAAGCGGCTTCCATGCCTGCTACAGTGCCTGGTATACCTGCCGCCAGGGCATCATTGCGGCTTAGCCCCTCGATAACCTGCCCGGTGCTGTCGAGGTACATGTCGCGGTCCGCAGCCAGCGGTGCCCGCTCCCGGTAGTCGAGTGCATCAGTGGTGCCATTGGGCTGCCGCAGCACCATAAATCCACCACCCCCCAGGTTGCCGGCCCGGGGATAAGCAACTGCCATAGCAAACTGTACAGCAATAGCCGCGTCTACGGCATTACCCCCTTTTTTAAGGATATCGATACCAATCTGTGTGGTAATGGGGTGGGGGGAGACCACAGCAGCCTCGTTTCCAAGTGCTGTTTTTTGGGCAGTGTAGGGAGGGGGCACTGTTTCCGGGCCCGAGCAAGCCCAGCATAGAGCTAAAAAAATCAAGAGAAAAGGGTGGTTTTTCATTTTTGGCACGGTTGTTGGTATTTGTTAGATGTCTTTGAAAAACTAAACTACATCAAAATGCGGATGCTATTGAAAACTCCGCAATCAATGCAAATGAGATCGTTGGATGTACTGCTTTTTCTGGTGGACTGTCTCGGAAGTAACTGAACACAAAGTTTCAGCAAAACCAAGGCTCATTACCTTCAAATGCAGCCAATTATTTGGGCTTACTCCCACTAGTCTGCTTATACCGATCTGATTTTCTATTAAATTTTTCAAAGCGGAAAATAATAAAATGCCGGAATAATGGTACAGAAAGCTGTGCCTGCGGCGAAGAGTAATCAACTTCAGAAGGGATTTTAGGTGTAGCCCGGCAACCATTGAATGGTAAGGAGAGCAAGGTGGGGCAAGATCATCTGCTACGCGGGCTACACTTTTCCCTTTGAAGATTTGTAAGAATGTTTGTTTGTTAGTAGCCAAAGGGCTACTGGTTTACTGGCTTTTGGGTGCTGCCGCACATGGTGCGAGCAGCACTTTTTTTGTTGTACGTCAGGCATAGCGCAAAAAAAAGGCAGCCCACAGATGCGGACTGCCTTTTTTTGTATGGTTGGTAAATGAATGAACGATGTCCGGAGATCCGGACACTAGCCCAACACGGTTTTACTCTGCCGGGTCTTCCTGTAGGGTAAAGGTACGTGTGACGGGGTTGAGTGGGGTATCCACCGCATTGCCTTCAGCGTCGACAAGCGTAAGGGTAATGGTATTTTCGCCCATAGGTAAACCTTCAACATAATAAGGCTGCCAGGTATCAATCATGTGATCCTCACCGTTGATAGTAGCTTTGACCATGTGGTCGGTGCCGAATCCAGGGACCATGACCGGATAGAAATCGAGCATGACTTTTTCGGTCTGTGCTTTACCGGTATAGGTGCCTTTGGGACGGCTGTAGAACAGCACGGGCTCCTCTATATTTTCAACGGCCATAAAGCTGTTGTTCTCAATGGTGACTTTTTTGGCGACATGAGCGGCGTCCGTCTTAATACTCTCGTGGTAGGAGCGGGACAGGAAAGCCAGCATATAGTGATCACCGTCTTCGATTTCATAATCAAACGCCGCTTCGTATTTAGCCGCGTAGGGCTGATCGTCAATGATCAGATGGATGTGCTGGCCTTTAGCGCTGTTGGCGCACATTTTGGCGTCTGCATCGGGCGTCTGCACACCGAGCTCGTAAGTCTCCCCACTGACCATGAAGTTGAACTTGCCATCTCCGTAGGTGACTCCTTCAATGGTGGCATCAGGATAAGCTTTTGACTTGCTGAATGCGGTCAGTGTATACTTCATAGCTGGTGCCGCTTCCATGTCGGTGGTGTCAGCTGTAGCATCAGAGGTGTCTGTAGTATCTCCACCGCTTTGGCAGCTGGTAAAAAACAGGGCAAGCACAAATAACAGGCTTAGCGTTCTCATTATTGATCTGATTTTGGATTGATGTGTTAATAGTACGAAGGTAATTGTTCCTGATGAAACAACTGCTTCTTACCTTTAACAAAGGGAAAACGGTGGGCAAGGTTCAGCGAACTTCCTATATTCAGACAGAAAAGCGATCATTATTATGGCTAATGATATTGTAGAATTGAAAGTGGAAGGCATGACGTGCAACAATTGTGCGGCAAGCCTGAATAAATTTTTGGAGCGCAAGGGTTTGGAGGAGGTTTATGTGAATTTTCAAACTAAAGAGGTGCGCTATCGTGAGACTAACGAGGGGATCGATCAGGAAAAAGTCCGTCAGGGGATTCACAAATTAGGCTTCTCCGTCGTGGAGGAAGGTAGCGATACCCAAGCCCCCTGGTGGACCCTGGAGCGCAAGCTGCTGATTAGCGCTATTTTCACCTTCCCACTGCTGATGTACCACTTCTTCATGATGGCGGGCGTAGAGATTGCGATCATGGAGAACTATTGGTTTCAGATGGTGCTCTGCCTGCCACCCTTTGTGATTGGTTTTTTGCACTTCGGCCGCTCTGCCCTAGGGTCGCTCAAAGGGGGCGTGCCCAATATGGATGTGCTGATCTTTGTAGGCAGTACGGCTGCCTTTATCTACAGTTTGGTCGGCACGTTGCTTTGGGAGCCTAACTACATCTTTTATGAAACGAGTGCGACGATTATCACTTTGGTGCTGGCAGGTAATTGGCTGGAAAAAAGAGCAGTAGAGCAAACAACCACAGCAATTGGTGAACTGACCAAGCTGCAGGTGGAAATGGCCCGTAGAGTGATGCCTTCCGGTGCGGTGGTCATATTGAAGCGGGAGGAAGTCAAGGTAGGAGATACGCTGTTGGTCAATGAAGGGGATAAAATCCCACTCGATGGTCAAATCATAGAAGGCGAGGCTGCGGTGGATGAATCTATGCTGACCGGGGAGAGCCTGCCCGTTAATAAGTCGGTAGGTGATCCGCTTATTGGTGCGTCAGTAGTGATCGGAGGCACGGTGAAAATGGAAGTGACGGCGGCGGGCAGGGATACGGTACTAAGCCAAATGATAGAGCTTGTAAAAACAGCCCAACAGGACAAACCGGATATTCAGCGGCTGGCGGATAAAATCAGTGCCATATTTGTCCCGGTGGTGCTAAGCATAGCACTGCTGACGCTCTTGCTGGGGCATTTTGCTTTCGGGCTACCCTTCGGGCAGGCACTGATGAATGCCATTGCGGTACTGGTGATTTCATGCCCCTGTGCTATGGGCTTGGCTACACCGACAGCGGTGATGGTAGGCGTAGGGCGACTGGCGAAAAATGGCATCCTGGTCAAAGGCGGGCAAACCCTGGAAGTCTTTTCCAGGGTCCAAAAGGTAGTTTTTGATAAAACCGGTACGCTCACAACGGGCGATTTCCGCATCAAAAATATTGAGTACCATCATCCTGATGAAGCCCGTGCCAATGCGTTGATTTATAAGCTGGAGCAGCACTCTTCCCACCCCATTGCGAAATCGCTGTTGCGGGAGATGGAAAGCCGGGTAAATGGTGTAGCGGTGCAGCTACAGGAGGTTGAAGAGCTAAAGGGGCGGGGGCTACAGGCCCGTGATGAGCAAGGGCATACGATCCGGCTGGGGTCAGAGCGTATGTTGCCGGCTGCTGTTGTGGGAAAAGCAGGTGCGCTTTACCTGATTGAGAATGAGAGCCTGCTTGCAACAATAGAGCTGTCGGATGATATCAAGCCGGATGCCGCTGAGACGGTGGCTTATCTGAAGGCTCAGGGTAAGACTGCGGTACTGCTCAGTGGCGATCAGGAAGACAAAGTGGCGGAGGTAGCCCGGCAGTTGGGCATTGAGGAATACTACGCCGGTCAATTGCCGCAACAAAAGCTAGAGCGCATTACGGCGTTGTCTGAGCAAGCACCTACTGCTATGGTGGGCGATGGCATCAATGATGCGCCGGCATTGGCGAAAGCAACCGTTGGTGTCTCTCTGAGCAATGCTTCCCAGGTGGCTATTCAGTCAGCGCAGATTATCCTACTGAACGGCAAGTTGGAGTACCTGCGCAAAGCATTTGGTATTTCAGAGCATACGGTGCTGACGATCAAGCAGAACCTGTTTTGGGCGTTTGCCTATAATATTGTTGCCATCCCGATTGCGGCGATGGGGTTTCTCAATCCAATGTGGGGTGCGTTGTTTATGGCGTTTTCCGATGTGGTAGTGATTGGCAATTCCATCCGGCTGCGGTATAAGCGGATTAAGGCGTGATTTTTTCGAAAACTTGCAGATTTACTTGTTGTTCTGCCTGCAGAAACTAATCTGAATGAACCGTACCCTTTTTTTTGTTTTTTGGCTGAGTGTGCTCGCTTTGAGCTGTGAGCAGGAGTTTGTCCCGGCTTCGATCGACCTGCCACCGGAAATCGTGGTGGAAGGCTATATTGAAGCCGGCACGGAGCCTCGCCCCCCATTTGTTATCCTCACCCGGTCTACTTCCTTTTTCTCTGAGTTCAGCGCCGAGGATTTCAACGCAAACTTTGTCAGCGGGGCCGATGTGCGCATCACGGATGGGCAAGATACGGTACAATTGGAGGAAGTTTGTCTCAACGAGCTGTCCCCTCTTGAAAAGCAGCTTGCAGCTGATGCATTCGGACTGGCAGTCGATAGTCTTGGGTTTAATTTCTGCGTGTACATCGATTTGAGCTTTTCCATGGTAGGGCAAGAGGGAGCCACTTACACACTCCTTGTGGAAGCAGAGGGCCGGCAGCTGCGAGCGGTCACGAGTATTCCGGAGCATGTGCCGATTGATTCCCTGCGCTTCCTGGAACCGCCCGGAGAGCCAATTGATACGCTGGCACAGTTGCTGGGGTACCTAAAGGATCCGGCTGGGGTGCCCAATTTTTACCGCTATCAGGTAGGTGTAAACGGCGGACCCGTTATGAGCCCGGGCGCTTCTGTATCTGATGACCGCCTTTTTGACGGCGATGAGGTGGAATTTCCGCTTCTCAGTCCTGTCCCAAGAGGCAGTATGGAGATAGACCTGGAAACATTCGGGTTCTACACGGTGGGCGACACGATTACACTGAAGTGGATGACGATAGATGAAGCCCATTTTGACTTTTGGAATACAGTGGAATTCAATACGATCAATCAAGGCCCTTTTTCCAGTTATACCTTAATTGAATCAAATGTGGAAGGTGGTCTCGGTATCTGGGGCGGCGTTTCGGCTTCTTACTATACCCTGCCTGTTGTAGTGCGTTAGTGCATGTAAAATGGGGTACACTGTCAACAGGTTCTTGCTCAGGCTATGCTCCTTCTTCGCGCCTTGTTCAGAACAATATTTGCTTGCTCTCGCCGCATCAGCACATCTCCGACAGGCTGCTTGCAGAAAAGATGCCATAGGTTACCCGTGGTTTCATGTTTTGCAAAGCACTGAAACCGGAAAAGTTGTTACTTTTGCCAGGAATGGAAATCATCAAGCATAAAAAGACCGCTCTGGTATTTGGCGCCTCCGGCTTAGTTGGCGGCTTTGTCCTCCGGCAATTACTGGCTCATCCTGCCTACAGGCGGGTCATTAGTTTTGGACGGCGAGAGCTGGACATAGACGGTGAAGGGCTGGAACAGCACATCATCAACTTCGATAACGCTGATGCCTATGAGCATCTGATGCAGGGGCAAGACGTATTCTCCTGCCTGGGCACGACGATGGCCAAAGCGGGCAGCAAAGAAGCCTTTTACAAAGTAGACTTCACTTACGCATACGAAACCGCAAAGGCTGCCGCTGCCGCCGGTGCTAATCAACTTCTGCTGGTTTCTTCTGTGGGCGCTGACCCGGATTCCCTCTTTTTCTACTCCCGGGTTAAAGGGGAACTGGAAGCGGCTATGCGGGCACTGCCTTATTGGGGTGTCCACATTTTTGAGCCGTCTTTATTGCTGGGGCCAAGGCAGGAGCAACGGCTGGGAGAACAATTAGCAGTGCGGCTAACGCGGAGTATTGCCCCCTTTATCCGTGGCTCTGTGGTCGGTAAATATCGCCCGGTAGAAGCAGAAGATGTTGCCAGGTCCATGATTGCGGTGGCGCAAGGGCTGCAGCCGGGACAAATGGTGTATGATTCGGAAACGATTTATGAGATTGCAAATGCGGAAAGCGGTCTGACGAGGTAGGAGAGGACTCCCCTTACAGACAGCGTATGGAATTTTGTAAGTCGGTTGAGTAAGAAAGAAGACTAAAAAGTTAAACGAAGAATAACATGGCAGACGAAGTAAAGAAATGGTCAGAGATAAAAATTAATGTAGGGCTGAATGCTGAGAATATGCCAGTCGATATACAGTGGTCGTCCATGAACGGACCGGATGGACCGGATAAGCAATCGGCGAAAGCTTTTTTGTTGTCTGTTTTTGACCAGGAAACTAAAGATACCCTGCGCATTGATTTGTGGACGAAGCAAATGCAAGTCATTGAAATGGACCGGTTTATGTTTCAGACCCTGCGGGCGCTTGCGGACACCTATTACAAAGCTACACAGAATGCCGATTTAGCGGCTGATATGCAGCGTTTTGTGCAGTACTTTGGTGAGAAGACCGAAATCGTTCCCAAGGAGGATAAAAAATAATTGTTTGACCGGGCGGAAGAGTTTTGGTTTTCTCCGCACAAGCACTTACCTTTGCCATCCGGCGAGCGCACACGACTAGCTCCCGCTGAACTCCCCCAGGGCGGAAACGCAGCAAGGGTAGGTAGGTTGAGCGGTGCGATGTGTTGCTCGCCTTATTTTTTCTCTTCCCTATTCTTACCAAACTATTGGGCATATTGCAGGTTTTATCTTTAGAAACCTATCTAAATTACTGCAAAACCAATCTACCAATATGAAGTTTTTTATTGATACAGCCAGCCTTGATCAGATTAAGGAGGCTAAGGACTTTGGAATTCTGGACGGCGTGACAACGAATCCTTCCCTAATGGCGAAAGAAGGTATTACCGGTCAGAAAAATATCTATGCCCACTACCAGAAAATTTGTGAAATCGTTGATGGCGATGTCAGCGCAGAGGTCATCTCTACGGATTTTGAGGGGATTATCAAAGAGGGCGAAGCTTTATCTAAGCTGGCACCCAATATCGTGGTGAAAGTGCCTATGATCAGGGATGGGGTGAAGGCACTGAGCTACTTCCGTGACAATGACATTCGTACTAACTGTACACTCGTTTTCTCCGCTGGTCAGGCCATTCTTGCAGCCAAGGCGGGAGCGACCTATCTCTCCCCGTTTATTGGTCGAATTGATGACATCAGCTGGGATGGTATCGGGCTCATTGAACAAATCGCTGAGATCTATGCTATCCAGGGATACGAAACTGAAATCCTGGCGGCTTCTATCCGTAATGGTAAGCATATCGTTGATGCTGCCCGCGCCGGTGCTGACGTGTTTACCTGCCCACTTGATGCAGCACTTAGTCTGCTCAAGCATCCGCTAACAGATATTGGACTGGAGAAATTCCTGGCAGACCACAAGAAAGGCAATGGGTAACTCTGGGGCACTTGTATAAAAAAGACTAATAGGCTCCGGATCCGCTTTAGGAGGTATTGATATCTCTAAGGGTTCAGAGGAAAACAAGGTCCTCATTTCAGGCGAGCTATTTTTGCACCAGACAAGGCGCGAAGAACGAGCATAGCCTAGCTACGTAAGTGATGAGCAACGAAGGCTGGGGTGAAAATAGCCGTATCAAATGGGGAAGTTTATTCTTCGCTGGACCCTAAGCTGGTCCGGAGCTTTCTTCTTTTAGCAGATTAATAATGCCTAGTTCAGCTGTCTTTTCCTCACAATCGCTTCAGTACATATTGAATCAATTTCTCAACAGATTTTTTAGGATCGGGACTGAACTGCCCTGCCGGGCGGTTTGCAAGGATAACGTTTGTGGATAATGCCCGGTGGCCCAGCATCCGGCATAAGCCATAAATGGCTGCGGTTTCCATTTCAAAATTGGTAATAGGTACTTCACCAAAGTAAAAGTGGCCCAGCTGCTCCATCCGCTCGGTAGTGAATCGGGGCTGCAGCCGGAGTTGTCGGCCTTGTGGGCCGTAGAAGCCTGCTGCAGTAAGGGTAATGCCGTGGTGCATGTCCGCACCAACAGTGTTCAACAGTTCTTTACTGCCTGCGCAAACGTAAAATGGCAGGTCCATCTTTTCTTTCAGAAATATTTTTAGTTCATCTTCCAATTCTGCTTCTGGCATATTGGGCTGGTATTGGTAAAAGGACAGCATATTGTCGAGCCCAACTCCAAACGCAGAGCTCACAAAGCTATCCACCGGAAGGTCATCCCGCAGGGCACCGGAAGTGCCGATGCGAATTACGTTAAGCGCGGTATGTTCTTTTTTGGGTGCCCGGGTTTCGAAGTCGATGTTAACCAGGGCATCCAGTTCATTGATAACTATATCAATATTGTCGGGCCCAATACCGGTGGAGAGTACAGAGAGCTCTCGTTGACCTATCCGTCCAGTGTGACAGACAAATTCCCGCTTTCCCTTTTTTATTCGTACCTCATCAAAGTATTTTGACACCCTTTCTACTCGCCCCGGGTCGCCAACCGTAATTATGGTAGGGGCGATATCCTCAGGGCGGAGGTTGAGGTGGTAAATACTTCCATCAGCATTCAGGATGAGTTCAGCATTGGAAATGCGCTGCATCGTTTATCTTTGCTTAAAAAAATGAAGAAAATTTATCATTTGTCTACCTGTAATACCTGTCAGCGCATCATCAGGGAACTGAATGGCGGAAAGGGCTTTGCCATGCAAGATATCAAAACAGAACCAATAACCGAAGCACAGCTGCAGGAGATGTACGAGATGACGGGCTCCTACGAAGCCTTATTTACCCGGCGTTCCCGTAAATACCGTGCCATGGGATTGCATGAGGTGGAACTGAGCGAAGCAGATTACAAACGGCTGATTCTGGAGGAGTATACCTTTTTGAAGCGTCCTGTACTCATAATTGAGGGTGAAATTTTTATTGGAAACAGTAAAAAGGTAGTCGCTGCAGCGGCAGCCAAAGCAGGTATTAATTAGGAAACTGAATGGTAAATATGGTGCCGCCCTCAGGGCGGTTCTGAATTTCAAGGGTAGCGTTGAGGCTGCTGGCGAGCCGGTGTACAATGGCCAGGCCCATCCCGGTGCCTTCGTATTCACTGCGGTCATGCAAGCGGTAAAACATGTCGAACACCTTTGGCTTAAACTCCTCGGGGATACCAATTCCGTTATCAATGACCAACAGGACGGTTTTATCTGCTTTCAGCATTTGGCGTACGATAACCTTTGGCTGTTCACTCTTATTGTACTTTAGTCCATTGTCAACGAAATTTTTGAGTATCACGTACAAGTGGTGGTGAGTCCCCTCTACTGCCGTAAGGTTTTCGCGTAATATCAAAGCATTCTTTTCTTCGATTTTTTGTTGCAGTGCCGCCTCAACCTGGTCCATTATTTCGTCTAATTCAACCCTAACGAGCTGAGAGGACTGATTTCCCGTTCTAACCTGTGCGTAAGCGAGCACATCCTGTATAAGGGTATGCATTTGGTGGGCGCTCCGCTTTATGTGCCCGAAAAAGTCCTGTGCATCCTTCTGACCTTCCCAAAGCTCCTTCTTGCGCTCCAGCAGCGTAGTAAAGCTAATGATATTACGAAGGGGCTCTTTAAGATCATGGGAGGCAATGTAGGTGAAACGCTCGAGCTCCTTATTAGAATGCTCCAGCTCTTTATTTGCCTGCTGAAGTTGGCGGGTTTGGATCGCTACCTGCTTTTCCAGTTCTTTACTGAATTTACGGCGCTGCCATAAATAAAACAAGGTCGTGAGCAGCAGGAAAAGCAGCAGAACGAAGACTAAAATGCCAAGCCGTCTCTGGCTAATGACTCGTTCTTCAGCTTGCTGTTTTTCAAGAGCGAGGATCTTATTAGTCCGGTTTTTTTCTTCAACTTCGTACTTGACCTCCAGCCGGATCAGTTCCTGCTGCTTTTGGGCACTTGTCAGGCTGTCTTTGAAAAAGAACACAGAATCCTGTTCTGCCAGTGCTTGTTGGAAGCGCCCGGTCTCCCGGTAGTACTGCCCCAAAAGTTCATGGTAAGCCAACTTGTCACTAAGGGATAAAGGGAAGTCTGTTGGGGTTCGCTGAATGGCTTCCTGAGCCTTATCAAAAGCCTTTTCCTCCAGGTATGAGGTGGCAAGTCCCATCTGTCCGTAAAACACCCCAAATAAATAATTATTTTTTTCGGAAAGCTCAACTACTTTTCGGAAGGCTTGCTGGCTACGTTCCTGACGCCCTACATCGCGATGAATAACCCCAATATTGAGCAACCCGTGAATTTCAGAATTAATATCATGATGTTCTTTACTGATTGCAATAGCTTTCTCGAAGGAAAATAGTGCAGAGTCCAGTTTCGTGCTGTCTTCCATAGCGATCTTGCCTTCGGTATAGAAGACAGTCTGTAGCATTCTGGGGTCTTTAGAAGTCCGAGCTTCCTGAAGTGCCTGATTCATGTACTTTTCAGAAGCTTCATCATTGCCGCTGCGGGCATAAAGCAGGGCGATGTTTTTTAGGGTGTAAATCCGCCCAAGGGTGTCAGTAGTGGTGTAGTCTAATGATTGCTGAAAGCGGCTAAGGGCCTGTTGGGTATCTCCCCCATCCATGTCAATCAAGGCTAGATTGTTGGAAGCAATGGCAATATTATTACTGTCATTGATCGAAAGTGCGAGATTCAGAGATTGCTCAGTTTTTCTAATGGCCTCGCTAATATTGCTAACGGATATGGCAGCAGAGCCCTGCAGGCTCAAAGCCCTTGCAATAACTGAGGTGTCTGAATGAGCGATGCCTTCCTCCTCTGCTAATCTCGCATAATGATAGGTAGAGTCTACTTTATAATAATAGTAGGCATAGCTGATATTATTGAGGAGTTGGCCCCGGTTGGCAGGATCAACATTTTGCTTCAGTTGCATTAAAAGGCTATCCAAAGGCAGATCTGACTGACTGAAAGCGGGCAGAGCGATAGTCAGTACGAATAATATTCGAAACAGCCGTTGACAATGACTTGACAATATGATTGCAGGACTCTTGTGCAAAGGAGTGTATTTTGTGCAATTATTTTTGCTAAGTACATTGTAAATTAAGTTCTTTCGTGTTTTGGGATGGGAGTTTTGGTGAAAGGCAAGGCGCCCTCCAAGCTTTGGGGTAAAGGGGCCCTAAAGCTTGGACAGGATAGCCGTAGCTACCTGATCGATCGAGCAACGCAGCATTTCGCCAAAAGGCACTGCCAAAACTGAACACTACTTAATTTACAGTGTACTAAAGCAACTAATTTACAAAAAGTTACTATGTCTATTGATAAGCAGGAGGTGATTTTATTCTTCAAAGGGCTACAGGATCAAATCTGTACGCAATTGGAAGAAGCTGATGACGGTGGGAAGTTTCAGGAAGACGCCTGGGAGCGCCCCGGTGGAGGGGGAGGCCGCACCCGTATTTTGCAAGGGCAGCGCATCGCTAAAGGAGGGGTGAATTTCTCTGCAGTTCACGGGGAGATGCCGGAACGGATTACGCGTGCGCTGAGTGTTGAACCCGGTAGTTTCCTGGCAACGGGTGTGAGCATTGTACAACACCCGGTAAGCCCTATGGTGCCCATTATCCATATGAATGTCCGCTACTTTGAGATGGAGAATGGCCTGTATTGGTTCGGTGGTGGCATTGACCTGACCCCACACTACATCAATAAAGCAGATGCCCGGTACTTCCACCAACAGCTGAAAGGGGTGTGCGACCGTCACCATCCTGATTTTTACTCCCGGTTCAAGAAGTGGGCAGACGACTATTTCTACCTGAAGCACAGAAAAGAAACCCGTGGGGTGGGCGGTATTTTCTTTGACCGGCTGAATGAAGAAAAAGAGGGGATACCGAAGGAAGCGATCTTCAATTTCGTAAAGGAGGTTGGAGAATTGTTCGCCCCGTTGTACTGTGAATTGATCCGGCGCAATCAGGATAAACCCTATGGGGAGCGGGAATTAAACTGGCAGGGCCTGCGCCGAGGCCGCTATGTGGAATTCAACCTTGTCTGGGACAAAGGCACTAAGTTTGGACTGGATACCGATGGCCGTACCGAATCTATCCTGATGAGCCTGCCACCGGTTGCCAACTGGGCATACAGTCATCAGCCGGGAGAAGGAAGCCCTGAATCGGAAACGCAGACACTACTTCAAAAAGAAATTGACTGGCTATCAGTTGCAGATTAAGGTGACGGTTTCTGTCTGAATGATATTGCTACGGTTGCCGGCTTGGTCCATGATCTGCACCGTGTAAGAAAAAGTGTCAGTAGGGAACAGCGGATTAGGGATGCAGCCTTGGCTGCTATCCGGATAAAGGCAGCAGATTTGGGAAGGCTGGTTAGGAAACCTTAGTGTAATCTCGCCGGAGATACCGTTGCCGACACCTTCTTCAGGGATGACCGGTAGTTTACGGATTTCTTCAAAACCGGTTCGGCTATCCGTCAGAAAGACATCTATCGTATTATCTGTAAAGCCTATATCACCATCTCCGTCCGTAAAAGCAAAGGTCAGGATGAGTGTGTCGTTGGGCGTTCCTGCGCCGCCCTGAGGAAAGCTCAGGGTGTTAAAACCAATATAGTCGATCTCGGGTTCTATGGGGTAGTTGGGTGGCTGTACGCAGCTGATAAGCCCGAGGCCAAGGCCAAATAGTAATAGGAATGTTGTCGTTTTCATCTGAAAAAAGTTTTGTCTGTTGAATCCTAATAAAATCCGAACTATGCTCCGGCAACGAGTCGAACGGGTGACCGCAGCGGACTTTGAGCCTCTTGCCCTTGAGGTGTTCCGGTATCAGGCGGAGCATAACTCCCTTTACCAGAAGTACCTGGAATTGCTGAGCGTCCAGCCAGGCGGGGTTCAACGATTGGCTGATATTCCTTGCCTGCCGATCTCTTTGTTCAAAGGACATACCATCCAAACGGGCTCCTGGAACCCACAAGCGGTATTCAGCAGTAGCGGCACGACCGCAACTAAAACCAGCAAGCACCTGCTGCGCAGCAAGGTGTTTTACCAAGAAAGCGCCCGCCGAAGCTTCCAAAGCTTCTATGGGCACCTCAAAGACTATTGTGTACTGGCGCTTTTGCCCTCTTATCTAGAACGTACTGGCTCCTCCTTGGTTTTTATGGTGGAGGATTTCATTCGCCAATCTGAGCATCCGGACAGTGGTTTCTTTTTATATAACACAGAAGCGCTACTGCAGATTTTACAAAAGTGCCAAAAAAGCGGGCAGCCGACCTTGTTAATTGGGGTGAGTTTTGCCCTTTTGGACCTTGCAGAGGCCAATCCTGCTGATTTGTCCGGCATCACCATCATGGAAACAGGTGGGATGAAGGGGCGGCGCAGAGAGCTGACGCGTGCAGAACTGCACGAACAACTGCAGCAAGCATTTGGAGTAGAGACGGTCCACTCCGAGTACGGCATGACAGAGTTGTTGTCCCAGGCCTACTCGAAAGGAGCCGGGCTTTTTTATTCTGCTCCGACAATGCGTGTGCTCGCCCGGGAAGTTACAGACCCTTTCAACTATACCGACTACGGTCGCACCGGAGCCCTGAATATCATCGACCTGGTCAACTTAGACACCCTCAGCTTTATTGCTACCGATGACCTCGGTAAGGTGTATGAAGATCATAGCTTTGAAGTGCTGGGCCGGCTGGATGCCAGCGATGTGCGTGGCTGCAACCTCATGGTGGCAGATTTAGGTTAGATTTTACTATCTTTCCCCCTTCACCAAACCCTGATTAATGTCAAACCAGTGGATGATTTACGGAGCTAATGGCTATACCGGAGACCTGATTGCCCGCAGAGCCACGGCTAAGGGGCTGACACCTGTATTAGCAGGCCGTACCGAATCCAAGATAGCGCCCCTGGCAAAGGAGCTCGGTCTGGATTATCGTATTTTCCCTTTAGATGATGCGGAAAGTATTGCAGCCCAGCTGAAAACCTTCGCTTTGGTCCTGCACGCAGCCGGTCCGTTCGTTCACACCGCTCGGGCCATGATGGAGGCTTGCTTACGAAGCGGCACCCATTATCTGGATATTACGGGCGAAATCCCGGTTTTTGAAATGGGGGCTGCCCTTGGCGAAAAAGCGGCTAAAGCCGGGATCATGATCATGCCGGGTACTGGTTTTGACGTGGTACCTACAGACTGTATGGCGGTTTTTTTGAAGGAACAGCTTCCGGATGCCACACATTTGCAACTGGCTTTTGCTTCACAGGGTACCCGCTTTTCAAGAGGGACGGCCCTTTCGATGGTGGAGAATCTGGGCAAGAGCAGTGCTGTTCGCCAAAATGGGAAAATCACAAAAGTCCCGCTTGGCCATAAAACCATGACCGTCGAATTTGCTGATGACTTCAAGCGCTTCGTTATGACGATCCCCTGGGGTGATGTGTCCACCGCCTACTATTCCTCAGGTATTCCGAATATAGAAACTTACACTGCGGTGCACCCCAGGACCTATCGGTACGTAAAGTTGCAGAAGTACTTCGGTTGGTTTTTACGTTTACCTTTTGTAAAAGCGCGTGCCAGAAAACGCGTATTAAATGGTCCTGCCGGGCCATCAGCGGAGCAACGTAAGAATGGCCGCAGCCTGGTCTGGGGCCGGGTGACGAATGCCAAAGGCGAAACCTGCACCGCCCGCTCTGTAATGCCTGAGGGGTATTCTCTGACGGCGATGACAAGTGTGATGATTGCTGATCGAGTGCTCGGTGGAAAGGCTCAACCCGGATTTCAAACGCCGGCCAAAGCCTATGGCCCTGATTTACTGTTGGAAGTCGAAGGTGCGGTAAGGGAGCTTATAAACTAAGTCATCATGAGAAAAATCAAACTATTCATAGCCCTAAGCCTTGATGGCTATATTGCAGGACCAGGTGACGACCTGAGTTTTCTGTCCCGTTTTGAGGGTGAAGACTTCGGGCATGCCGAATTCTCTGAAACGATAGATACTTATATTGTCGGCCGCCGCACCTATGATGTAGTGATGCAAATCGCCGGGAACTTCTCCGCTGTCCACCAATACGAGCATTGCTACGTAGTCACCCGGCATGAATTGCCAGATCAGGACGGGGTGTTCTATCAGGGTGATGTGGTGGAACTTGCCCGCCAGCTAAAAGCTCAGCCCGGCAAGGATATTTATTGCGATGGCGGTGCCCAGATCATTAAAGCACTAATGCAGGAAGGCCTCGTTGATGAGTTCACGATGTTCGTGATGCCTGTTTTTTTGGGGGAAGGTATACGATTGTTCCCAGGCGGTATTCCAGAGACAGAATTGGAATTGCTAGGCATTCAGTCTTACGGCAATGGCGCTGTAAAGTTAAAGTACCAACTCAAATCGCTTTCCACAGGCTCGGGCATGAATTAGTAGGTCTGTAGTTTAGGGTCAACCTGCACCGCCCAGGCGAGAATGCCGCCTTCCAGATTGTACAGGTTTTGGAAGCCGGCTTCCTGCAATTGCCGGACTGCCCGGGCTGACCGCTGCCCACTTCGGCAGTGGACGACTACTGGCTGATCTGCTAAGATGTCTTCTTTTTGATCCAGTAATCTGGACAGAGGTATTAACAGTCCACCCAAGTTCACAATCTCGTATTCATAAGGCTCGCGCACATCTATCAATTGGTGCTTTTGGCCCCTTCGGCGCCATGCAGCCAACTCCATTACAGAAATGGTAGGGATCGGATCAGGGCGGTCAGGGTCGCAAAACTGCTCGTAGTCGATCAAGCCTTCAATTTTGGTCGCCGGATTCCTGGGGATAGAAATGGTGCGGGAGAAAAGCGTGGCTGCATCAAATAGGAATAGCTTCCCATCCAGGGGTTCGCCTGTTTTAGCCAATATTTTTATAGCTTCATTCGCCTGCAGGCTACCGATAATACCGGGCAATACCCCGAGCACGCCACCCTCGGCACAGTTGGGGACAAGTTCGGGGGGAGGAGGGGTGGGGAAGATATCCCGATAGTTGGGACCGAAACGCCCATCTTTTTGTTGCAGGTTGAAGACGGAGACCTGCCCCTCAAACCGGTAAATACTGCCATAGATTAGCGGTTTGCCTTCCAGAACGCAGGCATCGTTGCTCAGGTAGCGGGTGGGGAAATTGTCGGTGCCATCAATGACAAGGTCGACCGAGCGGACCAATTCCCGGGCATTAGCCCTGGTGAATGGAATACTTAACGGCTCTATTTTGATAGTAGAATTAAGGGCTCTTGCGCGTTCCGCAGCAGCCACTGCCTTTGGCCTGCCTATATCTGCTTCCGTATAGAGCACCTGGCGCTGCAGGTTACTCAATTCTACTTCGTCAAAGTCGACAATCTTGATATGCCCGACTCCCGCAGCAGCAAGGTACAGCAACACCGGGCTCCCCAGGCCACCTGCACCTATGATCAGAACACGGCTGTGCTTCAGCTTTTCCTGTCCTTGCGGTCCAAAACCAGGGATGGACAGGTGCCTGGCATAACGCTTTATTTCAGCTGTATTTAGATCATTCATGCTATACTGAGCTTCGTCTTTGCACAAATAAATTCTGATAAAAACACACTTAAATTTTTATAATCCAATATAAATTGCCATTTTTGATATATATAATCGGTTTTTGGGATAGCCTCTCTCCTCTGAAATTCAAAGGAGGGAGGTTTTTTAACGCGCTTTGCCGAATAGAATACTCTGTTTAAAGTCCTTTTCCAGCAGCAATTGAATATTGGTCAGCACCACTTCGCCCATCGTATGGCAATTCTCAAAGCGGTTGTGTTTGTGATGGTGCGCCAGCCCTTCCGCCAGTTCCCGGGTCTTCTCCGGAGTCGATATTTCATCTTTGATCATAACATCCATAAGGGCCTTGAACTGCTTTTGTGAAGTCTTCACGCGTCCGGCGATCAGGCTCCGCTCTTCCAGTTGGTACTGCTTGACCGTCTCTGGTCCCATGTGTTGCATACCGAGATAAATAATGGGGTCGTTCTCCCGAAAGTACTGCGGCAGGTAAAAACCTTTTCGCCCTTCGAACGATTGCTGATCAAAATCAATGGGGCGCATGCGGTACTGTGAGCCTTCAATATCAGGTGTAATGGCAACGACGTAGTTGTAGGCGCGCATATCGCCCAACAGCCGTACAAAGCAGCGCTCATTGAACTTGATGAATTCTTTTGCAATACGAATCTTATTGAAAGTGGTTTCTTCCAGATTATGCTTCATAAAGTCGTCCCCGGGAATACCGGCTACATGCTCTTCGATGAGGGTCGCCCCGTCAAGGAGGTAGGTAACATGGTTGGGAGAAAGCAGCCACTCCAGCTCGAGCCCGTACACCCTGGAGGCATCCGCTTTTTTGATGTAGAAGTGGTCGTAGTTATCATTCAGCCGGTTGATGATGCGCACCCGGAAAGGCTTGGTATTACCAAAGGTGCAGAAGTCGATGCGGGCGACGGTCAGGTGGTCGAGCACTTCCACGTCCCCGTCGGTTTTTAGCAGCGCGTAGATCAGTTTCATGGCCTGATTGACATCTTCAAAGTCAGACTGGGAGTAATAGACCGTTTCCCAAAGGGTATCATTGCCTTTCTGATCGATCAGGGGGATTGATGATTCGTAGCGTAATAGGTCCACATACTGCATAGGCAAATCTGTAGTCCGGGCATTTTTCTTCAGGTAAGCCATGAGAGGAGGCTTCACGCTAATCATGGCTTTTTTCTTCGATGGGATGTTACCTTTCATAGTTCAAGTGCTTTGATGCATACTGGCGTAGGGCATTGGATTTTAGTGGTTTGGTTCAATAGCCCACTCTTAGTGTCCCGGCTAAAGCAAACGATATTATCGGTATTCTGATTGGCAACCAGCAACTGCCTGCCGTCATCAGTGATCATGAAATTACGCGGAAAGTCTCCCTGCGTAGCTTCCCATCCGATGTGTTCAAGGCTACCGGTTTGAGTTTGAATACGATAGATGACGATACTATTGTGTCCCCGGTTGGAAGCGTAAAGGTGGCTGCCATCCGGACTAACGTGGATATCTGCACAGGCGTTGAAGCCGGAATACTCATCCGGCAGAGTAGGGTGTGTTTCCAAAGCGGACAGCGCACCGGTTTCAGGGTCTAAACGGAAGACATCTACGGTGCTATTGAGTTCGTTAACGAGATACGCCACCGGCAAAGAAGGGTGGAACGCTAAATGGCGTGGACCGGCACCTGGCGCCACCTGAATGAAACCTTGCTGTGTGGGTTTTAGCTGCCCACCGGCGGTCAGTTCAAAGCCCATGACGCGGTCGGTCCCTTTATCCGCTACGTATACCCAGGTACTGCCAGGGGCCGGGATAATACAATGTGGGTGGGATGCCTCTTGCTCAGTATGAGGCCCCGACCCTTTAAATGTTAGTCGGCTGGAAGCCTCTTCCAGGCTACCGTCGGCTGTTATAGGATATACCACCACGGTACCCCCAACATAATTGGCAGCCATTACATACTGCTTGTTTTCACTTACACTAACGTAACACGGGGCGAATCCGTAGGAAGGCTGCCGGTTGAGGTACTGTAGCTGTCCATCTGCTGCGATGCGGTAGCTGTAGATGTAGCCGCTGCTGTCGGCACCGCCGGGTACCAGTTCGCTGGCTGCGTACAGTACCCGGGCCTGAGTATCTATGGTTATATAGGAGGGGTTTTCAATGCCTGTCTGGGTATGTGCTTTGGCGTAGAGGCTATCCTCAGCTGGGGTGAAGGTGTAAATCCCATCAGCCTTCCCGTCCACATGGCCCAGATTCTGGGTATAAGTGCCGATAATAAGGGATGGCTGTTGCTGCATATCGGTCCTGGATTGTTCTGCCATCGTACATGCGTTGATTCCGAGTATCAATAATAGAAAGTATACCTTTGTCATGTATTTCGTTTGAACTCAATCTAAAGCTTTTTTTACAAATGTCAACTGGTCTTATTATCTGTTTAGATAAACCCCATCCTTTTTTGCCGGATCAGCTGGAGCAGTTGGGTTTTCAGGTTAAAGCGGCTTATTCCGAGTCAACTCAGGATCTGGAAGCAGAGTTAGCATTAGCCGTTGGACTGGTTTTAAGAAGCCGTTTTACAATTGACCGGGCTTTTCTGGATGCTTGTACCAACCTCCGCTTTATCGCCCGCATGGGTATTGGGCTGGAGCATATAGATATAGCTTATGCTGAAAGTAAAGGCATCGCGGTCCTGAATTCGCCTGAGGGAAGCCGTGCTACTGTTGCGGAGCAAACGATAGGGATGATGTTGAGTCTGCTCAATCACATCAATAAGGCCCACCAGGAGATACAGCAGGGCGTTTGGGACCGTAAGCGCAATCGCAGTTTTGAACTCCGTCACCGGACTGTTGGTATCATCGGCTACGGCAATATCGGCTCGGCGGTAGCACAGCGGTTATCGGGCTTTGAATGCCGGGTCATGGCCTATGATAAGTACAAATCAGGCTTTAGTAACCCCTGGGCTGAGGAGGTGAGCCTGGAGCAATTGCAACAGGAGGCCGATATCGTTACAGTCCACATTCCTTATGACAGGGACAATCACTATTTCATTAACGAGGGCCTGCTGACCGATTTTGTTAAACCGATTTACCTGCTGAATACGGCCCGTGGCCTTGTCCTTGATACGGCAGCGCTGGTGCGCCAGCTGAAAGCCGGGCAGGTAGCTGGTGCTGCCCTCGATGTACTCGAGTACGAAGAACAGGCTTTCAATGTCTTGGACTTAGATACGCTGCCAGCTCCTTTTCAGTATTTGCGGCAATCGCCTAATGTCATTCTGACGCCGCACACAGCTGGCCTTTCACATGAGGTGATGGAAGCACATGCTCAGGTACTTGTGGAGAAAATCAGGTGTGTATAACAAAGTGCCAACGCGCTCTTATTCTTTGCCCATTGCCTGCACCCAATATCCATCCACATGGGCAGCGCCCATCTGCTGAAAGCCAGCGGACATCATATTTTTGCAGTGCGGAGGACTTTCCTGCCAGCCTTGGACTACTGCAGTTGCATTTGGATAGTTAAAAGCGATGTTTTCTCCGATTTGGCGCCATTGGAACCCGGCTTCACGAGCCCGGGTACTCACGTCACTGCCATCTGAACCACGATGATCAAAAAAGTCTTTGTTTGACATATCCCGGGCATGCCGCCGGGCTGCAACTGCCAGGCGGTTATCCCATTGTAACGGAGGCACTGCGGGCATTTGCTTACTGCCGCAACGGCAGCCTTTTGCCCGAAGTATATTGACAGCGGACAGCATTTCTGAAGGAGAAGCCGGGGGCGTTTCCATCGGCACAGGAGACTCTAAGGTGGAGCAGTTGGATGTCACCGCAAACGTCAATAGCAAAAGGATGAATTTCATTTAATGTAAATTTGATACGGCCCTTTTGAGCATCTGCTCCTAAAAAACGTATTATTAGAGTTTATTAACGTAAACTTCGTATGTCCCTGAATTGTCTTTTTCACCAGCTCTGCATCACGTCCTCACCTTCGTAGCTTAGGCTACGAGGTTCCGGGCGTTCTTTGATCTAGCAAAAAAACCTAATCCATGTCCTATACAAAACCTACATTAATAAACTCTATTGTATAAGTTGGACTGACTTGCTCTAAGGCAAGCAATAATTCTAAACAGGCTCTAATACAAACACACTATGGCCCTCGATTATTATCTGTACCGCGGTACAGAACGCATTAAAGTAGAACATGCGGATCAGTTTTTTACCGCCATTTTACCCGGTGCATCATCCACTATGGAAGTACTAATGGCGCAGGCCGGTTTGCATCAGGTCAGGCAGGTCTTTGGGAATGTATACAAAGTGGAAACCGATGCAGATCAACTCGATATCATCATGGCGAAAATACGGGAGCATAGCACTTGTCCCATGATTTGCCACCATGCTTACTGTCCGGAGGGCGACCCTGCAACGCGGTACTATCTTACCGATAAAATCATACTGAAATTTACTGAACAGTTAAGCACTGAAGAAAAAGAAACAATCCTTCAAACATACGGTCTGCGCTTTCTGAAAAGTTATGATGAAAATCAGGAATCATGCTTGGTGCAAGTCACGAGCAGCGCTGGTAAAAACCCGCTTAAAGTCAGTAATGACCTCATGCGAGACGACCGGATTGACTATGCGGAGCCTAATCTGATCAATCGTTTTGCACCGCAGTACGAGCCCTCCGATACGCTTTTCGCCGAGCAGTGGCACCTGCAAAAGCGCAATGGACTTGAATTGGTAGCTGAGGCTGGTGTGGATTGTACGGATGCCTGGACCGTAAGTCGCGGCGACCGTGCTATCACCGTCGCTGTCATTGATGATGGTTTCGATTTGTCTCATCCTGATTTGTCCGGACCAGACAAAGTAACAGAAGCACGCGATTATTTGGGGCGGGACTCCTATCCGGGGCCGGAGCGTACCAATGGCGACTTCCATGGAACGCCCTGTGCGGGGGTTGCTATCGGGGAAGAAAACGGGGAAGGCATTGTAGGGGCTGCACCTGATTGCAGCTTTTTGCCTATTCGGTTTCCTCTCAGCGCTGATGATAATATGCTCTTCGATATTTTTGACTACGCCAGCCGCCACGCGCATATCATTTCCTGTAGCTGGGGGCCGGTGCCTGTCTATGCACCTCTGAGTTCCCTGCTGAGCAATCAAATGAGCCGCATTCACCGTTCCGGGGGACCGGACGGTCGCGGGTGCCTGGTGTTCTTTGCGGCTGGAAATTACAATGCCCCAATTAATGATATGGAGAATACGGGCTTCACCTGGCGGCATCCCAGTCAGGGGCTAAAAACCACAACAGGGCCTATTTTGAATGGCTACGCTGCCCATCCGGATGTGGTAGCGGTGTCAGCTTCCACCAGCCTCGCCCGTAAGTCTGCCTATTCTAACTGGGGCTCTGGTATTACCATAGCGGCACCGAGCGACAACTGGAACCCTCTCAATCAACAAGAACGTCTGCCTGGCAGAGGAATCTGGACTACAGATAATGAAGATTCGGGGCTTGGTTTCGCTCCGGGCAGCCGGTATACGGGCAACTTTGGAGGGACCTCCAGTGCCTGTCCCCTCGCAGCGGGTGTTGGCGCGTTGGTTAAAGCCGTGAATCCGGAGTTGTCCGCAGCGGAATTGGTTGCTATTCTGAAAGCAACAACCGATAAAATTATTGATGAGAATCCAGACCCCATTTTGGGGCATCAAAAGGGTACTTATAATACGCAGGGCTACTCTGAGTGGTTTGGCTACGGGAGGGTCAATGCCGGGAAGGCTGTTCGCCGTGCAAGCCCCGACGTTTCTGAGCCACCGGCAGCACCAGAAACGGCAGAAGCTCCGGCTGCTATTCAAATCATAGCGGCATTGGTGAATCCCCGGGGCCCGGAGACCGGAGCAGAAAAACTGATGTTGATCAATCTCTCTGATCAGCCAGTGGACCTGGGAGGGTGGACCATTACCGATCAGCGTGGGAATACCGATCAGCTGGCGACCTATTCGCTGCGGGCAGGCAGTGTGGTCCGGATAGGGCTGCGGCAGGTTCGTTTACTGAACGCTGGCGGAGTAATAGCTATCAATAACGGTAGTGGAGCCCTGGTCCATAAAGTGAACTATGAGCGCTCTGATACTAAGCAGGAAGGTTGGTGGGTATTGTTTTAGGCAAAGAGGTATTGAACCTTTTGTCAGACTTTTGATTTGACCTCGCTTTTATCTGCTAATTACAGCCCAGATCGTCTTGAGACATCGGGTCCGCATTGGGGAAGCATTGCCCACTTGGCAGGGCTTCTGGTTCATAACGGCTCAGGTTTGGGTCGTATAATGCGTTCTCAATGAAAGCGACCAGCGCATCAATTTCCCGGTTGGTCAGGTTGAGCGGGACAAATTCATCAGAAAGTTGAGCTGCCGGGATAGCTGTCTTTTCGGGAACAGCTTCATTCTTATACTCGACAACGTCACGGATGGAGCGCATTGTACCTCCATGACCATAGAATGGTGAGTCTTTAAGGTTGTAAAGCTGGGGGACTTTGAATTTGAACATATCTCCTGCCCGGTTGGTAAAACCACCTCGGCCTAAATGCTCCGGCGCATTGACGGAAGTGAGGAGCACCTCTTCCGGGCAGTCCATCAGATCTGCCAAGCCAATGGCGTGAAATTCCATACTATTTAGGGCGGGCCCGGTATGACAGTTGCCACAACCCGCTTTACCAAAAAACACAAGAGCGCCTTCTTTTTCCAAAGCATTCATGGCATCTTTTTCACCATGCAACCACTTTTGGAAAGGCGCCTCATTAGCGAGAAGGGTACGCTCGTAGGCTGCTATGGCGAGACCGGCAGGAACGCGATTGTAACGTTCTGCCTCCGGCAGGTTAGGGAAAGCCGCATCAAACAGTTCTTTGTAATTGGCTAAATCAGAGACATTGGAGGTGTCTTCCAGCATGCGGTGGACAGAGAGGCCCGCTATGGCCTGTGTTTCCACCCCATGAAATCCAAGGTGATTGGTTTCTTTGGGTGTACCGGCAGTCCAGGCGTATTCAGTGCCCACATTAATACCTTTGGCGCCAAACTGCCCGTTCCAGAGCATGGCAATCTGGTAAGCAGAGTTGAGCGTGGTTGGGCTTCGTACAGGCTGTACATCTATATTAAGGACGTTGTAATCGTCGCTTTTATCGCGGGATTCGCCATTCAAGCCAAAGCCCTGACCTCCTTCTCCAATCCCCTGATGCCGACCGGCCTGAAACCCGGCGGATGCAAAGTGGCAGGAAGCACAGGAATAGGTGCCCAAGCCAGCAATATCCTGAGGATTGCGGGCAATGCCGGTTTCATGGTACAGAAACTCACCTAATTGAACTTTAGCTTCGGTCAGTGGGTTGGATGGATCCTGGGGAATTTGCGCATAATCTTCGCTAGCGGGCAATTGAAAAAAGGACAATTGATTGGATACGGATTGGTCTAGCAGAACTTCCGTAAGTTCTTGGTCCAGGGTAGGTGTGGCATCAATGGGATCATCCTTTTTACACGAATTCAGTGTCAGGGTCAAAGCAATACCCAATAAGGCAAAGGATGTTTTTTTGGTCAGGAACATGGGTAAGGTAATTTGTTTTGTAAACAGTTGTGCCTAAGGCTATGTATTTCAGTTAAATAGCCGATTTTCTCATTGCTTTAAGTGGGTAGTAAGCGCTCAAAGAGGAGAAAGTAAGCCCTTAAATTACTGAATTTTACTTATTATATCAAGAGAGGACACCAAAGAAAAGTGCTTTGGTAAATAAACAGGTGTGTTATCATTGATGCACCTCAGCATCTTCTAAAATATAATTAAGGAAATACAAATCATCATCGTTCAGACGGAGCCTTCCCCGAAAGGTAATCCGGTCATCTGTCGTAAACTTTTGATTAGTGCCCGGGCGTAGTTTAATATCCATTACAGACTCCGGTCCCGCACCTCCGCAAAAAAAGCAACTGCTGTAGGGCTGAGCGCTCAAGACCAGTATTGTTTCATCGCCGGTTTCCTCCAGGGGGATCACATATCCTTCAACAAGGACTTCCCGTCCTTCGATTGCTCCCAGCTGCGCGCCAAAAGTAGGGTAGGGGACGTACGCCTGAACCTCTTCACTGTACTCATCGGTGAACACTACGTCTGAGAGCATCTTCCAGGTGAGCTTGAGTGTACCGTCCAGGCGTTCAAAATGAGCGGTATCAAGGTCCATACTAAGAGGATGGGGTGTTTCCGAGGCAGTATCTCCCTTTATCGAATCCGTAGTAGCCAAAGGTACTGCCGTTGACTGATCGTCGGTGCCTTTGGTTTCAGTGGAACAATTCCAGAGGAAAGCTGTAAAGACAAGCAAGGTAAATGTGGAAAGGTATCGCATGTAGGTATCGCTTTATTTTAGCTGCTTTATGCTCAGATTCTCAAGCGGTCAGAGGTAGCAGACTGCTCCAACCGGTTATTAATCAGGAAAGGGAAACAACCGTTAGGTTGCTTCCCTTTCCATAACTCCAACGGAATGGAGTGCTTATTTTTTCACGGAGTCCACCACTGCTTTGAAGGAATCAGGGTGGTTCATGGCGAGGTCAGCAAGGACCTTGCGGTTGAGCTCCACGTTGCCTTCTGATAGTTGGTGGATCAAACGCGAGTAGGAAATACCGTTTTGGCGTGCAGCGGCATTAATACGTGCAATCCAAAGGCGGCGGAATGCACGCTTTTTGGCTTTACGGTCGCGGTAAGCGTAGGTCAATCCTTTTTCTACCGCATTTTTGGCTACTGTGTAGACTTTACTACGGGCACCGAAGTAGCCCCGAGCCATTTTTAAAATCTTCTTGCGCCGCTTGCGTGAAGCAACGGCATTTACTGAACGTGGCATAGTTTGATTTTTTAGTACAACGCAGAGGTGCCATCTACCAAATGGGCGACACTTTTGACCTGCGCTCTCGTTAAAAAATGAAGAATTAAATTAAATGCAAAGCATACGCTTCACGCGGTCTTCGTTGTGCTCGTGAACGACCGTAGAATCACGCAGGCGCAGTTTCGCTTTCTTACTTTTGTTACGCATCATATGCGAAGTTTTTGCCTGATACCGCTTGATCTTTCCAGAACCCGTACGCTTGAAACGCTTCTTGGCGCTGGAGTGTGTCTTCATCTTTGGCATTGCTATATTGCTTTTATCTGAAAATGATCCCTCAAAAAAGGGAATACAAAGGTAAGAAAAATAAACCCTATCGCTAAACAAATTCTCATTGATTATGAAAAAGTTTAGCGATAGGGTTATGATAAAAAGGTAGGAAACAGGCTGATAGGGGATCACCCCTACTGACTATTTCTTCTTTTTCTTCTTCTTCGGCGATATCATCACGATCATACGACGACCCTCCATTTTTGGAAGTGCTTCAGCAGAGCCAAACTCTTCCAATTCTTTAAGGAAGCGAAGGAGCAATAACTCGCCCCGCTCTTTGAATACGATGGTTCGCCCGCGGAAATGGACATACGCCTTTACTTTGGCCCCCTCTTCGAGAAAGCCTTTTGCGTGGCGAAGCTTGAAATCGAAATCGTGGTCATCAGTGTTGGGACCGAAGCGGATTTCTTTGACTACAGTCTTAGCGGCCTTCGCTTTGATTTCTTTCTCTTTCTTCTTCTTTTCGTAGAGGAATTTATTGAAATCAATAATTTTAACGACCGGCGGCTTTGCGTTAGGAGAAATTTCTACAAGGTCAAGCTCTACACTACGCGCCCAGTCTTTTGCTTCTCGTGTGGAATATACAGTACCAGGCTCCAGCTTTTGACCGACAGCTTCTCCGATGTCTTCAATATTTTCGCCTACCAGCCGTATTTCAGGCACGCGAATGTGTTCGTTGATTCTAAACTCGGGTTTTTTAGTGTTTCGGTTATTAAAACCTCTTCTACCAGATCTCTTTGCCAATAGATTCTTTTTTAGTTAAGAAATGATTAGGTGCGACGTCTGTTGATCATCACATCTACTAATTTAATTAATTTTTTTGTAAAAAAGTTCAGCCCAATCAAGATTTCCCTTTAAACCAGGCTAAGATATACAAAAGCAGCCCGTTTGATTAACATCAAAAGGCTGCTTTTGGTATTTTAAACATTTTATGCGTCTGTATTGACCTCTTTGCTTAATGCAATTTTCAATCCTGTGTCTTCTTCATTCATTATGGCTTCAAGCGTAGTACCTGAATCCGGATTTGAGTTTAAGATAAACTCTGCCAAAGGATCTTCAATGTACTTTTGAATGGCCCGGTGTAAAGGACGGGCACCAAACTGAGGGTCATACCCTTTTTCAGCAACAAACTTCTTGGCCTCATCCGAGAGGGTTAGGCTGTAGCCCATGTTGTCAAGCCGCTTGTGAAGGTCATTCAGGGTGATATCAATAATCTTGAAGATATCATCCTGGTTCAGACTGTTGAAGATCACTACATCATCTACACGGTTGAGGAATTCCGGAGAGAAGGTACGCTTCAGGGCATTCTGAATAACCCCTTTTGCATTGTCATCTACAGAGCTTTGACGCGCTTTGGTCGCAAATCCTACACCTTGACCGAAATCTTTCAACTGACGCACTCCGACATTAGAAGTCATAATGATCAGGGCGTTCTTGAAGTCTACTTTACGCCCCAAACCGTCGGTCAGTTGACCATCATCCAATACCTGGAGCAGTATATTGTAAACATCAGGGTGTGCTTTTTCAATCTCATCAAGCAGAATTACAGAATAAGGCTTACGGCGCACTTTCTCTGTGAGCTGCCCACCTTCTTCGTACCCTACATAGCCCGGAGGCGCACCGATCAAGCGGCTCACGGAGAATTTCTCCATGTACTCACTCATGTCCAGTCGAACCAGTGCATCTTCAGAGTCGAAAATGTAGCGTGCAAGGGACTTGGCAAGTTCGGTCTTACCGACACCTGTGGGACCAAGGAATATGAATGACCCAATAGGCTTGGTAGGGTCCTTAAGGCCTACACGGTTACGCTGGATAGCCCGCGTGATTTTCTTAATCGCCTCATCCTGACCGATAATGACATCTTGTAAGTCGTTGTCCATGCCGACCAGTTTTTTGCTTTCGCTCTGGGCAACACGGCTGACAGGAATACCTGTCATCATAGAAACAACTTCTGCGATGTCTTCTTCACTTACCGGGTATCGCTTGGTCTTTACTTCTTCTTCCCACTGAATCTTAGCGAACTCCAGCTGGCGAACAAGCTTAGACTCTTTATCGCGCAAGTCAGCAGCTTTTTCGTACTGCTGGTTTTTTACCGCTTGGTTCTTTTGCTCCTTGAGCTCTTCGATCTTCTCTTCCAGCTCCTCGATATGCTCAGGAACATGGATGTTTTTGAGGTGGACGCGCGCGCCAACTTCATCAAGTACATCAATAGCCTTGTCTGGCAGGAAACGGTCGCTGATGTAGCGGTCGCTCAGCTTAACACAAGCTTCGATAGCTTCCTGGGAGTAGTTCACGTTATGGAACTCTTCGTACTTCGGCCGAATATTATCAAGGATATTAACCGCTTCTTCAGCAGAAGGCGGCTCGACAAGTACTTTTTGGAAACGCCGGTCCAGGGCACCGTCCTTCTCAATATGCTGACGGTACTCGTCCAATGTGGAGGCACCGATGCACTGCAACTCGCCACGGGCAAGCGCCGGTTTGAAAATATTGGAAGCATCCAGAGAACCGGTCGCGCCACCCGCACCAACTATAGTGTGGATCTCATCGATAAATAAAATGACGTCACGCGATTTCTCCAACTCATTCATGATAGCCTTCATCCGCTCTTCAAACTGACCGCGATACTTAGTACCGGCAACTAGGGCAGCCAGGTCAAGCATCACAATACGCTTGTTGAACAGGGTACGGCTTACTTTCTTTTGCATAATCCGGAGGGCAAGACCTTCGACGATAGCCGTCTTACCAACACCGGGCTCACCAATCAGGATGGGGTTGTTCTTTTTACGCCGGCTCAGGATCTGAGAAACACGCTCAATCTCGTTCTCGCGACCGATAATTGGATCAAGCTTGTCTTCTTCCGCTAACTTCGTAATATCACGTCCGAAGTTGTCGAGTACTGGTGTACGCGACTTGGAGGTGCCTTTACGCTGTTGGTAGCGGCCACCGCCCTGACCTTCATCTTCCTCGTAGGGATCCTCCTGGTCAGAAGGCGACTGTGCAAAGGGCTCAGTAGAGCTGGTGAAGTCCTGTTCCTGGCGAACATATTCAAGTTCGGCTTTGTAGATGTCGTAATCTACATCGAACTGATTCAAAATCTTAGAAGCAGGGTTATCCTTATGTTTGAGGATAGAGAGCAACAAGTGTTCCGGGCTGATCTCGTCACTTTTGAGCATTTTAGCTTCGAGGAAAGTCACTTTAAGGACTTTCTCTGCCTGCTTGTTGAGCGGAAGGTTGCCAACGTTCAGGGCTGTTTGACCGCTTGGTATACGCTGTACGGATTCTTCGACGTTTTGCTGGAGCTCAGATGGGTTTACATCCAATGATTCCAGCACTTTTAGCGCCAAACTTTCCTGTTCCGCCATAATGCCAAGCAATAGGTGCTCTGTTCCAATGAAGTCATGCCCCAGTCGGATGGCTGCATCCCGGCTTCTGGAGATTACCTGCTTTACTTTTGGAGAAAAACGTTTATTGTTCATATTTTCTTTCTTCTCTTTAGCCTGTTGGGTTACCCAAACAATATTAAAACTTATTATCCAAGAATACAAAAGAAGCTTCCCTTTAGTTTCTTCCGCTTCTCAAGCTTAACAACGCACTAACATTTTAATGAAATGCAATTTGGACAAATAGGTTTTTGTAATTCAGTTAAATAGGAGATAGTTTAGAGATAATAGGGGGTCTGCTACTCGCCAAACTATACAGAGAAAATGATGCCAACCTTGAAAAGCTGCCATTATTTCCGATATTTACCTGCAGACCAGTTAATCTGGCAGAGGTTTGTTATATTCCTTTATATTCTTCAAAACACCCAAAACCCACTCAGTGTTTAGGCTTTGGGAGGAGCATTCCGGGCAACTACCGTAAAATATACTAGTCAAGCTAGGTATACTGACGCTTAATTGATATTTTTGCGTTCGCTCATCATCAAAATATCAACCATCATATATGGAGTATAAGATAAAAACAGAAGAACGTTATACCGTTTTTTCACTTCAGGAAGAGAACTTCAATTCTCTGATAGCTCCTGATGTTAAGTCCGAACTGGTCCTGCTAGCGGACAAAGACGCAAAGAATCTGATCATGGACCTGTCAGAGGTGCAATATGTGGATTCCTCGGGGCTGAGTGCTATCCTGACCGCTGACCGCCTTTGGAAAAAAATCGGATCTTTCGTTCTGGCTGGTGCTGAGCAGCCGGCTGTTAAGAAATTGATGGAGATTTCCCGCCTGGATACCATTCTGACAATGGTGCCTACCGTATCGGAAGCCGTTGATTATATCTTCATGGAGGATATAGAACGGGAACTCAATGAAGGGGAAGGGGAGTAAATCTCCGGACTTCATCTCATTTTTTTATTAAAAAGAGGCATAGCCGAACTATTTTGGCTGTGCCTCTTTTGTATGTGCATGCGATTTGAACTAACTATACTAGGTTGCAGTGGAGCAGTACCCGCTTATGGCCGTTTCCCGACTATGCAGCTGCTTAATGTACAGGAGCAGCTTTTTATGATTGATTGCGGCGAGGGGGCACAAATGAGGTTTAGCCAATATGGAGTACGATGGGGAAAGCTAAGCCATATTTTTATCTCTCACCACCACGGTGATCATGTGCTGGGGCTGCCGGGCCTTTTGAGCTCTATGGGGTTGAACCACCGGACAGCTCCCCTTCATGTTTTTGGTCCTCCTAAGGTTGGTCAGTTCCTGGACAAAGCCTGCAACTTTACGGAACGCCTGTCTTACTCCGTCCATTACCACGAAATTGACCCTGAACAGCATGTATTGGTTTACGAGAATAAATACCTGACGGTGTATAGCCTGCCACTCCGGCACAGCGTACCTGCTTCAGGCTTCCTGTTTAGAGAAAAAAAGCGCCCCAGAGGGATGCGGGGCGAGCAAATTGAGGAATACGGTATTCCCTACAAAAGTATACCCGCTATTAAGGCTGGCCAGGATTTTGTATCCGCTGAACACGGAACAATAGCAAACGAGTTACTCACGGTACCTCCTCCCAAGCCCCGGTCTTTTGCTTTTTGCTCAGACACAGCCTATCAGGAATCATTGTTAGACTATATATATGGTGTAGATCTGTTGTACCACGAAGCGACCTTTCTGGAAAAGCACAAAGAGCAAGCTCTTGAAACCGGTCATTCTACTGTAAAAGAAGCCGCCCGCATAGCAGCAGAGGGTAATGTCCGTACCCTGGTCTTGGGGCATTATTCCACCCGTTATCCACTACTTGATAGCGTCTTAAAGGAAGCCACGTCCGTATTTCCAAATACGATATTGGGATCAGACGGGCTCATTATACCGCTGATGTTTGAGTGAGAGGTTATGCAAGTTTGCCCAGGTCCCTGATAAGGATCGTTCGGCGGTTGAAGTAAATCAGGTTTGATTTTCGCAGATCATTCATGACAGAAGTGACTGTCTGCCGGGAAGTACCGGTTATGTTGGCGATATCCTGTTGAGTCAAGGCGTGCTTAATTAAGGTTTCGTACCCAACTCGTTTGCCTTGTTTGCGGGCAGAATCCTTCAGGAATTCAATAATCCGCTCGCGGGCATCTTTGAAAATAAGAGATTCCAGCCGTTGTTCGACGTTTTGCAGGCGGTCGCCGATGAAGTTGAGAATACGCATGGATAGCTGGCTGTCTCTACGCATGATTTGCTGCAATTGTATCATCTGAATACTGAGGATCTGTGTATCCTTTTTGATAGCTACTGCAAAGTCTTTGCGCTTAAGCTCGCCTGCGAGGCAAAGCTCACCGAACATGCTCATAGGATGCAGTACATGCTTGATGATCTCCCGCCCATCTGAGGAATAGCGCCCGATTTTCACCACACCTTTGATCAGGAAGAGCAGGCAGTCAGAGCGTTCACCGGATTGGTATATCGTATCGTGTTTTTTGAACTTCGTAAACTGGGCACGAGAAGCTAAAAATTCCAGCTCTTTGGGTGCAACGCCTTCAAAAAGCGGGAACAATTCAAGCAGCTCAGCAGTGTCGTTAGTGGTTGATTTTGGCATCGGATGATTTTTTTGGTGTCCTTTACGCTACAAATATGTACCAATCCTGCTTCCCAAAAAACTACATAATAGATACTTTGTTCGGTTTATTTTATTTATATTTCATTATAACTAATTGATTATTAGCTGATTATGCCTTATAATAGTCTTTTTTGTTTGCCATTTTTGTTCTTTACGCCTCTGCTAAAGCTCATTTTTTTGATAAAAGGTGACTAAAAAAAGAACTAAGTTGCACTCGTGAAATTCTTATGACATAAAAGCGGTTACTTTTTTACCTATCAATAAGCAGATTACATATTTATAAATAAATGATAGTTTTAATTTGATATCAATAATTTAAAATATCAATGTCACATTTTGTATAGATATTCAATGAGTTGATTTGTACAAACCATTAATTTTACAATAACACAAAAGGTAAAAATAGGGTCAGCAATTTTGCAATTTGATCAGTCAATTGCGATTACCTCCCCACTGAAGCTGATAATGTTTTCTCACAAACACTAAATGTACTCAGAATGTGACATGCTTTTGTCACCCTAATCAGTATTGCCAACACTAAGGAGAGTTTTTTTGACATTAAAAACCCAAACAATGCAAAAACTATCCTGCTTAACCACGCTTTTTTTTATGCTGCTGGCTTCTAATGTAAGTACAGCTCAGTGCTCGCAAGCACACGCCGACCTGACAACCCTGCTATCGCCCAGTACGATGGTAGTGGAAGCTCAGGTAAAAAGTGCTTCCTCTTTCTGGGGGAGCGAGGGCAAAATGATTTACACACGCTATGAGCTAGAGGTATTTCAGGTATTCAAGGGTAAGGCACGAAACACCGTTGACCTGATTGCCCTTGGGGGCGTGGTAGGTGACCAAGCTATGAAAGTGATGCCTTCCACCGAGTTTCAGGTTGGCGAAATGGGGGTTTTTGCCCTAAAGCCTGCCGTATATGACCTTCCCAGGTCCTCAGCTGTCGCCATGCAGTCTGTAGCCCCGAACGGGCCGGTGGTAACCTACAGTCCTGACTACGAGGAAGCTTACTTTTTTACGGGTGAAATCACTGCCAGGTCGGCTGCTTACCAAAAAATTATTAACGAAACACATACCGTACCTGTTCGGAAAAAGGCATTCCCAACCAGAATACTGAACCGGAGCTTTATGCCACAGATTGACTCTATTACGCCGGACTTGGTAGCAGCAGGGATTGGTGACATTATCACCATCCATGGCCAGGGGTTTGGCGAAGGTACGGGGACTATCTTCTTCCGCGATGCAGACCGTGGCGGTTCAGGATACCTGGCAGCTCTTCCATGGCATATTGTCTCATGGACGACTACATCTATAGAAGTAAAAGTACCACACAAGGCAGGCACCGGTTCTCCTCTGATGTTGACGAGTTCAGGCGGTATTGGATTCAGCCCTTATTCCGTCAATGTTTCCTATGCCTATAATAATGTAATGAGCTCCGGTGTGTTTTACGAACCCAAGCTCATTGACCATAAAAGCCGGGATGATGGCGGCTACCTGTTTAGCCTGAGTAGAAGCAGTAGCCACAATGGCATTCCGGTAATGGAAGTACAAGGTGCTATCGAAGCCCTGAATGCGGCGGCAGGTGCCTGGCAAGACTCAGTCGGACTGCCTATCTACATTGGGCACGACTGCCCGTTGGTCTCAGAAAGTATAAACGGAAGCCTCGAAGATGGACAAAATGTAATCAGCTTCGATCACGATCAATGGGATATCCGCGAGCAATTAGGCGAGCAGGTGCTCGCAGGTACCGTTTCCCGGTACGCAAGATGCGGAGACTCTGAATGGGAACTGACCGATGTGGACATCATTATACGGCGCGGTGCAACTTTCAATGAAGAGGATGATGTACATTGGTCTTTCGATGGGACACCAGAGGAGAACGAGCTTGATTTTCAATCAGTGATGCTTCATGAATTAGGCCACGCCTTGCAACTGCAGCACGTAGTTGATCCGGAAGGGGTGATGCACTACGCTGCTACCTTTGGTGCTACAACCCATGAACTGAGTTTTGAAAGCGATATAGCGGGCGGGCTGCATGCTATGATGGAAAGCCGGGCTTATAACCCTCCGGCTATCCCCTGTTTCCCAGTGGACCACTTCGACCGGTCACGCCGGTTTGGAAAGTACAATCCAGGCCACAGTTGCGCACCGGAGAATGAAGACGAAGAAACTTATGGGCTTCAGGTCGCTCACTCTGGCGGGATTGACGGATTCGATCTGGAAGTTTTTCCAAACCCTAAGCCAAAAGGTACCCCCTTACAATTATCTATATATATGGAAGCGTCAGGCAAGGTGTCGCTCTTGCTCTTCAGCAATAACGGTCAACTCATTGCACAGCACCAGGCACAGCTTGCCAGAGGCAGGCAAACCCTGGAGTGGCCTTTGCCTGACGTACCTTCCGGCTTCTATCAATTGATGGTCCAGCATGGAAAGGATCGTGTACCAAAGAAAATAGTGATACCCTAATAATAGACATTATGCGGAATGATTCACTAAAGGTAAAACTCGTCTTTTGTCCGTCTTCTTCGTTCCGTCCTCACCTTGATAGCTCAGGCTATCAGGTTCCGGGCGTGCCTTGAATCCGACCAAAATACTTCCTTTTCCCAATTAGTAACCATCTCCGCATAATGTCCAATAAAATCACAAAGATTAGCTTTAAGCAGGCAATTTTTGCGCTCCCCGCACCCTATGTTGGTGCCGGGGAGTTTTTTGTTGTACCCACTTGAGGAGGGTGTGTATAGAAAATAGCACAAAGTGCCGCCCTTAAAGGGCTTAAACCAACGCCCCAGTCATTTATCTATCACTCCTTCGGAGTTTGGCAAGCATTTAGCAGCCTGTCGGAGATGTGCTGATGCGGCGAGAGCGATCAAATATTGTTCTGAACAAGGCGCGAAGAAGGGACATAGCCTGAGCTACATGACTGACGAACAACGAAGTGCAGAATAATATTTGCCGTTCGCAGACCATTGAACGCCTCTCCGACAGGCTGCTAGCCGTTTGACTGTGTGCAATTTGTTATACACACTGAGTAAGCCCTCTACGCCCCGTCTGAAATTTTTCCTCTATTTTAGCCAACGGGCAGTTATCTTGCACAAATGGAGTCAAGCCGGAAAATCATTCATATCGATATGGATGCCTTTTATGCATCGGTAGAGCAGCGCGACCACCCGGAGCTGCAGGGTAAGCCCATTGCGGTGGGCGGGTCCAGCCGGCGGGGCGTTGTGGCTGCTGCCAGTTATGAAGCCCGGAGGTATGGGGTGCGGTCTGCCATGCCGAGTATCACTGCAAAGCGCCTCTGCCCGGACTTGATTTTTGTAAAATCCCGTTTTGAGGTTTACCGGTCGGTATCGAGCCAGATACGGGAGATCTTCTCGGATTATACCGACCTTGTGGAGCCTCTGTCTCTGGATGAAGCTTACCTGGATGTTACAGAGCCGCTGCGCGGCCCAAAGTCTGCCACGCTGATCGCCCGGGAAATCCGGGAGCGGATTGAGGCGGAGACTGGGCTTACAGCTTCCGCTGGTATCTCTTTTAATAAATTTCTGGCCAAGGTAGCGAGTGATATCAACAAGCCCAACGGCATGAAAGTGATCCCGCCGGAGGAAGCCCTGGGCTTCCTGGAGGCGCTTGAGATCGAAGCCTTTCATGGCATCGGTAAGGTGACCGCCGCCAAGATGCGGCGGATGGGTATTTTCAAAGGAAAAGACCTGAAAGCCCTTTCGGAAATAGAGATGGTACAGCGCTTTGGCAAAGTAGGGCGGCATTACTACCGCATCGTCCGGGCGGAAGATCACCGGCCGGTCAACCCTAACCGGATCCGCAAATCCATCGGTGCGGAACGGACCTTTAAGGAAAACCTGACCAAGGTAGCCGAAATGGAAGAAAAACTCGCCTACCTCTGCCAGGTCGTGCATCAGTATATGGACAAAGCCGACAACTTTGGGCGCACCGTTACGTTAAAAGCCAAAACACCGGAATTCAAAATCCTGACCCGTAGCCGCACCTTCAACCGGGAGCTACGGCAACAGGAAGAATTGCTTCGAACAGTCAGGGAGTTGCTCTTTGAGCATCTTGAAGAAATCGGGGAGGTTCGCCTTCTCGGTGTCTCGGTGTCCAATCTTTCCAAAGAGCAGGAAAGCTTGGGCATTCAATTGGAGCTGGACTTTCCGGGGGAGGAACTTTTAGACAAGTTCAAAGAAAAAAGCGCAAATCAAGAGCATGGAACTGATTATTTTTGATGTTGATGGCACACTGGTCTATTCAGAAAAACGCGACAGCCGGGCCTTTGCCGCTACCTATGAACAGGTGTACGATAAGCCGTTCCCCAGTATTGACTGGCGGCAGTTTCCACATGTGACTGACAACATCATTTTCGGCACGGTGATAAAACAGCATTTCCAACGGGTACCAACCGCCGAGGAAACTACCGCTTTCCAGTCTGTTTATATGGATGCCCTGCGGCTGGCCAGGAAGCAACAGCCTGCGTATTATCAGGAGGTGCCGGGCGCGCGGCAGGCGGTACAGCAATTGCAGCAAGCCGATTGCCTGATTGGCGTAGGGACAGGTGGATGGAAAACGCCGGCGCACATTAAATTATCTCATGTGGGGATTACGGTAGAGGACCGGCTGTTCAGCGGTGGCGACGGTAAGCCTAACCGGGAAGCCATTCTTGAGGAGGCTATCGCTGCTGCCGAAACCCTGAACGGTGGCCCGCTGTCGAGAGTCGTTTATCTGGGGGATGCCGAGTGGGATGTCAGGACTACCCGTAATATGCAAATTGATTTTGTGGGCGTACGCCGGTCCGGCGATCTGGATACCCTGCATGCACTCGGCGCTGAGACCGTCATTCAGGACTACACCTGCTATGATACTTTTGAAGCTGCTCTGGCTGCTGCACAGCCACCACAAAAATAAAATTCCAGGAAACTATTGCGCCCAAGGTGCTGTTTATCAGTTGTCTTCGAAAGGGGGGTGCAATCCAAAAGAAAAAAATAAAATTACATTTTGTTTTTTCCACCAAACCACCCTATATTTGCAACGCCTTTTGAAAAAGGCACCGCTAGAAAAGCCAATTATAGGAACCCGTAGCTCAGTTGGCTAGAGCACCTGACTTTTAATCAGGGGGTCCTGGGTTCGAGCCCCAGCGGGTTCACACTAAAGCCTTCAGTCTAATGCTGAGGGCTTTTTTTATGCCCAAAAGGAACGGTCAAAAAAAGTATTTACCGCTGGTGCGAGAAGCCTGTCCCGGAGGAACCGGGAAGCCCCAGCGGGTTCACACTAAAGTCTTCAGTATAGCACTGAGGGCTTTTTTTATGCCCAAAAGGAACGGTCAAAAAAAGTATTTACCGCTGGTGCGAGAAGCCTGTCCCGGAGGAACCGGGAAGCCCCAGCGGGTTCACACTAAAGCCTTCAGTCTAATAGACA
>Ga0307978_1000018_pt1 | contig 158308 bp, 99 predicted proteins | sample OrgLakmetage1056_FD_203151 | JGI IMG/M metagenome (GOLD analysis project Ga0307978, IMG submission 203151) | Saline water microbial communities from Organic Lake, Antarctica - #1056 | ecosystem: Environmental > Aquatic > Non-marine Saline and Alkaline > Saline | place: Antarctica: Organic Lake... | reverse complement strand
TGGCAATCACCACGCCAGATGGGTGCTCCTACTTTGCCTCTACGCAAGGAGATTTCATGGAAATCATTGTAGCTATCCCCAACACCTTCACCCCTAACCGGGACGACGTCAATGACTTCTTCAACTTTCTGGCACAGGCCAATATTGAAGACCTCGAAGTCCTGGAGTTCAAGGTGTACAACCGATGGGGGCAGCTGGTCTACGACAACGAAACCCCGGACGATGGCTGGGACGGTAATTTCAACGGGAAGGAGCAGCCCACGGAGGTCTACTTCTACCTGATCAGGATTGCCCGCCCCAATGGTTTCGAGCTTGGTGCCTTCCAGGGCGATGTCACGCTGATCCGGTAGAGGCTTTTCCTCCTTTGTCGAACTAAAAAGGCCACCAAAAACAGATTTTTGGTGGCCTTTTTTAATTCTTTGGAAACTTAAGACTATAGGTTCAGTTTCTCAGCAATATCGTCCGGGATGGCATCTTTGTGCACCATCACACCTACCGTTTTCATGCGGAAATACGGGGCAGACATGTAAAGAAAACCCTCGTAAGGGCTGATTTCGCCCCAACTGTTTTTTGTAATGTAGTACGCCTTACCATTCTGATCCTTAGCAACGCCCGTAAGATGCATTAGGTGATCGTCGGTAGTGGAGAAGTTTTCAAAAGCAGACTGCCGGTTCTCCTGCGTTACGGTCAACTCATCCACCGGGCTTTTAAATTTTTTCTTATCCGCTGGGTCCTCAGGCAAAATAGCCAGCCCATCTCCTGCGCTAAAGCCTTTTTCACTTACATCGCCATCCCAAGCTACCGTATAACCATTGGTCAGCGCATAGGCCGTAATCGCTTCTAATTCATCAATTGGCACATTGAAATAGCTGCCATTAGAGTAATTATCGGGGATTTCCAGTATAAAGGTCTTGTAGAAGGGGTGATGTGTGAAGGAGGTCAGGGTGACATAGTCGTCAGGGTTGACCGGCAAGGCTTTCCCGTAAGCAGCAGGAGTGTAAGACTTTCCCTGGTGGGTAAAGGTTTCCGGTACTGCGCCCATATAGTGGTCTATAATAGCTTCAAAAGCACCAGCCCATTTTTCACTTGGCTGCTTGCTTTCCAGTACGCCATCTAGAAACCCCTTAAGCGCGGCTTCCATTTCGCTGTGGTCGTGGTAAAGGTCGCCCTCCTGTAAGCCGGAGTAGACCGATTCCGGAACAGCACCCACCATCTCCAGAGCCCTCATGACATCATGGTTCAAACTGCCCTGGCTGAAGTTCGCTTTGCCCTGTCGAAGTACATAATTTCGAGCTTTATCAGCGTAGATATTTCGCACCATGTACATCTCTGAGAGGTCGTAATTGCCTTTGCCCAGCCGCACAAGTTCGGCTTCCATAAAGGAGATCGTCGAAAAACTCCAACAGGTGCCCGTGCGCTGCTGGTTTTTGACTTCTGTGCATTTCAAATCCTGTTCCACGGTGAATTTGTACTGTCCAAATACGGGTAGGGTGATCAGCATTATGATGCCACCTATAATCCAATGCTTCATTATAAATCAAATTTTGTTGCTGGCCATTGATACTGGCCGGGTGAAGAAATTATCGTAGTAGCGTAATATTACCTTTTTCCTGGTAAGTCTCCTGGTTGAAGCAGCCCACTTCCAGGTAATAACCATAGACATCAGCGGGTAGCTGCCGGTTGCGAAACGTGCCGTCCCATCCATCGTGTTGCGGGTCGTAGGTTTCATATACCCGTTCTCCCCATCGGTCATAAATGGCAAAGTATAGCTCATCAATGGTACTGCCATGGACAAGCAACCGGTCGTTAAGGCCATCCCCATCCGGCGTGAAGGCATTGGGTACAAAAATATAGGGCGGCAAACAAGCTGACAATAAGACGACCTCCACCAAACCCTCGTTGGTACATCCATTTTTATCCGTAACCCTTACCGTAAAGCTGCGCGTCGTGTCAACCAGAACCTGTGGATTAAAAACACCGGGATTACTGATCCCGTCAGGCGGCAGCCACTCATAGGTATAACCAGCGTTTTGCGTAGCCAATAACTGAACCAGTTCGGGCTGGAAAATAGTGTCGGGCATAGCTGTAACCGCAAGCAAAGGTATACTGGAGGAAACAGTCACTTCGAAAATTAGCGTTTCTACACAGCCCAATCCGTTCGTAACCATTACCTCATAATTAGTGGCTTCTTCTGAATCTACCGTTACCTGCGCGGTGCCCTGACCGGTCAGGATACCATTGTCGGGTGCCCAGTCATAAAACAGATTTTGGCCAGCTGCCAGTTCGACAACCTCCAGCGTAGCCGTATCTCCTTCGCAGACACCAACCGTTCCGTCTGAAAATACTATGATATTACTGATTTCAGCTTGCACACTATCCAAGACCGTGCAGCCCAGGCTATCCTTTATGGTCACATAGTAAGTCTGAGGTCCGGAAGGGGCAACAGTCAATTCGGGACTGCTACCAAGTACGGTGCTGAAGTCGACGTCTTCCGACCAGGCGTAGGAAGCCGCCTGCGGGCTAAAGACATTCAGCGCCAGGCTTTCGCCACAAACCAGCGTATCATTACTGAGTTCGTATTCGATTGGCGGGGCAACCCTTACCGTCAATTCCCTTTCAAAGGTGCAAATGCCGTCGTTTTCGTTCAACACTACGTTATACACCTGATCGCCAGTCAGCGTCGCTACCGGATTGGGAATCTCCGGATTGCTGAGGCCCAAAGCGGGTGACCAGGAATAAGTATACCCAGGAAGTGGGTTGGGGTTAAGCGACAGGGGCTGACCAGGGCAAGCGAACAGCGTATCCGGAAGCAATGGATCAGGGACGACAGCAGTGATCACTTGCGTCACTTCATCTACACAACCGTCGGCAGAGGTGATGATAAGGCGAACCTCAACGGTACCGTCTTCTGTAAAGACCAGCTCCGCTACCGGTCCCGTAGCTGTTTGTCCATTGCCTAAATCCCAGAACCACTCTGTAATATCACTTTGTGAGTTCACTGAAGCATCCTGCAGCTGTACCGTAACTGAATCCGTACATTCTGTGATGGTATACGTAAAAGCAGGATCAATCTGGGGTTCTCCCACCGTTATCGTTTGCACAATAGTATCCGTGCACGCAGCAAAGTTGTCAAGCACTACACTAACTTCATAAGTGCCGGGGCCGGAATAGGTATAACTAACCATCTCCCCCTGAGCAGAAGCGTTGGGGTTTTCCATATCTCCAAAGTACCAGTCGTAGAAAGGCGCATTGACACTACTGCTGCTGAACTGTACAGTATAGCCACTGCACTGTTGTACCGATTGAAAAGCCTCCTGCGGTAAAGTATCAATTAAAGTAAGGGTGGTGCTGTCGACTAAGGTGCAGCCAAACTGGTTGTCGATTTGTACAGTCAGTCCATAGGCGCCGGGGACCTGCGGCGCTACAAAAACAGTGGGGCTGTTATTGTCAAATACGATTAAAGAATCGGGAGACCAGGCGTAGGTAAGCGTATCTGTGGGGTCCTGATTAATCACCGCAGCCGCTCCTAAAGCACCGGGGCAAATTCCGCCCTGACTGGTGATCAGTATATCAATCGCGTTGCCATCAACCTGCACTGAGTCCAGGGCCACACACCCAAAGGAATCGCGAACCAACACATAGTAAGGTGTCGGACCCATAGGAATGGCTTCCAAAACCGGGCCGGTGCCCAATGGTTCAGAAAACGCCCCATCAGCGTACCAGAAATAAGTGGTAGCACCGGGTGCACTCACCTGTAGAAGAATGGTATCCGCACAAATAGCGGTATCTGCGGGCAGCTCGGGCGTAAGTGGTGGTGCCACGTTGACGGTAACCGTTGTTTCCAAATTACAATTTCCGGTCACATCAGATACCGTGACGGCGTAAGTTGTACTGGTAGCAGGCTGTACCACCGGATTAGGTACAGAAGGATTTTCAATATCCGGGCTTGCAGCCCAGGTATACTCGTAAGCTGGATTGAAATCGGCATTTAAAGCAACGGAATCTCCCGGGCAAACATCATAAAACTCAGCGGTGAGCGCATCTGTTAGCAGCTCAATATCAATGGTTTGGCTCAAGGTGTCGGTACAGCCCTCCGTTGAAGTCAGGGTGAGGTTCACCGTATAGGTACCGGTTTCCTGAAGTTGGAATGTAGGCGCAGTAGCTGTACTGCTCAGGTCGCCCGGATTGACCTCCCACGCCCAGGTGGCAATATCATATAAGGTGTCCTGGCTATTATCAAATACCTGTAGCTCGGCGATGTCACTGCACCCCTCAATGGATAGGTCAAAATCAGGTATTAAGGAGTTAGGCTGAAGGTTAATCTCCTGAAATGCCGTATCCTCACAGACTGCACCAGGCGCAACGATCAACAGTACAGAATACTGGCCAGTGTCAGAGAAGGTATAGACCGGGTTGCTTAATGCAGAAGAGGCCCCTGGATTGCCCGGGTCGTTAAACTGCCACAAGTAGTTGCTGGCGCCCTGGCTCTGGTTCTCAAAATTAACAGTCAGGCTCCCGCATTGCACCTCAGGTGCTGTAAAGGCAGCGTTGGCTTCACCACACAAGCCGATATTGTATTGAAAGTCCCGGCGGGTGGTGGATATCAAAACGCCATCCCGGTATTCTTCCACACAGATGCCTACCACAAACTGCCCCTGAGTAACAGGGAAACCCGTCAATAAGCCAGATTGCGCATTAATTTGGAGGGAAGCCCCACCGGGAGAACCGTTCAGCATATTATCCACGTTGTAGGGCGGATCAATCCACTGAATCTCGTCGTAGGGAGGATTATTAGGCGGCTGGGGCTGAGGAAGATCAGGGGTTGCACCAGTAAGTGGTGTACAGAGCCGGTAGACAATTGAGTCGCCATCCTGGTCGATGGCGGACTGATCAAAAACAATAGGCTCATTTACGCAAATGTAAATCGGAGGCCATTCTTTGAACTTTGGATTGCTGTTACAAGCTTCCAGGGCAGCCTCTGAAATGGTCACTCCGTAAGTTGCCCCCGTATCCAGGGGGTCTACGATATTAACAATTGTTTCATTACGGCAGCACCGCTGATAGGCCAGCTGATACCCCCCGGCGATGATTGGTAGCGTAACGATCGTGCGATAAGTGGTAGTATGTACGCATACATTTGGTGGCACCACTAAACACTCACTCGTAAGCACAGGGTCAAGGGTGTCGTTATTCATCAAGGGCAGCAGAATCTGTTCCAGCAGCTCGTTATCAGAGTTAAAAACACCAATGGATGCCGGATTGTCAAACCAGGCATTTGGATTACCGTTAAAACAATCGCGGAAGATCGTCAGGGTGATTTCATACTCATTATTGCCAAGGCAGGTATAATTCATTTCCCCCCCCACGATATGAGTAGCCCTGACCATTCCTGGTAAGAGAAGTAAGGAAAAGGCGAAGATCAGGCCAATACGAAGCAGCGGGTTCCACATTTATGTAAAAACTGGTTTGGGTGCAAAAAGATAAGACAGAATTCCCGGCTGCCGAAGGGAAACCGTGTAAATTGGAAGCTATTGTCAGAAAAACAAGCAGGCTGTCCACCAAAACACGTATATTTTGCATCTCACCTAATGTGATGAAAGTTGTGAACCGAAAATATCAATTTGTGACTGAGGACGACTTGATCAAAGCCTGTCAGGAAAACGACCGGCGCGCCCAAAAGACCCTCTACGACCGGTATTCACCGGCAATGTACGGGGTCTGCAAGCGATATGTCAAGTCGGCAGAGGATGCGGAAGATGTCCTGGTAGAAGCTTTTTATAAGGTACTGACTAATCTGTATCAATATAAAGGCAGTGGCAGTTTTGAAGGCTGGATCAGGCGCATCGTCGTTAACGAATCGCTGATGTTTCTGCGCAAGCGCCACAATTTTCGGCTGACAGTGGAAATTAGTGAGATTGATAAACCCACAGCGACTAACGTTATCAACCGGATGGCAGTGGAGGATATACTCGGGCTGCTCACTCAACTTCCTACCGGCTACCGGACGGTTTTCAATCTATATGTACTGGAAGGCTACAAACACCGGGAAGTTGCCGAAATGCTCGGTATTAGCATCAATACCTCCAAGTCTCAACTCATCCTTGCCAGAAAGAAAATGCAGGATTTGTTAGAGGACTATGGGTACCCCGGCATTCAGCACTTCAAAAAATGAATATGCGGAGTGCCGTTTAACTTTAAATTTAACCCTGTAAACTTGCCAGACCATGGCTGATAAGAAAGATTTGTTTTCCATTTTCAGGGATCATCAACATCAGTTTGATACCCCTCCTTCACCGCGAGCATGGGATAAGCTTGAGCGCCGCCTCGATGGGCACCGCCGCCGCAACCGGTTATCCATGCTGCGGAACTTCTCAATGGCAGCAGCTGTCTTGCTGCTTGCGGTTATTACTGTCCTCGTCTCCATGGCACTAGGCGAAAAGCCCGGTCGATTCCTCAACCAAAGCCCGGCACCTCTCGCCTCTGAGCAATTGCAAACTGATAATGTGGAAGCCGCTGAAGAGCTCCGGCAAACCCAGCGCACCCAGCGTGCTGAGCAGCAACGCCAACAGCCGATCAACGAAGGTCCGGCCGACCGTAAGATCGTGCTGGCAAAAAAAAGGAAAGCTTCCTCTGCCTTGGAATCTGTCGCTAAGCTGAACTGGCTGGAAGGCAACTGGCAGGCACAGGACAGCCGGTCGCACGGAGCAATCAACTGGATAAAAATCAAGCAGCATGCTATAGAAGGGCAAATTGAAAACGAAGGGCAAATTGAGCATATCCGCATTTTTCAGGAAGATGCTACCTTGTTTTTCTCTACTGATTTCGGTCAGGGGCAAAGGAAACGGTTTGCCTTGCAATATGCTACGCCCAATACTGCTGTGTTCGAACGGGAGGGACCGGTCTTCCCCAAAAAGATCACACTCTCCCGGACTAAGCATAACCGGCTGGTCCTGCTATACGAGCAGGATAAAGAAAATTTAAAATCAGGTGTGCTCTCCCGGAAGCAAGAAGCCCGGAAGTGGTATAAAATTCAGTTACAGTAATCCACCTCTACGAACTATATCCGTTTGTGCTCATTATTAATATTGCACCTGCGCCCCAATGCCTATTTCGGCAGTACAAAGGACGAACGAACGGATATGAATTTTTCACTGCGGCAAATAGAAAACGAGGTTCCTGAAGCGGCGCTCCTTGCGGGAGAAACCCTTCTGGAGCGTAACGCAGTAGACAACCTCAATGAGCTGGAAAAAAACCTCTGGATTACCAATGCAGAGGGCTTCGAGGTAGAAATTCAACTCTCCGGTAATAAAGTGATCGCCGGTACCTGCGAATGCGCTTTATTTCAAAAAGCGCGTATGTGCGGGCACTTTATAGCCGGTCTCTTTTTACTGCGTCAAAAACAGCAACAGGAAAAAGATAAGCGCGCGAAAGAAAAACCTCCATCTTCCCCCCGCCGTCTGACCACTGGTGTGGTTCTTGATCAGATCGACCCTGATGAACTGATCCGCTTTGTAAGGGAGTACGCCAGAACCCACCGGAATTTTGCTATTGAGCTCAAAGCCAGATTTGCATCCTCCGTGTCCAACCTACAAAGCAAGGATAAGTACTCGCAACTGCTGGATACCACTATCAATGCCGTTCGCAAACCCAACCGGCAGATCACGCTGCGGGGCGCACAACGGCTGGCAAAAGTTATCAGGGAGCTCAACCAACAGGCAGCACGGAACCTCAGCGTTGGCAACTACGTAGAAGTAGCGGACATTGCCCAGAGCATCATCGAGAAAGTAAGCCCGGTCTTATCCAAAGTGCAGCGCCGGCGTGACGATCTGCGGAGCTTGCTGATCGAAGCTTTCGGATATTTGTTTGAACTGGCAGAACAATCACCCGCACCACAGTTATTGCAGCGCCTTTGGGAAGACAGCTTGCAGGAGTATGCCAAGCTTACCTATCAAACTAATCAACTTGACCATTTCTTTTTCAAGCTCCTGCTTAAGGTAAGCCGGGATCAGGAGCAATTAGAGTCCCTGCTAGACCGGATTCAGGAGCACGCCGCAAAGCAAGAGACACATGAAACTACCGCAACCGATTATCTTCTGATGCAGATCACTATTTTGGAGCGGCTGGACCAAACTGAGGACGCCTCCCGATTGATGGAACAGCACCTTAATGCACCTGCTGTCCTTGACTATGCCATCCGGCAGGCTCAACGCCTCGGTAACCGCCCGCGGGAAAAAGCCCTGGCTCAAATCGGTTTGCGGCTGGAATTACCCGACCCCTTTCAGGGTAAGCTGGAGGTCCTTTTGCTTAAAATAGCTGAGGAGGAAGCGGACACTGACAATATCCAAACTTTCGGGCTCCGTCATTTCCTCCGTAACCTGGAACTCAGTGACTACCGGAAAGCCCGGAAGGCCACTCCTCCCGAAAAGCGGCAGGCCTTTTTTGAAGATACGCTTACCCAATTACGCGAGCGCCCTTACAATGCTGAAATTCGGGATACGGTAGCTGATCTGTTAATTACTGAAGAGCAGTTTGAAATCCTTATGGCTTATGCAGAGGAAGTGCAGTCGCTCGACTTACTTACAGCCATCGACAAGCATTTGCTCCCCCGCTTCCCCGACCGGGTCCGTGCACTTTACCGGCAGCTGCTGCACGAGTATGCACGCCATTATGTAGGCCCCAAAACAGCCCGGCGTATTGGTCAGGCGCTAGAGCATTTGCAATCTTTAAACGACAACAACTTCGTATTTGAACTTGCCCAGGAGCTGCGCAAAGACTACCCGGAAAGGCATACCCTTACCGCTGAGCTAGTTGCGTTTCAAGAATAATTCCTAATTTCCACGCATGAAAGTAGAACTGTGGGTCATAGGCAAGACCAATGAACGCTATCTGGAAACGGGCATTGACGTGTACACCAAACGCCTGAAGCACTACCTCAAATTTGAGTTGCGAATATTACCTGACATTAAGAAAGCCGGTAAACTCAACCCCTCGCAGCTCAAAGAGAAGGAAGGGGATGCAATCATTAAAGCTTTACAACCTGGTGACTTACTTATCCTGCTGGACGAAGGTGGTAAAAGCATGACTTCGACCGGTTTTGCAGAATTCATCAATCATAAGTTACAGCTCAGCCATCGTCGCATTATTTTCCTGGTTGGAGGTGCGTTTGGGTTCTCCCCTGCCCTTTATCAGGAAGCCCATCACAAAATTTCCCTTTCCGATATGACGTTCTCGCATCAGATGATCCGTTTATTTATGGTAGAGCAAATCTACCGGGCCATGACAATTCTCAATAACGAACCTTATCACAACGACTAGCATTTATCAACTATGAGTATCAGCCTTACCTTTATTCTAATTGGCATTACGGCACTGATTTCTTATCAGGCTTTCAACAATCGGGAACTTTTTTACAAGTCAGCTTTTCATCCTGCTTCCATTAAGGAGTTTGGGCAGTATTTCCGTTTTCTCAGCAGTGGTTTTATTCATGCCGATTGGGGGCACCTGGCCATCAATATGTATGTTCTTTACCTGTTCGGTGATATCCTGGAGCAAATATTCACCCAAATGATGTTCTCTCCGGTAATAGGTCGGATTGTTTTCCTGGTTTTCTACCTGAGCGCTATCGTCGTTTCAGACATTCCTTCTTACTTCAAGCATAAAGACAACAGCGGTTACTCAGCGGTGGGGGCCTCCGGGGCGACTTCGGCACTGGTTATGGCTTATATTCTCTTTGATCCCTGGAACTGGTTTATTTTTCCGCCAGTACCGGGAGTAGTCCTTGCTGTAGGCTATTTGTGGTACTCTTCCTACATGTCCAAACGTGGCAATGACCTCATTGCCCACGATGCGCACCTCTGGGGGGCTGTGTATGGAATTGTCTTCATGATCGTGCTTGCCGCCATTGCAAAACCGGAACTGCTGCAGATGTTTGCTGCCCGCTTCCTGGAGGGACCACGGATGCCTAATTTTTAGATCTTAAACTATGTTCTTTATTCTGTCTAAACTACTGGTATTTCTACTCAAACCTATCACATGGGTAACTGGCTTGTTGTTTCTGAGCTGGTTTTCTGCACACCCCAGGCGAAAGCGGCGGTACGTGATGTTTGCGCTGGTATTGCTACTGCTATTTTCCAATGGCTTTATCTTCAATATGGTCATTAGTGCATGGGAGCCGGAAACGATAACGGCAGATAAAATAGAATCCCCCTATGGAGTTGGCATCTTGCTGGGCGGGTATTCCAACCTTAATATCCGACCCTCCCATGACCGCCATAATTTTAATGAACGCGCTAACCGGTTCATCAACGCACTGGAACTCTACAAAAACGGGACGATCAAAAAGATTCTGCTGACCGGTGGGCAAGGCTCCATTACCAAAAAAAATCCGCCTGAAGCCAGTGAGGTAGTAAGCTTTTTGGAAACCATGGGTGTACCCCGCCAGGACATCATCGTAGAGGCGCAGAGCCGCAATACGTACGAGAACGCTGCGCTCAGCAAGGCTTTAATTGAAGAGCAGGGGCTTGATGGCCCTTTTTTGCTGATCACTTCGGCCTGGCATATGCCCCGCGCCCAGGCCTGTTTTGAGCAGGTAAACCTGGAAGTGACACCATTTGCTGTGGACTACCTTACCGAAGAGTGGACCCCTTCTCCCGAACAAATAATACTGCCCAATGCTCGTATATTCTATCTCTGGGAATTGATCATCAAAGAATGGGTCGGTATCTTAGCCTACCGGTTAAAAGGGTATAACTAGCCGCCTGTGTACTTGTATTTTGTAAAGCAGGGATCAAATAGTGCCCGACAGTGACTGTTGGCTCTTCTGCAGCCGGGCTACTCCACTCGTATCAAGACAAAATCTCCATCGTGAAATGGGATGTCAAGCAATGGTTCATAAGCCGGGAACTCACCTTCCGGCGCTATCAGGTAGCTTCCTGTTTCCAACCGGTCATTGAAGTGGACCGTTTTCCCGCGCAACCGATTGAGCTCGTAGATGATGGTATAGGAAATCCGCCCCCCCTCATACATATGCAAAGGTTCCGCTCCGGTAATTTCAAATATCTGTCGCGCCAGATCGGTATTGAACTGCCCGGCACTATCGTGCGCCCGCTGCGGCAAAATGGTAAGGGCAAAAAGTAACCGGCCGGCAACCAACCCAAACAACAGCCAGTTTAAAGCTAGTGCCGGTTTTTTAAAATGCAGCCAGGCCAGGGCAGCGAAAACAGCCGAACCAGCAACCGTAACAGGAAGTCGTCCCGGCAAAAAATCAAAAGCCGGAACAAAGTTAAGTGCTATTGCCCCGACGGCTAAAGCAACGAGCATCAGGCCAACGATTGTCTGAAAGTAGCGCTCCCGCCATTGAGCAAGCATTGCCCGATGTTGCCAGCCGTAAACACCTAAAGACAGCAACAAAGGGTAGAGCATATAGATATAACGTTGTTTCGCTCCGGGCGAGAGCCAGTAAACAGTGAAGTTTGCCAAAAACACAACCGTTGAGAAAGCCAGTAACGGCTGGGCTTTCACCTGTTGCCAGAGTCGCTTGTGGGTAGCGAAAAGGAGCAGCAGCAGGCTCATCGGCAGGGTGTCTTTGAGGGTATCCAATGGAAAGACAAGCAGGTGCTCCAGGGTCTGCCCCAGCCCATTGTTCACGGCGGTGCGCCCGACGGATTCCGAAAACAAATCGGCCAGATAATTATCCAGGCTATTGTACTGATGGTATAGCACCAGATAGCCGCCGGCAATACCTCCGAAAACCAGAAGCCCCAGCAGGTGATGCCAGGAGAACAATAACCGCCACCGTTTCTGATAAAGTAGCCAGACCACAACGGTAATCCCCAGAAACAGAATGGAAGGCAGCCCTTTCGTCAGCAGCCCGATTGCCGCCAGGCCATAGCTAACACCAAACATCAGGCCCCACGCCCCTCTTTGCTCATAATGAAAAAAAGCCAGCATACTACCAAGCGTAACTAAACTGTAGAACAGGTCGATTTCCCCCAGCATTGAAAAGTAAAAATAGATAGCCCCGCAGGCTACATAAGACAAAGCCCACAACCGGCCAAAGGCAGGATTGATATGTTGCCGGCCAATGCGGTAAAGTAATAGCAATGTTCCGATGAGAGACAGAATAGTTGGCAGCCGCAAAGCCCATCGATGATAGCCGCCCAGTAATTTGGCACTCCCGATGAGCAGCCAGTTGTAGACCGGTGGCTTTTTGTAGTAAAAAGCGCCCAGCTGCCGGGGTACGATGTAATTACCGCTCTCCTCCATCTCCATAGCTATAAGCGCCCGGCGTGGCTCCTCCAGGTAAACGGGTTGTACACCGAGATTGATGAACAAGCTAATCAATATCAGCACTGCTGCCCAGATCATCAAGCGCTCTTCCAGGGATGATTTCGACATGCTTTCGGGTTTGGTGAAGGTGCAGCAAAGATGCGTTTTTTTTTCTGACCCGGGAAGGCTTTGCAGCGTTTGACAATAGACAGAAACAATACAGTCAACTCAGAGCGGACTAAAGGCGTTTTCTTTGCTGAACAGTTATTGGTTGGGCGCAAAACTGTGACTGAAATTACATATTGCTTCGCATAAACTTTTTATTTTTGCCCGGATTGTAAATTAATGCAAAGAAAAACTAAGATGGCAGAAGATATTCAACAAGTAAAATGCCTCATTATCGGCTCCGGACCTGCGGGTTACACGGCCGCCGTTTACGCTGCACGTGCTAACATGTCTCCGTTGCTATATACTGGTCTGGAACCGGGCGGGCAGCTGATGATTACCACAGATGTGGAGAACTACCCCGGCTACCCGGACGGTATTATGGGGCCGCAAATGATGGAAGACTTTCGCAAGCAAGCCGAGCGCTTTGGTACCGACGTGCGCTTTGAGCTCATCGATAAGGTTGACCTGACTGGCCCGGTACACAAAGCCTGGACAGAATCCGGACAGGAGATTCACGCCAATAGTATTATTATTTCTACAGGAGCAAGTGCCAAATGGCTGGGCATTGAGTCAGAGAAACGCCTGACCAACAAAGGCGTATCTGCCTGTGCCGTTTGTGACGGGTTCTTTTTCCGTGGACAGGAAGTGGCTATTGTAGGAGGTGGTGACACCGCTGCAGAGGAAGCCCTGTACCTTTCCAAGCTTAGCCCGAAGGTACACATGTTTGTCCGCCGTGATGAGCTCCGAGCTTCCAAGATTATGCAGGAGCGGGTTATGAATGCCGCGAATATCAATATCCACTGGAATACGGAAACCCAGGAAATCCTCGGCGAGGAAGAAGTGGAGGGGGTACGGGTGATCAACAACAAGACCCAAGAAATCACCACGATTCCTGTAAAAGGGTTTTTCGTAGCCATTGGCCACAAACCTAATACAGACATCTTCAAGGATTGGCTGGATATGGATGGTACCGGGTACATCACCACCAAAGGTAAGACCACAAAAACAAATATTAAGGGCGTTTTTGCCAGCGGTGACGCACAAGATAACGTCTACCGTCAGGCTGTCACCGCAGCAGGTACCGGTTGCATGGCGGCACTTGATGCAGAGCGCTATTTGACCGAAGAAGGAGTGATTTAGAGCGTGTTGGGATTTTGGTCTTCTAGTCGAAAACTTGCATTTTTTTGATTAGACGAGGCATGGAAACCGGAGTTTAGCCCTAGCTAAATGAGGATTTCCGGAACGAAGTATAATCAAAAAAGTGTTGTTTGCAGACCGATTACTAAAGTCCCAACGCGCTCTTAGAGCGGTTTTGCGCTCAAATCAAGAAGGATACTCGCCCAAAAGGCAGAAAATGGCTATATTACCGCTTCGGTGATATAGCCATTTAATTTTCAAAACCGAACCCAATAATATGTCAATTGCAACTGCGACCCGCTTTCGTCCGGGTGTACTTCACGGTGACGAAGTTACCGAATTACTAAACTATGCGAATGAAAACAATTTCGCGCTTCCTGCTGTCAACGTTGTCGGCACGAACACTATTAATGCCGTTCTGGAGACGGCTCGTGATGTAAACTCTCCGGTTATTATTCAATTTTCAAATGGTGGTGCCAGCTTTGTTGCCGGTAAAGGCCTTCCCAATGACGGGCAGCGAGCCGCAGTGCTTGGAGGCATTTCGGGTGCTATGCATGTGCATACGATGGCCCAGGCCTACGGAGTGACCGTCATTCTGCATACCGACCATTGTGCGAAGAAGCTCCTGCCCTGGATTGACGGGCTGGTGGAAGCCGGAGAGCGGTTTTATAAAGACCGGGGCTATCCCCTTTACAGCTCGCATATGCTCGACCTGTCTGAGGAGTCGCTTGAAGAAAACGTTGAGACCTGCGCTAAGTACCATGAGCGCATGAGCAAAATCGGTATGACCCTCGAGATTGAACTTGGGGTGACCGGTGGCGAAGAAGACGGTGTCGACAATACTGATATCGACAGTTCCCGGCTATATACACAGCCAGAAGAAGTCGCTTACGCCTACGAAACCCTGAATAAAATAAGCGAGCGCTTTACGATTGCTGCGGCCTTTGGTAATGTCCACGGGGTATATAAGCCAGGCAACGTCGAGCTCAAACCGATCATTCTCAAAAACTCACAGGACTATGTGAAGGAAAAGTTTGGTACGAAGGATGATACCCCCATCAACTTCGTATTTCACGGCGGTTCCGGATCTTCCAGGGAGGAGATCAGAGAAGCTATTGAGTACGGTGCCATCAAAATGAATATTGATACCGACTTACAGTGGGCATTCTGGGACGGCATCCGCAACTACGATAAAAAGCACCATGACTATCTGCAAGCTCAAATTGGCAATCCGGATGGTGGTGATGTGCCGAACAAGAAATTCTACGATCCACGGAAATGGCTTCGTGCCGCTGAGGAAAGCTTCAAAACGCGGCTAAAGCAGGCCTTTGAAGACCTGAATTGTATCGACCAGAATAAGAAATAATACGTCAACCCTTTACGGGTGGTCTTACCGCAGCCTTTCGGAAAGGCTGCGGTATTTTTTTTTGTAGAGCGCGTTGGGCTTTAAAAAACGACTGTACCCAGTTCCTTAGCGAGCTCATTGCGAATAGCTTTTAGTTTTTGGTCTACTTTGAGGTGGGCCATGTAGTCGCCCTCTCCCTTTTCCATAACGGCTTTCAGTTGATCTGCGTTTTCCAGGATCATACGGTTGAGCTTACGCAACCTGAACCGCCTCATTGCCGAAATACTATCTTTGGCAAAATTCTGGTCAGGCATTTTCTGAGTCGTCAGAAAGATCTCCCATTTATTTGCCCAGTTCTCACTGTACTCATAGGGAGAAGTCGATAAATCAACAGCGAGCTGTTGCACATCATCTTCAATATGGTGAAGAAATAATTTGGGCGTAACAGTTTTACCTTCAGCAATAGCCTCCATAGCAATTTGGAAAACCCGCTGATAAAGGGAATTGTCAAATTCATCTAGTACATCCTCTACATTGGCGATCAGGTATTCAGCTACTGTAAGTTCGTCGTCCTCATCAAAATGTGTATGCCCGCCGCTTACCAGAATCCGGGTAAGGTCTCTTTCCTGAAAACCGTCTCCGGCAGGTTGCTGCTGAGCGGGGCCCACCTGTTGCTCGGGCGGCAGCTCTTCAAATGGGAGGTCCTGAATACCTCCGGGCTCTTCGGTTGGAAAAGGGGGCTGATCGCCTGTGGCGGTAGGCGCCCCTGGCAGTGATCTGGGCAGAGCCTGCTGCTGCTGCTGACGACGGGCGCGTTCTTTCTGCCGGGCTTCCCGCTCCCGTTCCTGTTCGTTTTTGCGCATTCGGGACTCCACCGCTTTATTCGCTTCATTGACTAAAAGCTGCTCCTCTACGCCCATTAGGCTGGCGCATTCCCTAATGTAAAGCGAACGCTTAATCGGGTCCGGAATCTTAGAGATACTGTCTACAATCTCCATGATCAACCTGGATTGTTTGACGGGGTCTCCGGCGGCTTCTTCCTGCAACAGGCCAGCCTGAAACATAATGAAGTCTTTGGCTTCCTGATCAATGAAGTTGCGAAAGGCATCCGTTCCCATGCTCTGCACATAGGAATCCGGGTCTTCCCCCTCTGGTAGAAGGACAATCTTCACATTCATTCCCTGTTCAAGGGCAAGGCCGAGCCCGCGCAGAGCTGCCTTCACCCCTGCTTTATCTCCATCGTACAGGATTTTGATGTTCTCTGTGTACCGCTTGATTAGGCCAATCTGCCCGACTGTAAGAGAGGTGCCGGAGGAGGCGACCACGTTTTTGACGCCTGCCTGATGGAGGGAGACAACATCAGTGTAGCCTTCCACCAGGATGCACTCATCCTGCTTTCTGATCGCCTGCTTGGCATGAAAAGCCCCATACAGCACTTTGCTTTTGCTGTAGACCTCTGTCTCCGGCGTATTAACATACTTGGGCGCTTTGACATCCTTTACCAGGATCCGCCCTCCAAATCCGATGACTTTACCAGACAAATTATGAATAGGAAACATGACCCGGTCCCGAAAAAAGTCCCGGCCATACTGCGAAGTGAGCCCTAATTGTTTGAGCGATTCTGCGTTATACCCCTTTTGCACAGCCGTCAGTGTAAAGGTGTCTTTTCCTGCCGGTGCATAACCAAGCCCGAATTTTCTAATAATTTCTTCCCGGAATCCACGCCGTTTAAAATAACTTAATCCTACACTTTTGCCGCGGTCAGTTTCAAAAAGCTGCTGCTCGTAAAATTGCTTCGCAAATTCGTTGACCAGGAAAAGGCTTTCCTGTTGCAGCCGCTCGGCTCGGGCTTCATCACTTACTTCCGTTTCTTCAACCTCAATGCCATATTTATTAGCCAGGTAGCGCAAGCCTTCCGGGTAAGAAAGTTGTTCATGCTCCATCACAAACTTCAGCGCATCGCCCCCTTCCCCGCAACCAAAGCATTTGTAGATACCTTTGGCGGGAGATACGGTAAAGGAAGGGGTTTTTTCGTTGTGGAAGGGGCACAATCCGATCAAGTTCACCCCACGCCGTTTGAGATTAACGAAGTCCTCTATGACGTCCTCTACCCGGGCCGTTTCCATAATATCATCAATGGTCTTCTGTTTGATCATAATGCCGAAAATACGATTTTTTGAAGGAGGACTGCAAGCCCCTTATGGGACATAAATTGATTTAACAAGGCATTAACGCAAGGTGCTGTATGCTCATTTTAACAAGTAACGAACCTGATACCAGCGCTTTACGGATTTGGGTTAACGCTCGTTAAAAACCCTAACAAAGGTGGATATAACAAATGAGAGGCAGATAACGTATTAGAAGCGAACAATTAATGGGTGTTCTCATAGTGTGGGCTGCCCCGCCTCCGTAAGGATGTGCGGGGCAGTATTTTTTCATTCCTGCTAAATATTGGATGTTGACAGTAATTTTTTAAAAAAATTTGGTCCTGATTAAACAAATAGTGCAAAAAGGCTGTATATTTGAATATACAGAGAGAGCGCGTTAGTGAGCCCGCTGCACCTTCCTTCAAAATAGCAGCGGGTTTTTTTATGCCCTTTTTTAAGCTTTCCCACTCCAATTTCCTGGTAAATTACGACTATAAAAAGTACCAACTGATCATTGCTGTGAGCGATTCTGATCGGTTGAAGTCGTGTCTCTAGCTTCTATGAATAGGAAGCGAGCTGATTTAGGGGTAAAGAAAATCGATTGGATATAATCCGGCTGCTTGGTGATAATGATAGGCGCTGTGGTCCCGTTTGAATTGGAGGACACTCCCTGAAGGTCTACTTCTGCTGTAAAGTCCTGATAAGTCATCCGGTCGTACTGACTCAGCCCCAGCTTTGAAGTAACGGTCACTTTCTCCGGGAAAATCCGAAAGCTGTCGGGGGCGTTTTTAAATATAAGGGGCACATACACCGATTTTTCAGTAAATGGCTCTACTTCAATCTTCGCTAGGGTTACATCGGGGGACAACGCAACTTCAGGGGGCGATGGCTGAAAACCAATCTCAATAACTAAGCTTTGCTGCAGATTCTTATAGACCAGAGAGTCGGTGTACCATACGTCAAACTGGTTCACAATAGATTCCGGCCCTATTAAAGTAACCGAGTCCGGAGTGAGGGATACCGGGTTCTTCAACTGATGGGCTGGCGCGAATTCCAGTACAGTTACTGGTTTGATCGGAACCTTTCGCTTGGCTTGCTCTTCTGCCCCGAGGTTAAGCTGATCATGATTGATATCAATAACCGTAATATCGTCCGAATAGAGCTGAGCTTTAATATCACTCCTTAATTGCCCACCGGAAAGATTCAACCTGTTAATACCTCCCATATCATAGGTGAGGCCGAGCTCACGGCTGTAGAAGTGGTCAAAAAGTAAATCCCAGCCTGTCCCTTCTAAGTCTGCCAACAAGTTATCAGGGGGCAGCGAAGAGAGTGAGTAACCCTGGGGCAACTTTATATCGAAGTAGACCTCCTTCTGAGCCCGGTAGGTTTGAGAAAGCTTGATAAGCAACCAAAAGACAAAGGCTACCCCGATGCAAACGAGCAGGATAGACCGGTCTTCTTTCAGTTGAAACTTAAATATTTGTTTACTTATCTTGATCATCGCCTTCTGATACGAAGGCTTCTGTCATCTCTTTAGAGATGGCACTCCGGGTCACCCGGATAAAGGTTTTGTTGGAGACCTCCAGGGTAGTTTCTGTTTCACCCAGCTTATTGATTCTGCCAATGATACCGCTGGCGGTCACTACTTCATCACCTTTCTGAAGCCCTTCATTAAATGATTTCTGTTCTTTTTGTTTTTTCTGCTGCGGACGAATAAGGAACAGATAAAAAATAACAATCATGGCACCGATGAAGACCAGGTTCATCATGCCGGGATTGCCAGACTGCAGCAGTAAGATAGTGTTTTGAGTCATGTTTAAGATGAATTTCGTTTGTTTTTATTGTTCAGCGCCTTCTTCCTTAACGAATCCGCGCAAGTATACTTTTGTGGTTGCCGGGTAAGAGTTGGCCGTAATGATAACGGGCTTCACCTGCCGTGCCTTCTTGTTCTTGGTGTTGAAGCGGACAAAAATCTCGCCCTCCTCTCCTACCGGTATCGGATCTTCTGACCATTCTGGCACGGTACAGCCGCAAGTAGAGCGCGCGCCCTGAATGACAAGAGGTGCTTTGCCGGTATTTGTGAATTTGAAGGTGTGCTCAATAATCTCGCCCTCCGTAACCTCACCAAATTCAAAGTTCCGGTCCTTAAAAGTAACCTTAGCCACATTTATAGTATCAATAGGCGTATCTGCCGATACCGGATTGCGGATTATATCAGCATTACTAATGGCTCCATCCTGTTTGATCTCCTGAAGGGTCTTCTCTGATGCCCCCTCTGGCTGACTGCTATTGTTGCCACAGGCGGCCAGCAGGAGTAAGAAAACAAAGTACGGTACCAACAGTGATCTCATCATAGATAATCTTTTTTCAGCACAAAGGTAATTAACGAATTGAAACCCTGATGAAATTATCAACTAATCCGGGCATGTATTTGTTTTGTCCGGTAAAAACATCCACGCTGTAACATGCAGATTTACCTCATTGGATTTATGGGTTCGGGCAAGTCTTTCACCGGCAAACGCCTGGCCAAACTCCTCAAGCGTAACTTTATTGATCTTGATGAATTTATAGAGCAGCAAGAGGGGCATTCCATCCGAGCACTCTTCGAACAGGCTGGTGAAACCTATTTTCGTAAAACGGAAGCCCATGCGCTTCGACAAATGCTTCATCAGCCACCAGCCATCATTGCTACCGGAGGGGGTACGCCTTGTTTTCACCAAAGTATGGGCTGGATGAACCAACATGGGCTAACGATTTACCTGAACACACCTTCTGAAGTATTGTTCCAACGACTCAAAGAGGGGCGCGATCACCGTCCGCTTATCCGGGCCATGTCTGATGAAGCACTACACCGCTACATACAGGATAAGCTCGGGGAGCGTAGCCGCTACTACGAACAGGCAAGTATTATTTATCAACAACGGATGGGCAAGGCACCTGTTGCAGAAGAACTCGCCCATCAATTCACCAATATAATCGGTCATTAGATGCAGTGGGCAGGTATAGACTATGGTAGTAAAATGGCAGGCACTACAGTAGTAGCCTGGGCAGAAGAAAAGATACTTTTCCTTGCCCAAAGCCAAAAGAAAAAAGACGCCGATCTCTGGCTGAAGCAGTGGGTGGATAAACACCGCCCTAAACAACTCTACCTTGATGCACCACTTAGCCTTCCTGGTGTTTACACGGAGCCGACGCAGTATTCAGACTTCTTTTACCGTGCTGGCGACAAAGCTGTTCAAGCCATGTCGCCCATGTTTCTCGGAGGGCTCACGGCACGCGCTATGCGCCTGAGCCAGGAGCTACGCAACCTTGGTTGTACTACAACTGAGGTTTATCCCGGACAGCTGTCAAAGCTAATCGGGCTGGACCGTACGCGGTATAAAAAAGATAAAGACTACCTCGCTTCAGCAACAGAAATCATACTTCTCCACTTGCAGGGCTACCTGCTTCACGAGCAACCGGCCAACTGGCATCAGGTAGATGCTTTACTCGCGTTTTGCAGTGGGTACCGGCATCAAAAGGGCCTGGCGGAGATCTACGGCACGGCTGCTGAGGGGCAGATCATTGTTTGAGCCCACGCCCCAAAAGGCGACAAAGGTTATCTTGGGTTTGATGTTTAGAGCCTGGGCACTTTCTATCCCACTCTTTTAGGTTCAGGCACTTCCTACCCTTCCTTGTCCTGGTGCGGGTGCTAACTTTTTTGAACCGGAAAAAAGAACTAGCTTTAAGCCTCGATGACCAAATGGATTTGCCTGCATGGCTTTTGAACTAACGATCCCTTTTTATGCATTTAGGCTGCACCTTCAGACGGGAGGTAGCCTGCTGGCCCCCCTTAACGACCAAGAGGTTATACGGATCAAAGAAAAGCTTCCGGTGCTGGCTGGGCAATATGCAGAAGCGATACAACGCCGGGTGCTCAACAAGGGCCAAGTTAGCGAGCTCCTTAATGAGTACCAGCAAGGGCACTTCATCCCTGCTAAGATCAAAGTCAGTTTTCCTGCTTCCCGCGACAAGTTTACATACCCATCATTTGAGCTGGAGTTCACCTACTATTTCAATCAGATAGAACCTGGTTCAGGTATTTGGGCTATCGTTCCTGCTTTAGACCTCGAAGCCTACGCAGCGGTTCCTGAAGAACTGGAAAAGCGGCTTGAAGAAGCTATTCAACTTGACTTTGCCCGGCACCGTCGGTTGCAGGCTGTCCAGAATATAGTCAGTGCAATATGGTTTGAGTTTATTGAGCTCAAACAGCACCCTATTACCTTGCAAGTCCCCAGCCCGAAAGAGCTGGAATTAATGAGCTCTGAACAGCAGGACCGGCTGCTGCCCAAAGCTGCCAGTGCATTAAAAATCGACAACCCGGTTTGCTACGGGAGAGCCAAAGAGCTCCAGCAACTGGCACAAGTGCTAACTGGCACTTTTCACCGTAATACGGTTCTTATTGGCCCTTCAGGTACCGGAAAGACAGCATTGGTCTGGGAGCTGGCCCGTCAACAGGAAGCATTCGGCCTCAAAGGCAAAATTTGGGAAACCACAGCCTCCACACTGATCAAGGAACTGATGAAGGAGACCGGATGGCAGGAAAACCTTTCTCAGCTTTGCAGGGAACTTTCCGGAGAACCGGATATTCTCTTCGTCCGTAATCTTATGGACTTATTCGAGGTGGGCAAGTACGAAGGCAATAGCATAAGTATAGCGGAATACCTGCTGCCCTACCTCAGCCGGGGCGAAGTAACCCTCATTTCCGAATGTACAGAGGACGAGCTGGCACGCATTGAAATCAAAAGCCCATCCTATCTGAATGTTTTCCAGCGGATTATGCTTAGTGAGCCCCGGGAAGGTGACCTGGAGCAAATCATCGAGCGCAAAGCCAATGATCTGGCCAGGGGGCAGCGTATCCGAATCGACTCTGACGCCATACAGGAGACGGTACGGTTAAGCCGCCGGTTTACACCCTACGACGGAATGCCAGGCAGACCCGTCCGTTTTCTGGAAAACCTACTGCTGAACCGAAGGAGCAAAGCCCTTCCCGGGCACCAACAGGAGCGGATCCGCATCCACCGCTCAGAGATCATTGCTCAGTTTAGCGAAGAAACGGGCATGCCCCAATTTATTATTGATCCAGACTTACCGATGGATCCGGAGGCGATCCTAAAACACTTTAATACCCGCGTTTTTGGTCAGGAGAAAGCCGTTGAACAAATTACCGGCATTTTGGCAGCGGTCAAAACAGCCCTTTCCCGGACTGGTAAACCAATAGCGTCCCTGCTGTTTGTAGGTCCTACCGGAGTCGGTAAAACAGAACTGGCCAAACAGTTGGCGGCATTCATGTTTGGGCATCCCGACCGGATGACGCGATTTGATATGAGCGAGTTCTCTACCCCTTATGCCGTGCAGCGCCTCACCGGGCAGAGTTACTTCTCAGAAGGGTTGTTGACTTCTGCCATCCGTAAAGCGCCCTTTGGGGTTTTGCTTTTTGATGAAATCGAGAAAGCACATCCGCTATTCTTCGACCTGCTGCTCCAAATGCTGTCCGAAGGCCGGCTGACCGATAGTCAGGGCCGGCTGGTGAATTTCTGTAGTACGATCATTATCATGACCTCAAATGTCGGGGCGAGCAGCTTACAGCTTAACCCTATAGGGTGGCAGCAGGAGCAATCGGAAAAGAACATTGAAGACCACTTCCTTACCGCTGTGCAAAAACACTTCCGTCCCGAACTTTTCAACCGGATAGACCAGGTGGTCCCGTTTCTGCCTTTAGACAATCTGACCATTCGGTATGTGCTGGACCGGGAGATTGAACAACTCCGGCAGCGGGAAGGCATTCGCTTCCGCAAGATGAACTTTGTCCTCACAGAAGCATTCCTGGAGCACCTCGCTACTAAAGGCTACGACAGGCAATACGGTGCCCGCCAATTACAACGGACAATACGGAAAGAATTAATCCTGCCGCTCGCCTACGTGCTCAACCAACAAGATATTGATGATCAGGTAGAGATCACTATAGACCTGAAAAACAGCAAGCCTCATCTCTCTGCCACGGCGGACCCACTCGGACTGGATTTATTGCTGGAGGAGTATACAAAAATCACCTATACCGATCATGCCAGTAATGTCAGGCGATCGGTGGAACGTTTAATGGAAGGCAGCTCCTACGTGCATATGCTGTCCGAGCTGGATATGCTAACTGCATCCCGAAAGCGGAAAGGGAAAGGGTTTTGGAATAAAAAAGCGAATGCCGAGCGCTACGGTATACTGACAGAGCAAAAAACCAGGATAGAGGCCTTACTGCATCGTACCGAACAATTAGAATTACAGTTGTCTATGGCTTGTCTTCAAATCCAACCTTATCAGCCAGAGTGGGTAGACACATTGGAGTCGGTAGAGCAACAACTACAACACGAAAAAATCAACCTGTACGATATCCTTCACCCCAACAGCAGCGAATGTTTGTTTTTCCTGCTTGGGGACAAAGTCGACCTTCCCCGTGAATTCTACCTGGAACTTTTGAAAACCCTGTCATTTGACGTGGTTACAGAAGCTGCCTGGATGAAAAAGACCGGTAAGACTTCAACCCTTACCTTAACCCCGCACGACTGGAAGCACGGCGAACCAAGGCCTGAAGGACCAACCGACAAGCTACTCGGTCTGTGCCTTCGTATTTCCGGACCGGCTGCTGGCATTTACTTTGAACCTGAAACGGGTATTCAGTCCTGGCAATTTGAGCCCGAGGGCCCCAACGTATTCCAGGTGATCGTTTCCGAAAACCTCTCATCAGCACAGCGGGAACTTGCAGCGCTGGACAAAGACCGCACCGCGACACCACGCCGGATCATTACCGAGGAAACCATTCGGGACACTATCTTTGATATCAAACGGGAATACCACGGCAATCAACTACTTCATTTAATTCAAGACAGCCTGGACGACCGGTTCCACCTTACTATTGACTCAATAATTGGATAACGAACTATGAAAAAGACTTTCCCTGGCGCTATAATCGCCTGCCTGTTTTTCTGTTTACGCCCTGCCGGCGCACAAGCGCAATCCGAAGCCCCCGCAGAGATGAATTTTTACTGGGTAGCTTTTAAGGACAAAGCCAATACGCCCTATACTGCTGATGCACCTGAGGCTTTCCTCTCCGAACGGGCGATCAACCGCCGTCAGAGGCTGAGAATTCCGATCAATGCGCAGGACTTTCCCCCTAATCCGTCTTATCTGGACATCATGCAGCTTCGCGGGGCTAAAGTACATCATACTTCCCGCTGGCTAAATGCGGCAACTGTTTATGGTGACAGCACGATTCTAGGCTCTATTGCTGAGCTGTCTTTTGTCGATACGGTATGGTATGCCGGTCCCTTTCGCCCAAAGGCAGAAGCTAAAACGGCGGCACCCAAGAAAATGGACAAGCTCAAGAGCAAAGCGCTGGAAGGCCAGCATTATGGCTACGGCAGCAAGCAAATCAAAGCCATCAACGGAGATAGTCTTCACCAAACGGGCTACCGGGGCCATGGCGTACTGGTCGCTGTAATGGACGGCGGGTTTACCGGTGTTGACCGCAGCCCTTTTTTCGACTCCCTGCGTGCAGACAACCGGTTGTTGCCATCTATGGATATGGTGGATAAAGACAATATGGTTTGGGAATCAAGTAGTCATGGCACCAAAGTCCTTTCCACCATGGCAGCCAATCAGCCAGGAGTACTGGTAGGCACCGCCCCGGACGCTACCTATATATGTATTAAAACGGAGGACACCCGGGGAGAGCACCGGATTGAAGAATGCCATTGGGTGGCAGGCCTGGAGTACGCGGATAGCCTTGGAGCAGACGTGGTGAATTCTTCGCTTGGCTACACCACCTTTGATGAAGCTTCCATGAACTATCTGACCACGGACCTTACCGGGCACACCTCTGTGGCAAGTCAGGCAGCGGATATCGCAGCGGCTAAAGGCCTTCTGGTTGTTACAAGTGCAGGCAATGAGGGAAGCAGCCCCTGGCGCCGGATTGGTATACCTGCAGATGCAGCGGGCGCTTTGTCTATTGGTGCAACGGCCCTAAATGGCGACCTTGCTGGTTTTAGCTCCGTCGGCCCTACAGCGGATCGGCGGATTAAGCCTGATATCGTAGCGCCCGGTGCATGGGTGACTATGGCAGATGCTTACCAGTACCAGGTAACCATTGGTTCCGGGACTTCTTTCGCCAGTCCGATTGTGGCGGGTATGGTGGCCTGCCTCCGGGAAGCCCACCCTGCTGCTTCGGTAGAGGAGATTTTCGATGCCATCCGGCAGAGTGGTAACGAAGCAGACCTGCCCAATGTGGCGGTAGGTTTCGGAATGCCTGATTTTGTAAAAGCTTATCACGCCCTTCAAAAGCAGCCTTAAGTCTATTGTACAGGGCAAGGAATTATAACAAAACCGGGCATTGCAGTTGCCTGCAATACCCGGTTGCCTTTTCATACTAAATTCAGAATATCAGATTACCTGATGATTGAAAGGTTGGATGACCATTTCTGATACCACCCCGGAAGAAGGCTGCTGGCACATAAACCATACTGCACGCCCCGCCTCTTGGGCAGAGATAAACTTATCCCGGTTTACAGGCATATCAATGTCATCCCAAAATTCGGAATCCACCCCGCCTAAGTATAAATTAGAAAGTCGGATTTCAGTACGTTTGAGCTCTTCCCGAAGTGATTTCACCATTCCGTTTAGACCATATTTGGAAGCAGCGTAGGCTGCCGCTGCAGCCATGGGCGCACGCCCGAGTACGCCGGGAATATTGATAATCATACCCTTCTTAGATTCCTTCATGGGTGGCAGGAAAGCCTGCATAACCAGAAAAGCTCCCTTGAGGTTGATATCAATCATATTGCTCATCTGCTCGTATTCGATCTTCTCAAACTTCTTGAGGTAACCCACACCGGCTGCATTGACCAGAATATCAATTTGATCGACCTTTGCGTGAATCTGATCAGCGACCTTCTTTACCGATTCAGGGTCTCTGACATCCATAGTAAATACCTGATCGTCCGGGATGCTGTTTTCCTTAGCCACTTTTGCCAGCTTATCCTTATCCCGTCCGGTGATGAACACATTACCCTGGGATTTCTTTATCATTTTTGTGGCCTCCGAGCCAATTCCGCCCGTTGCCCCAACAATTAAAACCTTCTTGTTGGCTAATAACTCAACCGCCATAATTTAATCTTGATTGTTATTTAGTCTTTGATTATGTTCAAAAATTCAGCGCGTACGCTTTCGTTAAGGAAGCGCCCGCTGTACTCTGTGGTAACGGTGCTGCATTGGGTATGTTTGATACCCCTCATTTCCACACACATGTGTTTCGCATCAATGTACACGGCCACGTCATCTGAATTAAGTGCTTTCTTTAGCTCCTCCGCAATCTGCACTGTGAGCCGCTCTTGCACCTGCGGGCGCCGGGCGAAGTGTTCCACTATACGATTTAGCTTGGAAAGCCCAATTACCTGGCCATTTGCGATGTATGCAATGTGGCACTTGCCATAGATGGGAAGAAAGTGGTGCTCACAGAATGATTGTACCTGAATACCTTTTTCAACCAGCATCTGGCGATAGCCAAACTTGTTATCAAAAAGAGAAATAGAAGGCTTAGAGGTAGGATTGAGACCGCCAAAAATCTCTTTGACAAACATCTTTGCCACACGCTTCGGCGTACCATTTAGAGAGTCGTCAGTAAGGTCAAGCCCCAGGGTCTCCATAATTTGACGGAAATGCTGGCTGATGATCTCCATTTTTTCTTCGTCCGAACGCTCGAAAGCATCCTGGCGCATCGGTGTATCTGCAGAAGTAGCAGCGTGCATGTCTCCAAGCTCTTCAGCCAGGTCTTCTTCTTTCCTATGCACATAACCATTTACCTTTCTGGCAATACCATTGCCAGAATATTTTGAATTCACCATAAAGGATGTATTTTGAATTTTTCTGTATTGTTTGTGTGGCAACATCTACACAATTGCCCTATTATCTTAGAACCGAAAGCCTAACACAAAGTCCTTATAATTGTTTAACCATCGATCATTTGAAAAAAGGCAAAACCTGCTAATTGCACTCCGACTGACGGGGCTTTGGCTCGTTCTCTGGTTGAGCAGCTGTGCATCAGACGCTCCAAAGGCGGTGTCTTTTGAAGACTGCCTGTACGGCGCTCCGGAGCCGATTTTCAATGAATCTGTACCCGGAGTTTCACATCACAATTTTGAATTACTCCCTGGCAAGGGCATAGAAAGCTTCATTCTGAACGGTAGCACAACAATAAGTATCGAACAAACGGGATGCGATCAGCTGGTTCAGCAATTTACTTTTTCATGGGAAAGCGTACCGTCCGGAGCCGATTCCCGTTATTGGGCAAAAAGAGCAATCCAGCTATTCGGTGAACTCGGCCAATTGGGGGCCCCTTACTTATCTTTCTCTGCAATCTCTGATGTGCTGAGCCAGCAACAAGAAAAATTACAACCCGGCGACAAAAGTATTCAATTACAGCCCGGCCTATATTTCAAAATCGAGCAAAAGAGGAAAGGTCAAAAAGCCATTCTTATTGCCACCCTTTACGAATCCCCCCCAGCTTCCGGGTAAATTTTCAGTTTTTGACTGACACCCCTACCCTTTTGATTTACAACTACTCCCGGATAAAATGGAATTAACACGTTAAATTATCAACATGTATAATCTATTTAAAACCAGGAGGTCTAAGCAAATAACTACCATCTTTCATCATTTTGTTGTTTGACAAATTGTCAGTGCGTTTTTTTGAGTAATACCCACGTTTATCCTACTTTTAGATTATTGAAAGAAATTAACGATCCACTACACTATAGGCACAAAGAATAAGTATCAGCAAGTTAGAATGAACTCCGCGGCACAAAACGCAGCGGAGTTCTTTTTTTGCCCTTTCTTTACCATCGCAAGCCCCCTGAAAGTGGACATTAGGCTGCTTTGTTGTGACAACCGCGTTTTGGTCAGTATATTTGCACTGTTTTTGAGGCGGTCTTTAGTACAGGCAGCCGTCTATTTTCGCCTGTCCTGCTGAATCACTTAGCAGGTTGACTCATAATTAAAACCAGAAACAAGAACATGGATAAGTTTGATCTGATTGTCATTGGTAGCGGTCCTGGTGGATACGTTGCAGCCATTCGCGCATCCCAACTAGGTATGAAAGTAGCTGTGGTAGAGCGGGAAACCCTGGGCGGTATTTGCCTGAATTGGGGATGTATTCCAACCAAGGCACTGCTGAAAAGCGCACAGGTATTTGAATACATCACTCATGCAGAAGATTACGGTATAAAAGTAGATAAGGCAAGCGTTGATTTTACCGGCATGATAAAGCGTAGCCGCAACGTTGCCGACGGCATGAGCAAAGGTATCAACTTCCTTTTCCGCAAAAATAAAGTCACGGTACTTAACGGCCATGGCAAACTTCTCCGCGGCAAAAAGGTAGAAGTGACGGATAAAGACGATAAGAAAAAGGAATACAGCGCTGAGCATATTATCATTGCTACCGGTGGGCGGGCAAAGGAGCTGCCAAGCGTCCCCATCGATGGTAAGAAGGTCATTGAGTACCGCAAAGCAATGACACTGGAAAAACAGCCTAAGCAAATGGTTATAGTAGGCGCCGGTGCCATCGGAACAGAGTTTGCTTATTTCTACAGCTCAATTGGAACAGAGGTTACCGTTGTGGAATTCATGGAGCAAGGCCTTGTACCACGGGAGGATGCTGATGTGAGTAAAGAAATGAATAAAATCTATAAAAAGAAGGGCATCAACGTTCTTGCCAATACATCCGTTGAAGCAGTTGATACCAAAGGCAGGGGCTGCAAGGTGACCGTCAAGAACCGGAAAACCGGAAAGACCGATGATATCAAATGTGATATCGTTCTTTCTGCTGCGGGCGTTACACCGAATACCGAAAATATTGGCCTGGAGGCACTCGGCATCAAAACCGAACGCGGCTTGGTACAGATCGATGAATTCTACCGTACCAACGTAGCGGGCGTCTATGCCTTTGGTGATGTAACCCCAGGGCCTGCGCTGGCACACGTGGCAAGTGCAGAAGGTATCATCTGCGTGGAAAAAATTGCAGGTATGCACCCTCAACCGATGGACTACAACAACATCCCGGGCTGTACTTACTGTGTACCTGAGGTCGCCTCGGTTGGCTATACAGAGCAAGCTGCAAAAGACGCCGGCTACGACATCAAAGTTGGCAAATTTCCATTCTCAGCTTCCGGAAAAGCCAGTGCTGCCGGCGCTAAGGAGGGCTTTGTGAAGGTGATTTTTGATGCTAAGTATGGTGAATTCCTCGGCGCTCATATGGTAGGCATGAATGTTACCGAAATGATTGCTGAAGTAGTAGCTGCCCGAAAGCTGGAAACGACCGGTCATGAAATCATCAAGACGGTACACCCTCATCCTACAATGAGCGAAGCGGTGATGGAAGCAGCCGCCGCTGCATATGACGAGGTGATCCACCTCTAGTGGATTGAGCCGCAAATACCACCTGACCATTTAAGGTTCAGCGACCTCAAGCGTTTCAGGGGTAAAAAAACAGCAGACAATTTGGTCTAGTCGCACCAGTGGCTTTCTGAACTGAATTACAAATAACAGGGGGCTCATGTGTATCGACAACAGATGCGCATGAGCCCTTTTCTACTTAAAAGCGGATGCTACAGCCCGGCTTCATGTTAGTTTTTAACGAAGAACTTTTTAGTGTCTAAAATCTCATTGCCAGACACTAAGGTAATGAAGTACATACCGGACGCGCCTGTATTCGTCTGAATACGGATAAGGTCTTTCAAATCGCCCGGTCTGAGTTCATGTCTGGCGTAAACTTTTCCGTCCAGCCCCGTGATTTGAAGGTAAAGCCGCTCAAAATCGTAATTAGTGCGCTCTTCCAATTGAACGACCAGGCTCTCGTAAGAATGGATAATGTTGTCGATGAGTCGGATAATCCCCCCATTGGAATACTCGCTTGGTTCTTCTGTTTCTACAATCCCTCCTCCGGTATCCTCATCGTCTGTCCCTCCCGAACTAGCTGTAACTGAATTGCTGTCCACTGCCACGAATGAAGTATACGCCGTTACCAAACTATACTTAAGCCCCAACTGAGTAATCTCTTCCTCAATACTAATGGTATCTGTTTCGTTACTGGCAATACCGTAGTCTGACATTAGTTTTATCCTCTTTCTCGCCCAAAGGTATTTCAAAGCGATGTTCTCATTTATTCCCTCAGTATAATCAGCGAAGGAAAGAGAACTGGAAACGGTTCCGTCAGCAAGGTCACCTTGGATGGTGATCGTGCCTTCAGGCTCACCAATGTATTTTCCGTAGACCACAATGGGCCGTTCAGCAAATACGTCAGGAATAGCGTAGGGCTCAATATCATAGGCGTCGATGCCGTCGAAAGCCACCTCGATATTATTAAGGGTTGGTCGTTCAATATAGCTTTTGAAAGTCTCAGCAACCTCTCCCGGGTCAATGCCCTGACTCACGACAAAGGGTTCGCCCTCCCCAACGTAGGCAATGCCTTCAATAATATAGCGGTTTACGCTGTCCCCGATACCAAATGCAAAGAAGTTAGCCTCATTGAGGTTTTCCCGTATCAGATCAAAAGCTTCCTTCTCCACCGCCACGTAACCATCCGTCAGAATGGCAAAAATTCTGGAGTATTCCTCTTCAACTTCCATATTTAGGGCGGTTTGCAAAGCCGGCAGCACCAAGGTCCCCCCACCTGCCGATGCCTGTTCAATCATTTGGACCGCCAGGTCAATATTGTCACTGGTTGCTGGAATGGAGTTGGGCGCAAGTAGTTGTGGGTTGTAAGAAAAAAAGATGATGTTGAATTTATCATCAGTATCTAAATTATACAGTAAATCGGTAATCAATGCCTTGGAGACCTCAAGAGGTTGCCCACTCATGGAACCAGAGATATCCATAATAAACACGTATTCCCGTTTAGGGCTCTCAAAGGGCAAATCCGGATTGGCAGGCTGTATCATCGAGAGGAAGAAGTTCTCCTCCGCCCCCTCAAAAAGCAACATTCCCGTTTTGATCTCATTATCGTCCAATGTATAATTGACAATAAAGTCATTTCCGGGGTTAGTCGCCAAACTAGCTTCGGCTGTATTTCCATCTTGCACAAAAGGTGCTTCATGAGAAATGCATTCCGCGCTTACGGACATCCCTCCGTTAATCTTCAAGTCGATATTTAGCGGTGTCTCGGAGAGCGGTATGGAGCCCTGACTGACCTGTCCCACCCAGGGTTCGTTATTTACGGTAAACCTCGGCCCTACAATAGATGGAAAAACGAACTGATACACGCCTCGGTCGGGGACCAGTAATTCGGTATAAACCATTCTGATTTTCAGGGTGTCACCTGCCCCAATATTAGCAAGGCTCATCTGGAAAACATTGGGCCGTTCCTGCTCAAGCAGGGTAGCCGTAAGCCCGGCACTATCTGCGTTGTTGAAAATTTCCTGGGCCTCATCCTTACGCCTTATCTCCGCTTTTATAAGCCGGTTGTCGAGTTCCATCTGCATAGCATAAATAGCTGCATTAGTGGACATTGGAAATACGTAAGTAGCATCTACAGTGCTGTCTCCGGCATTAAAATACGTTTGTTCCACAATCACGTTAGCAATTACCCCACTGACAGTAGCTTCTACAGCCGTGGAGTGCAGGAAGAAACTTACGCCGGAAGTGTCATTGCAAAAAACATTAAAATAAGGGCTGTCTGTTGTATTTTCATCCTGGGCGTTTAAGCTAGTCAGGCATAGTGTGAATAGAAAAAAGAGCGTTACTGAGTATCGCATGATAAATGGGGTTGGTGATAAAATCATAGGTCAGCCATAAAATCTTATTGCACCCTAATATTATATTGCAATATATTACACGGCCAACAATTCAATTATCAAATTTATACTCAATTCATTTGAATACAATACAGTATATTGTTTTTTACCGTACACTAAATGACATAAGTTTAGATTTGCTCCTGCACTGTGCAATTTCACCAAAACCTAAAATGGAAAGTCTGTCCTCTGGAATAAGTTGAGCGGGCGTCGAACAGTAAATTGTGATTGGTTTCTTGTTTCAGTAATTTTGATCCGCTCTCTGATTTTCAGGTACACTTACTGGCTGCGCTAACTCCGGAAATACTCAAAAATCCGTTCTATAAACCGCTTATCCTTGATAATAATATTAGCCACGCCCTTCATAGTCTGAGAAGCATCAAGTTCTCGTCCGTACTCTGTAACCAGTCCGTTAGGAAAATCAATAGTGAGTGCCACCTGCCCGTTAATCGGCACCTGACTTATAGCCTCCACACGCCCAATTGTCGAACCAAACTCCAGGACCGGATAACTATCAAAGCTCACGACTACTCTCTTTCCCGGATTAACGGGGCTGGCTTTGGCAACCGGCAACCAAATAGTCCCCTTAGTTTCCTGCTCTACCTGAGGAACAACTACGCCGATTTCAAAATCTTCCTTTATAAATTGTTGCTCGGTGATATCTTCCATATATAGAGAGACAATCCCAGACACCGGAGCAGTGATCACATATTTGAACATCCACTCCTCCACAGCACGCTGTAAATCAACAAAGCGCTCACGGAGTTCGATACTAGCCTGCCTTTTACTTTCTACTGACCCCTCGCGCACCCCGTCCTTCTCTGCCCGGATGCGTTCCTTCTCCAGTTCCCGGTTCTTGATGGAAGACTCTACACTTTCACGCATGCGCTCTAAGCTGAGCAGTGACTCCCTGGTCTTTTCAATGCGTGACTCTGCAAGAAGATTATCACTGACCAGTTTTTTCTCCCGATCCAATCTCTCCTGCACCAGCTCAATTTGCTTGGTTAGATTTGCAATCCGCTTCCGGTCAGAACTGATAATGCTTTGAATCTTGCGCAACTCACGCTCCAACTGATCAATGCTGTACTTATCGTAGGGATTTTCTTCAAACTGCTGTAGCACCTTTTGTTGACGATAAAAATCGAAGCGCGGCTCTTTAACCGAACCCAGTACAAAGGTATCCGGAACAGAAAAAGCCAGCAAGGCTGAATCTGAGGGATTGTCCATCATCATCATCTTGGACTCCAGAGTGAGCATATCTTCAAGACGGGCATTACTCTTGAAAACAACGATTACATCATTCTCTTTTACAACACCCTCGTTTTCTACCAAGATAGATTGCACCCGGCCACTGATATTGGAAACCAGGCGCTTGGGAGGCTCTTTGGAAGAAACGGTGATACCTGCTCCCACTACTACAGGGTACTCGATGAAGTAACTAACATAGCCCAAAACTACGAAAACGAGAAGCGCCAGCAGCGTACCGAAGCGCGCCATCCACGGTGGCGGAGTACCCAAAATCTCCTGAACCTCTTCGCTCCTTATTTCAATATTCTCATGATCTTGCATAGCCGGTATCTTTTATGCTCCCAACTCCAATTGATTCCTGACCAATTGATAATAGGCGCCTCGCAGGTAGGTCAGTTCGTCATGGGTGCCTTGCTCGACGATTTCGCCGCCTTCCAGCACAATAATATTATCTGCGTTCATGACGGTACTTAACCGGTGCGCCACAGTTACAACCGTACGCCCCCGGAAGAAATCATCCAGGTTTTCCATAATCAGCATTTCGTTGTAGGCATCGAGTGCAGTCGTCGCCTCATCGAAGAAGATATAATCCGGGTTTTTATAAACCGCCCGGGCAATAAGCATTCGCTGCCGCTGCCCCTGGCTGAGCCCAAGCCCTTCCTTTCCGATCTTAGTATTATATCCCAGTGGCAAAGACTCGATAAAGGTCTGAATATTGGCCACCTTCACTGCATTGAGCAGTTTTCGCTTATCAATAATCTCATCTCCCAGTGCTATGTTACGAGCAATGGAATCAAAGAAAATGTATCCATCTTGCATCACCACGCCGCACTTGTTCCGCCAAAGCCGGTTATTAACATTAGTAAGGTTAATATCTCCAAGGCGTATAGCGCCTTCGGTGGGCTTGTAGATATTAAGCAGCAGCTTGAGAATAGTCGTTTTACCACTGCCACTTGTTCCTACGATAGCGGTGGTCTGCCCTTTGGGGATACGCAGCCCCACATTGCGCAAGACCGTTGGGGAATGCGGCCCATTGTACTGGAAGCTCACATTTTCCAGAATGAGGTCGCCATATTCCGGAAGAATTGTGATTTTTTCTTCGAGGTTCTCCTCATTATCCCGGATATGAATTTCATTGAGGCGCTCCAGACTGATTTTAGCCTCCTGACGCGCCCGAAGGAATTCAAAAAGCTGGTTGAGCGGTGCGTTCATCTGTCCAATAATGTATTGAACGCCAAGCAGCATCCCAAGCGACATGGTATTATTCAGAACAGCCTGAGCAACCAAGAATATAATAATCAGGTTTTTGGTCTCATTGAAGAAGCCGGAACCGGCACGCTGTATCTGCCCAATGCGCAGGGCACTAACACTCGTACGAAACAACCGGGCCTGAATACGCTCCCATGCCCAGCGTTTCTGCTTTTCGGCATTATGCAGCTTGATATCCTGCATGCCGTTGATCAGTTCCATCAGATTGCTTTGGTTTTCAGCAGACTGATCAAAATGCTTGTAGTCCAATTCCCGCCTTAAGTACTGGAAATAAAAAATCCAACCAATCTGCGCCAGCGTAAACGCCACAAATACCCCAAAGATTAAAGGGTTCCAGGCGAGAAGGACTCCCGCAAAAACCAGAATATTAGCAAAAGTAAATATAGAAACCAGGGAAGTGGAAGTCAAAAAGCGCTGTACCCGCTCATGGTCAGCAATACGCTGCATCAGATCGCCTGTGACTTTGGAGTCAAAGAAACTAATCGGCAATTTGGTCAGCTTGATGAGAAAATCGGAGATTAGGCTGATATTCACGCGAACGGTAACGTGCAATAAAATCCAGTTCCTGAATTGTTCCACCGCCAGCATCGTCGCAAAAATAAAGAACTGCGCCAGCAGAATCAGCTGAATGAAATTTAAGTCATCGTTCTCAATACCAGTATCGATGATAGACTTAATCAGGAAAGGAAAAATCAGTTGCAACAGGCTGCCGAGTGCCAGCCCTACCCCTAACTGTATGAGCAATGGCCGGTAACGCTGGAAATAACTGCGCACATATCCAAAGCCAGATTTATTTATTTTCTCGCCTTCGCGGGCAAAAAACTCTGGTGTAGGCTCCAGTAGCAGAAGTACACCAACATCTTCTCCATCTTCTATATCACTGGCCCAGTTTTCTAAAAACTCTTCTTTGGTCAGCTTGAACTTCCCGGCGGCAGGATCGGCAATCCAGACATGCTTGCTATTGGCTTTGTAAACGACTACAAAGTGTTCCTGCTTCCAGTGGGCAACAGCCGGGACCGGGATGTCCCGGGCAAGCCGGTCATAATTGGTTTTAACAGCCAGGCTTTGCAGCCCGATGTGTTCTGCTGCATCACTAATTCCAAGGAGCGTGACCCCTTGTTTGCCCATATAGGTCAACTCACGAAGATATTCCAGCGAATAGTACCTCCCGAAATGACGGGACACCATCCGCAGGCAGGTTGCCCCGCAGTCCATCGCGTCTAACTGTTGATAGAATGGAAATCTCCCTGACATGTATTATTGCCTTAATGGTAACGCCAGAAGCGTATGGTCGTAAGTGGTTTTACTCCTGACTAAAGTTTCCCGACAGCTTGTTGTCATCTTACTAAAGTAAACTGCCGAAAAGAATCTTCAAAAGAAATTGTTCCTCTAAGCTGCTTCAATAACAGTGTTAGCAGCATGGAGTTACAAATTTAAATACGAAATATAAGGCGTTCAGGTATCTTTTGAAACAAACTTACCGTAATTTCATTAAAAACCAGTCAAAAAGCAACTTATATAATTAAAATAGTGATATTTTTGGGCAAATCTGCGTTGAATGTACAATAGTTTCATTACCGTTATCTGTGTTCTAGAGCATAAGCACGAACTTCGCCTCCTACCGGATTATTTACAGAACACCCACGCTGTTGTCCGGAAACACTTCACAGATTTCGAGTTTATTGTAGTCAACAATAACCCTCAGGAATCGGCAGATAATGCCATTGAGGAACTACCAGACGACCTCAAACACAACGTTTACCTGCTCAATCTTTCCCGGGCGACCAACCGCAACCATGCTATATTAGCTGGGCTAGACCGGAGTAACGGAGACTATACCGTTATTTTTGACTTTGACTTTTACCTGCAACCTGAATTGATCCTTCAGTTATTTGAGTGCAGCCGTGATGAAGCTGCCGATATTGTTTATATGCGGGCGGAACAAAGGCAGGCAGGAGCCCACTTTAGACCGTTCTATAGCCTCTTCTACCTGATACTCCGCCGATATTCCTCGCTACAGGTGGATGAGATGGCGCATAACACCCGCCTCATATCACGAAGGGCTCTGAATTCGTTGCTTCGCTTGCGCGAAAATTTGCGGTATATGAAAGCGATCTACTCCATAGTAGGCTATCGCACCAGTTATTTAAAAACCGATGAGCCCTTGCATGGCCGGGAGCGCGAGTCCTTTTCTGAGCGTTTCAGAACCTCACTGATCGCGATTACTTCCTTCACGACCTTCCTTCGCTCTATGTTGTTGTGGATTTTCCTTTTTTCCCTTGTCTTCCTGATCGGAGTAATCGCAAATGCACTGAAAGTTAAATTTACAGGCGTGGACTTGTTTGGCAGTGCAGGAGAGCCTTACCCTGGGTGGACTTTTCTGGTGATCTTAATCGCTGTCTTTTTTGCCACCACCTGCCTGAACCTGTATATCATGTCGATTTACCTTTCCAACATATACAATGAGATCAAACAGCGCCCACTCTACATTTTAGAGTCCATTAAGCGGTTTTAATCTGGCATTCAGCCAATCGGAAACATGTTGAAAAACTTGTTCCTTTTCGGGCTCGTTATGGAGCTCGTGGTACATTTCAGGCCAGGCCTTAAAAGTCACATCCCCCTCAAGCTGACCGGTGAACGCTTCACTTGCTTCCACTGAAGTAACGCCATCTGCTGTCCCGTGTATGATCAACAACGGGATGGGAAATCCGCCTTTTTGCTTCATGATCCAATCCCCCTCTTTCATCATATCAATGCCTACTGCGGCTGAGATTCGGTCATGTACAAGGGGGTCTTGTTCGTAAGCCTCCACAACATCAGCATCCCGCGAAAGCAATTTAGGGTCCAGGTTGTTCGGCTGTAGGAAACCGGGATACCATTTACGCATCAGCTTGCCTAAGACAATCAAGGCAGCCGGCGGAGTGAAGGATAGCTGTATCCAGGGTCCAGATGCAATCACACCGGCAATACGCGGGTTGCGTCGCAAAACATAAGAGAGTGCCAGCCCCCCACCCTGACTATGTCCGTACAAAAAAAGCGGCAGGTCCTCATAAGCAGTCCGGGCTTCAACCAGAAGCTGCGCTATTTCATCCAGTAGCACTTCCAGGGCAGGGCTATGCCCCCGCTTTCCTCCGGATTGACCATGCCCACGGCGATCGAAGCCGATAACAGCAAAGCCTCGGGCATTAAACCAGTGCGCCATGTGCTCGTAACGCTCAATATGCTCTCCCAGCCCATGCGTAAGGCAGACCACCGCTTTAGGCTCAGCCGATTGCCATTCACAACCATGAATATTAACGCCATCGGCTGCTTTCCAGGAAAAAGTTCGTTTATGCATTTTTATTCTTTTGGTGCAGGAGTAGATTGACGCTGTCCATCAACGTAGCCAATGACAATAGATTCAGGATATCTGTCTTGTAACAAAGATTTGCGAAAGGCCTCCGCTCCCTTCTCTTCATCAAAGTGCCCAATAAGGTACGAATAGGCCTCTTCGCCAAGTTGCTCCATACTGATATTACCATGTTGGAAAAAAATATCATGATCAGCAGGTAAAGGGACAGAGGTAAGAATAATTTCAATTTTGAACCCGGAATACCCTTCCGGAATTTCTAATAGGTCGCGGTAGGAGGTATCCAACTCAATATTGGTCAACGGAATCACCTTTCGGTCGCCTGCCTGCTGTTTGAAAGGGCTTTTGCGCACTTTGTCTTGCTTCGCAATCCCACTGAGTGGTTCATCAAAACGCTCGGTGACCGGAATCGTATCCCCAGCCCATTGTGCATCCGGTACTTCCGGAACGGTACTGGCTGACGCCTGGCTGAAGAAAAAGAAAAGACCTAATACGCTGTAAATTAGGGTTGATTTCATCATATTGCAGGGTAGCTGGTTATAGAACTTGTCTAAAAACTACTTACGATGCCTCAAATCGTCCTTTTGAGCCTACTTTTCGTTCAGTACTCGCCTAATAGCACCACTATTAGGCTCCGTGCGTGCCTCAATTAGACTCAAAATACCTGATTTGTGACTATCGCAGCAATTCTTAGACAAGTTCATATTCAATATTACGCGGAATGATTTACTAAAGGTAAAACTCGTCTTTTGCCAATTACCAACTATTTCCGCATAATGTCTATACAATAACGCAAAAATACCAACTTGTCGGATATGAGTTTGAGAATAGTTTTTATGGGCACCCCCGATTTTGCCGTTCCTTCCCTGAAGATTTTGGTCGAGGAGGGCTTCAATGTAGTAGGTGTAGTTACTGCTACCGATAAATACGGCGGCCGTGGTAAAAAGCAGCTGCTGGAGTCCCCTGTAAAGCAATACGCGAAATCTAAAGGTATTCCGGTTTTACAGCCAAAAAACCTGAAATCATCCGATTTCCAGGAAGCGCTACGAGCCCTCAATGCCAACCTGCAGGCCGTTGTCGCCTTTCGGATGCTCCCGGAAGCGGTATGGGATATGCCTGAACTGGGCACCTTCAACTTACACGGATCCCTCCTTCCCCGGTACCGGGGCGCTGCCCCTATCAACTGGGCAGTTATCAATGGGGATCAGGAAACAGGAGTCACCACTTTCTTTATCCGCCATAAAATTGATACAGGGGATGTCCTTTTTCAGGAAAGAATGCCCATCGGACCTAACGAAACGGCCGGGGAAGTTCACGACCGTATGATGGAACTGGGAGCCCGGGTGGTACTCAGCACGGTTAAGGCCATTGAAGCCAATGATTATACCCTGCAAAAGCAAGACGATGCGCAAGCCACCAAAGCACCCAAGATTTTCCGGGAGACCTGCGAGATTGATTTCAGCCAGCCCGTTGAAAAAGTGCATGATTTTATAAGGGGACTGAGCCCCTACCCTGCTGCCTGGGCAACACTCGACGGCAAGCAGCTAAAAATCCTTCGTGCGCACTATGAAAAAGCCAATATAGCTGATAGCCCGGGCACCTTTAAATCCGACAATAAAAGTTGGATCAAAGTGGCCGCTAAGGATGGATGGCTGGTTTTGGAAGAGCTGCAACTGCAAGGGCGTAAACGCATGAAAACCAACGATTTCCTTAACGGCTTTTCTTTTTCGGCATGATCAATCTTGGTTTTAAATGGTAAGAAAATTCTAACTGAGTAAAATATTGTTTTAAATGATTAAGGTATTAGATCTCCACTTTCTAAACAAAAGCGATACGATAGCCGCCTTTCTGGCCGAGACATCAGCGGGCCCCGTACTCTTCGAAACCGGCCCCTACTCTACCTTTGAGCACCTCAAAGCCGGGCTTGCTGAACATGGTTACAAGCCAGAAGATATTGGCCATGTCTTCCTCACCCACATCCACCTCGATCATGCCGGGGCAGCCTGGGCTATGGCAAAAGCCGGTGCCAACATTTACCTACACCCCTTTGGCCAGGCACATATGCACGACCCCTCCAAGCTTGTCGCTTCTGCCACCCGCATTTATGGCGACGACATGGACCGGTTATGGGGTGCCATGAAAGGTATTCCGGAGGAACAATTGAAGACCATTTCCCATAAGGAGCAGATTGATATTGGCGACACCCAAATTACAGCCTGGCATACGCCGGGGCACGCTGCCCACCATATCGCCTGGGAAATTGAAGGCGCGCTGATCGCAGGAGACGTGGCGGGTGTAAAAATCGGGAATGCGCCCGTTGTACCACCCTGCCCGCCACCGGACATTAATGTAGAAGACTGGCAGTCTTCGCTCAATTTAATCCGGGAACTCCCCCTCCAGGAAATCTACCTGACGCATTATGGCCGTATTGCCGGGGCAGATATCCCATTGCACCTGGATGAGTTAGAAAAAGAGCTTCGGGCCTGGGCGGACTGGATGAAGCCCCATTATGAGCAGAGCAGTGATCCCAAAGCTATCACGCCGGAGTTTATGGCATGGGTGCAGGCCCGCTTATCCGCAAAAGGAGTTTCAGAAGATACCCTGGAAATCTACGAAAACGCCAATCCTTCCTGGATGAGCGTGGCTGGCTTGATGCGGTACTGGAAGAAACGGCTTGTAGGTTAGATCATTTAACTTATTCGCTAAAGTCAGAATGCTGAGGAAAAAACACCACTTCATGAGGATGGTAGCAGATTCCGCCTGAGGATTTGTAGATTACGTTTGTAACCTCAGAAAGCCCCTGTTCTATACCTTTCAATTAAAGTGAAGAAACAGGGGCTATTTTTGTCACCCTTGCCGGGTCAGCGTCCGCCTGTCAGAAGTCAATAGTATTTCATCCAGGTCTTCTCCGGGCAACGCGATAATCTGTTCCTTAGCAGCATCCCATTCCATTCTGCGCCCCAGCTTCCAGGACAGCCCCGCCATGTGAGCTGACATCGCCTCTTCAAAGCCCTCATTGATACCACAGCTCACCGGTGTGTCGTTTCGGATACCACTCAGCCACTCCCGGAGATGCAGCATAGCAGAATCTACGCGTTTGCCGCCACTGTAAGTCCAAAGCAAGCCTTTTTGCGCAAAGTACTTAGCCGTTGCTGAAGTCACCCCATCGGCATTTCCAGAAGCCGGGTCGTAAGTATAAATCGGCACATCAGGATCCATAACACCACTCTCTATCAGGTTTTTATAGCGGGTGGAACCGGGGTCCGCGTATACCCTGAGTTGATTGCCCAGTTCCAGCGTACCATCGTGACCCATAAGCAGGGTTTCGCGCCAGTACTGATTACCAAGGGTCGCGCTGTACATAAAAGTCATTCCTTTTTCCAAGCCAGCCTCCCGGCTGGAGCCTGTGGAAAAATCAGGATATTCCATCACCGCCTGAAAAACATCAGGCACATCCCGCCCGTCATGGTGGGTATAAATACCACCCGAGGCGGTCACGAAACGTGGCATGCCCATCTCCAGAATACAGTTGACACGATCGTAGTCGTGTGTCATCAGGTCTCCGGAAAGCCCGGAGCCATAGGCCCACCATTTGCGCCAGCGGAAGAAATGCTCTTTGTTAAAGGGTACCCGGGGGGCATTGCCCAGGAACTGGTCCCAGTCAATAGTCTGCGGGCTGGCTTTACCATGGATCGGATACTGCCAGGCTCCATTATCACTGTTCCGGTTGGTATTGGCTTGAACCAGGGAGACGTGCCCCAGGACTTTCTTGCGGATGATATCCTGGGCGGTAATGAAGCTTTGTGTTTGTCGGTGCTGATGCCCTACCTGGAAGACGGCTTTGGAACTCCGCGCGGCTTCCCGAAGCGCATAGCTCTCTTCAATATTATGCGTCATAGGTTTTTCCACATAAACGTGCTTCCCGGCTTCCAAAGCAGCAATGGCTACGGGTGCATGCCAATGGTCGGGTGTTGCAATGACCACCGCATCAATATCCGGGCTATTGATCATTGATTCGTAGTCGCGGAAACGTTTACAATCTGGTGAAGCAGACTGTGCCAATTCAGCGTTAACGTCAAAGACATCGCATACACCGGCGAGCCTCACGTTTAGATTTTCCTGCTCCTGGTAAGCCTGGAGCGCAGCGGCATTACCGCCCGCTCTTACGCTTTCTATCCAGGCTGGTGCAGCAAACCCCAACACCCGGACCAGGTGCTGCCCGCGCCCACCGTTACCTACAATGCCTACCCGTATGGGTTCTCCGGACATATCAGCCGCAATTTCTGCCCGTCCGGCTTCAATATTGAGTTCGTTGAGAATCCTATCCTTTTCCTGTTGCTTTTTGCGCACTTCAGCGTAAGCGCCCGCCGCGATGCCCCCAATAAAGGGTAAGCCAATCAATCCTCTGAGTACCTTCCGTCGGCTTTGAGCTTTGCCTTGTTCCTTTTGCTGCTTATCCATGTGCGTTGTTTTGTGCTGGTACGCCAGACTGCTTTTTAAAGAAGATTTCCAGTCCCATCAAATGACCGGTGGGGAAATAAGCGAGTACCCCAAGGGCGGCCAGCTCCACCAGGTTTTTATTGACGATAAAGTAGTTGCCTTCCGCTGGTCCTGCAGCAGGAATACCCGGCCACGATGGGTGAGCCAGGTAGAAAAAGGTAAGCATACCGATACCAATAAATGCGCCGGCCTTTTCCCATACCCCCAGGATCAATGTCAGTCCCACTATGCTAAGGGCAATTGCAGTCAGTGTATCCGAAAAAGGAATCAGGCTGTCTCTGCCCAACCAGTTGAATAGAGGGGCGAACGGACCCGTTGCGCTCATAAGGTAGCCCTGCGCCGTCCATCCTGGCGTAAGAAGCTTAATCAGGCCTTCAAATAAAAAATGCCAGCCAGCAAAGAGGCGGAGTGCCATTAGAAAGAAGAGCTGCGGTTTCGAATAGGTCATAGCTGTACCAGTTTGGTGTTGAGCTACTAAAATCCGCCATTGCCACCAATCAAAAAATGATAATTATCAGGCTAAAAACTGATTATTGCCGGGCGGCCTCGATGGCTTTACGTACGCTGCCGTGCTCCAACAAGAGCGCTTTGGCTTCCTCATAAGTGCCGCCTGTGGCGTTCTTAATAATCTTGGTGCCGCGGTCTACCAGTTTTTGATTGCTCAGCTGCATATCTACCATTTTATTATCCACGACTCGCCCGAGGCCAATCATCACCGTAGTGGAAATCATATTAAGGACCAGCTTCTGTGCGGTACCGGCTTTCATACGGGTACTGCCGGTTACAAATTCCGGACCGACAATCACTTCCAGCGGGTAATCTGCGTAACGGCTCACAGGCGCGTCCGGGTTGCAGGTAATGCAGCTGGTCAGGATACCATGAGTTTGGCATTCCTTAAGGCCGTGTACGACATAGGGTGTGGTGCCCGATGCGGCAATACCAATAACAGTGTCTTGGTCATTGACAAAATATTCTTTTAAGTCCTTCCATGCCTGGATTTCGCTATCCTCAGCAAACTCCACTGCGTTGCGGATGGCGTGGTCTCCACCGGCAATCAAGCCAATCACCCAGTCGGCAGGAACCCCATAGGTTGGGGGGCACTCAGAAGCATCCAGGATGCCTAGCCGACCGCTTGTGCCAGCGCCAATGTAGAAAATCCGCCCACCCTTTTTCATGCGCTCAAGGATAGCCTCTACCAATTCTGTGAGCCGGGGGATGACCCCCTGTACAGCGTGGTGGACTTTTGCGTCTTCTTCGTTGATATGGGTGAGCATTTCCTTTACCGGCATCTGCTCCAGATGCCGGTAAAGGGAAGGCTCTTCAGTTACTTTTCGCATACGGGTGTTTGTCGTTTGCGCTAAAAATAGAAAAACCTCTGCATTATCAGCGGGATTAATCTTCTTCCGAAGCCACATCAACGGAGCGATAAGCATCAATGACTGCTTGCTCCCCGTCTTTACCGGGCTTGGAATTGCCATGTTCCATACCGAGCACACCCTCGAAACCACGACCATGGATGTACTGAAAAATATTCTTGTAGTTGATTTCCCCGGTGGTAGGCTCTTTGCGCCCCGGATTGTCGCCAATCTGGAAGTAAGCGATTTCCTCCCAGCACTTTTCTATATTCGGCAGCAAGTTACCCTCCTGTATCTGTTGGTGGTAGATATCAAAAAGAATTTTGCAGGCCGGGCTATCTACTGCTTTGCAGATTTGATAGGCTTGCGCAGCCTTACTGAGGAAAAGCCCCGGATGGTTGTAAAAGTTGAGCGGCTCGAGTACCATGACCAACCCATGCGGTTCCAGAATAGCCGAAGCCTGCTTCAGGCTTTCGATCACATTAGCTGTCTGATAGCCCATATCCTGACGCGTATCGACCAGCCCGGGCACAACGGTCATCCAGTTCGCATTCACGCGTTTGGCAACCTCTACGCTTTCCTCAATTTCCTTTAGAAAAGTGGCCCGCTTGCCCTCGTCACCACTTGCCAAATTGGCGTCCTTCCAGGCGATCGTGTGGGCGACAAAGACCCCCATTTTCATATTGCGGCTTTCCATGGCTTTCGCCATAGCATTTTGAAGTTCTACCGGCTTTTTCTTCATGCCATTATCCTCAAAAGCAGTAAAGCCCTGATCGGCCATGTAATGCAGCTGAGCAACCGGATCTTTTCCTGCTGACTCTTGAAACATGCCTAAGTGTGGAGCATATTTGAGCTGAAATGGTTCTGGGCTCCGGGAGGGGTTAGCACTCCACACCGGTGCACCGCTCACGGTAAATGCGCCAGCGGCGAGTCCGGCTTTCTGTATAAATCCTCTTCTATCTATCATAGTTTCGTCTTCCGTTTTGGTAATGATTATTGGTGTTTAAAATAGGGATATCCTGTAAATTATTCTAAGGAACGCATGAATAAGTGTCGTATGTCACTAAAGGAAAGACCCCGTAAGTTGAAATTGTAATGCCCTGGCGCAGCACTGCCCACCTAAAGGAATTCATAGCAAAATACCTATCTTGCACGAGTTACCGGTTAAATTGAGGTTTCTTGTTCATGAAAGAAGATAATAAGGTGATCCACGGGCTATGGATAGGAGGGGCACTTAGCCCTTTAGAGATGCTATGCATAAAGTCATTCCAGGCTCAGGGACATACCTTTTATTTATGGATTTACGAACAGCTCCTCACCCCGCCGCCAAAGGGGACGGTCCTCTGTTCTGCGGAGGAAGTTTTACCCTATTCGGCTATTTTCAGGTATAAATACGGAAACGAATTCGGGCATGGCAAAGGCAGCCTGGCCGGTTTTTCGGATTTATTCCGGTATAAACTACTTTACGAACACGGAGGTTGGTGGACAGACATGGACATCACTTGTCTCCGTCCGTTGGACTTTCCCACTGCTTATGTCTTCCGGGAGCACGACGTACTTCCCGTAGTGGGCAATTTAATGAAATGCCCAAAGGGGAGCCCTTTGATGAAGTGGTGCTATCACACCGCCCGGCAACAGGTGAATGCGAATAACACGGATTGGCTCTTGCCTATCCGGATTCTCAACCAAGGCATTTCCCATTTTCAACTTGAAAATACGATCTATGAAATAACCAATCCTGACCGATGGGAGGTTGTCGATTTCTATCGACAGCAGCTTTCCCGTCCGGAGTTGCATTGGTACGCTTTCCACTGGATGAATGAAGAATGGAGAAGCCGGTCATTACCAAAGAATGCGGTTAGTAAGAATGGTTATCTGGCTCAATTATGCCATGAACATTCTATTGAAATTGCCTACTTACCCCCTCTTCCGCTTCGGCGGCGGCTATTGCAACTTTTAGCGAAATACCTCATTCCTGTCATCCCGCAAGCTATCAGGAGTAAACTTAAATCACTGGCCTTTCGGTTTAGCAAATTAATATTGCAATAACTAAACAGCGCCGGAACACCGATTCTGCTGCGTAACAAAAATTGGAAAAGTCCCTATTCGAATGCGGATACCCGTAATTAAAAAGATCGCCTTTCTTTCAAATACCAGCTGGAGCATTTATAACTTCCGCCTTGGACTGATCCGCAGGCTCTCAGCGGAGGGGTATCAGGTTATTATTATTTGCCCGGTGGACCAGTACACCCCAAAGCTGGAGCAGGAACCCTGCACTTTTATTCCTGTTCAATTATCCAGACATAAGATCAACCCATTCGTTGATTTACGTTATTTCCTCCAGGTTTTTAAAATTTTGTCCCGATACCGGCCTGACTTTGTGGTCAGTTACACCATTAAACCCAATATCTACGGTCAGATTGCAGCCCGCTTATTAAAAATAAACCGACTGGCTGTGGTAACCGGGCTTGGGTATCTTTTTATTAACCAAACCTGGAAAACTCAACTCGTAAAAATTCTTTACCGCCTCAGCTTTAAAAGTGCAAAAAGGGTTTGGTTTTTAAACAAGGATGATCAAGCCCTATTTTTAACCAATAAAATCGTTCAAAAAGCTCAGGTTGGCTACTTGCCCGGAGAGGGTGTAGACATCAACTATTTTGCGCCCCGGGATAGACCATCAAACAAAGCTCTTTGTTTCACTTACGCCGGGCGGTTGATCAAAGAGAAAGGGGTGCCCGAATTTATCAAGGCCGCTCAACTGCTTAAACCCTGGTATCCAAATATACAGTTTCAAGTGGCTGGCTTTATAGAAGACGAAGCGCCCGGCGCTATTCGTTTATCCGATATTACCAAATGGGAAAAGGCCGGGATCATTTCCTTCAAAGGCTCCAGGGATGATATCCGCCCCGTCCTGGCCGGGTCAGATTGTGTAGTTCTTCCTACCTATTACAGAGAGGGTGTACCGCGTATACTGCTCGAGGCGGCCAGTATGGGAATTATCATTATCGGCACGAACACGCCTGGTTGTAAAGATATTGTTTTTGAAGGTCAAAATGGCTTCTTGTGCCAACCGCGCAACCCGGAGCACCTGGCCAGCACCCTCTTGAAGGTTATTCATCTTTCAAGCACAGAACGGCAGCATTTCGGGCAGAACGGTCGCGAAATCGTAGTTGCCAATTTCCGGGAAGAAAAAATTATTGATAGATACCTCGAGTTGTTTAGCACCGTTTTTGGATTGCCTGTAAGTAAACGGAGTGCAACCCAGATAAAAATTGACTAATTTCATGGGCTCCAAAAGCGTATAAACACACCAACCGGATTGCGTTATGACCGTTATCAAAAAGACGACTGCTTATCACAAATTCTTTATGGTCTGGGTAGTCATCGGGCTCATTTTCAGCGGTATTGTTTTTGACCCCGCCTCAAGAGCGCTCTTTTTGCCTGTGCGTCAGTTTCTGTTAAGCCTTTGGTTGCTGAGTGGAACAGTCGGCTTTTCCCTGACTGCCCAAAAAGGCACCGCCCTCACAAGACAAAGCCTGGTCTTTTTAGTAGCCGGTGGCCTGCTCATTAGCTGGAGCTTTCTAAGTACCCTGTGGGCCTTTAATCAAACAGAGTCAATACTAACGAGCAACACGGCACTTTTGCAAATAGGGCTGACTACTTTCTTCCTGCTATTCTCAACCTTTCTGCTACAGCAAATACACCTGCTTTCGAGAATACTAACGCTCTGGTTGTTTTCACTGTCTCTTTTAGGGGTCTTCCAATACCTGGATTGGACAAATTTCCCTTTTTATAGCAATACTCCACCTATCGGGCTATCTGGCAACCGGAATTTATTCGGATCGACCCTTATTCTTCTATTGCCCTGGGCCTTCCATCTTTTTCTGATTGAAAAACGCTTCTGGAGTATAGTCGGCTTATTGAGCCTGGGCTCAGGTACATTGGCTTTGATGCTTTCTCAAACCCGTTCTGCCTGGGTAGCATTTGCAGTTGCTTTTATAGGCATACAAATGTTGCTGATGGTTTCCAGAAAAAGACTCTCCCCACAATTAAGACAACGCTGGAAAGTAGCGAACCTCTCCTTAGCTGGCACAGTAATTATCATTATCGCCCTACTGATGTTGAATGGGCAGAGCGCTGAACTGAAAGACAATCTTCGAAATCGACTCGTCAGCCTAGTGGAAGTCCCCTCCATTGGTGAACAGCCCGGAAACGAGGCAGAACGTAACATTTTAGACCGCTTCCACCTATGGCAGCACACCCTCGAACTGATTGAGGATGCGCCCATTGAAGGCGTAGGTGCAGGCAACTGGAAAATCCAATTTCCAAAATACGGTGGCAGTGCAGCCCCGAGGTTTGAGGACAAAGACAAACTGAGGGTCCGCCCTCATAACGAATACCTACGTATCACCAGCGAATTAGGCTTGGTCGGACTGGTCCTGTTTTTGATTTTGTTTGGTACCGCAGCCTTTAGCGCCTTTAAAACCTTTATGCATACTGAAGAGGAGCTAAAGCTAGTCAGTAGCATTATCCTTATTGCAATATCCCTGGGCTTAGCGATAGACTTCTTTTTCAGTTTTGCGCTGGAACGCATGGGGCATAGCTACCTGATTGCCATTAACGTGGCTCTTGCGCTTCAACTATCCGGTATTGGCTCCAAACATAAGTTGCGACAGTGGGTCCTGACCGGCATTCTGGCCGTAGCCTCTATACTGGCTGCCACTATAAGCTACCCTTACTGGCAAGCCAACCGTAGCTTGCACAAGTTACTACGGGCCGAAGTCAGTGGGCAATGGGAAAGAGCCACCTCCATTAGTCAAGCTATAGAACAAATGCCTTTAACCAGCCTGGACCCAATCGGTGACCCCATTGAATGGCATTCTGCTAATGCGCTTAAACAAATAGGCAAATTAGATGCTGCACTTGCCAAGATCAACCAAGCCATTGAAGTACACCCTAACAGCCATCGGGCGTGGAATACAAAAGCAGCCATTCTAATCCAGCAAGAACGATTTACTGAGGCTATTCCAGCTTTACATACCGCACTTGAACTGGCGCCGGATTATGAGCCTGCTTTGTCAAATTTGGGGTATACCCTCTATAGAACGGATCAATTTGAGCAGGCTATTACGACCCTCTTGAGCCTTGATTTAGTAAAGCACGCTAAGCTTTTACCAGTCATTTGGGATGCCGGCCAGCGCGTGGAAAAGAATTGGTTAAACGATAGTAAAATTTATCAAGTTGGTCTTGGGCACCTAAAATCAACACCGCCCCTTCCGATCACCCAGTGGCCAGCAAAGGTGCAATCGCTCCGGGAATACTATGCCTCTGATGAACTGTTTGTTAAGGCCTATTTCGAAACCCTTGAGCACTACGTTACGCTAAAGGCCTGGCAGGAAAAGCAGCCTCCGGCATCAGTAATGGCGCTGAGGCAAGCGCTGAAAAAAGTAATGGCAAAATTGAAAGAGAAGTCGTCCTTTACGGCATTGGCAGACCAAATCATAATCAACGACCACCTGCAAACCCTCCAGGCCCTCAATGAGCTATCTGAAACCAAAATCAACCAACCAGAGGATTTGCTATTCCCCTTGTAAATTTTTGGCCCGATGCGAATTATCAATAACAAGCCTAAATCAGTTTGGCATGAGCTACAAGCAGTCTGGCAAGCCCTGCCCATTGCTTTTGTATTTACCCAGCGGGCGATCCGAATCAAGTACACCCATACTGCCCTTGGCTTTATCTGGGTCGTACTGCCTTTAGCGGCCTATCTTGTAATCTATTCTATTTTCTTTTCGTTCTTATTGAAAATCGACACCGAAGGCCTGCCTTATCCGCTGATTGCCTTCTCCGGGCTAATGGGCTGGAACTACTTCAAAGATATCATACATAATGCTGGGCCTTCTTTGCACGAGGAAGGCGAATACCTGAAGCGAAATGTACTGCCGAAACTGATCATTCCGCTGTACAAAAGCCTGCTTGGCCTGATAGAGCTGGGCATTTCGCTGGGCTTATTCCTGCTTTTAATGCTTATCTACCAGCAACCAATAAGGTTATCCATCCTGGCGCTCCCCCTGCTCATTATACTGAACCAGCTATTGGGGTTTGCAGTAGCGATCTGGGTTTGCAATCTTTCCGGTAAGCGACGAGATGCTATTCACTTAGCCCTTTCTGGGTTGAATGTGGCCATCTGGTTAACTCCCGTCTTTTACCTGCCCAGCTTGATTCCACCCGCTTATCAACCCCTGATTTACCTTAACCCCATGGCGACCCTAATTGAGGCTTACCGATGGGCACTATTGGGCCTTCCTTTTCCCCCGGCTTATGCCTGGATAAGCCCGTTGTTATGGCTCGGTATACTAGGTGCGGGAATTAGAGCTTTCTTTCGTCGGCAGTACCAACTAATTGACTACCTTTAAACATATGATTTCGGTAGAAGGTCTGGGGAAGCAATTTCAAATCGAGCAATTGTCCGAACAAGGGACAGCGTACCGCAAGTCAGCTTGGGCAATAAAACAATTATCCTTCAGTTTGGCGGAGGGTAAAGTGTTAGGCTTAATAGGGCCCAATGGTGCTGGCAAAAGCACCCTGCTCAAAGTACTGGCAGGCATATACTTACCCACCACCGGCCAAGCAGTGTTAAGCGGAAAAACAGGAGCCATTCTCGATATCGGTTCGGGCTTTCATCCTGATTTGACCGGGCGGGAAAATATCTACTTTGCCGGGCGCCTGGCAGGAATGAGCAAAGTGCAGCTCAATGAAGCTTTCCCGAAAATTGTAGCCTTTAGCGGATTGGCTGCGCATCTGGAAACGCCGGTCAAATACTATTCCTCCGGAATGTTCCTGCGCCTTGCTTTTTCCACTTTAATCCACACAGACTGCGACATTCTGCTGTTTGACGAAGTCCTGGCGGTTGGGGACCATGCATTCCAGGAACAGTGTTTTCAGAAAATACAGACCCTGAAACAAGCGGGAAAAACGATGATCATGGCCAGTCATGAACCTGCCAAACTAGCTCAGTTCTGCGATGAAGTGCTGGTCATGGCTAAAGGAGCATGCCAGTTTCTGGGGCCCGCTCAAAAAGCCTTATCCTTTTACAGCAAGCATTACGCGCTTAGCTCTACTCCCCAACTCCGCGAAAGCCAGTATATTGACCAACTGAATTATAAAGGAGCATCCATTACCACCGAGGCCCTGTCTGATAAGGTAGCGGTGGCCTTCGAGGTAAAACTAAAGGTTCGGACCCGACCATTCACTGTAGCGATAGCACTTTCAGATAGTCTAAATCAAGTGTTGTTTAGTGGCCATCAGGAAATACAAGAAGATGCCCCTTTGAATGAGTTATTTGAAATAACATGGCAATTTCCCAAAGCTCATCTTAACGAGGGGTTGTTTTGGGTAAACTTTTACCTGTTTGAAGGACAAAGTATTATAGAACAACATCCCAAGATTGGCCAATTCGAGATTCCACCTTATCATGATCCCAGGCGGGAAATTGAGGGGGCATTTCACGCCATTCATATTGACACTCAAATCAGTATAAAACCAGGATAAAATGGTAGTTGCATTAACCGGAGCTACCGGGTTATTAGGTAGCAATATCCTTTTCGAACTCCTTAAGCAATACCAGGGCGCTGCAGAGCCGCTCGTGCTATGGGTGCTGGGACGATCTAATGCCACAAACACCCTGGAAGAACGTATCCATCAGCTCCTTAACGAAGATGGAAGGTATTACCTCGGGGCTTCCTATCCAGCCGGTTTCCCTGAATCCATACGCACGGTTGACTGTCATTTGGACCAGCCCGGCCTTGGAATTTCCGAAGACAGCCTTCAGCAAATGAAGCAGCATCCTCCGGACCTGTTTATCCACGCTGCTGCGGCTGTTGATTTCCGGGACCAGCCAGGGGTTATTGCCCGGCTCCAGGAGATCAATGTAAGGGGGACGCAGCGAATTCTGGCCTTGGTGGAAACCCTGGGTGTCCCGGATTTTGCTTTGGTCAGTACTGCGTACGTTTGTGGTATCCGATCCGGCATAGTCCAACCAGACTATATTCCGGCAGAGCAAGCTTTTAGAAACCCCTACGAGCGTTCCAAGCTTGACTCAGAACTTGTGGTGAAGCAGGCGCAGGTTGAAGGCAGGCTAAAGCGGGTGCATTTTTTCAGGCCCACGACCATCTGCGGCCGCTTAACAGAACCACCAATTGGCTACACTTCCAAGTTTGATGTGTTTTATGCCTGGCTCGCCTTTTTTTTACGGCTTAAAGCTAGACAACTTGGCCGTATTGACTACGAGACCCCTGCCAGTATTGATATTCGTGTTGCGCGAATGCCAGAGTCCGGATTAAATATCATCCCCGCTGATTTTGCGGCTAAATCTCTGGTGAGTATTTGTTTGCAACAGCCCGAATCCAATGCCTATCATTTAGCCTCGCCTTACCTTACCGACAATTACGAGAACCTGCCCGCACTTTTAGATTTCATCAACGTATCCATTCCGGGTTTTGTGGAAGAAATGCCTGTTGACCTTACCCCGCTTGAACGGTTGTACTATTATAAGTCTGTTGGTAAAATCTACGACCCTTACATTAGCAAACCTGTCCCAGACTTTTCGCTCCACACCTTCCATGCCCAACTTCCGTCTGATTTTCCGGAGTGCCCGGCGGTAAAAGGAGCTGCAATGCTTAAATTGCTTGAATTTGCAAAACAGCACAACTTTGGACTCTAGAGGCTATTACCGGATCGGTGAAGTTCGCCTGGACCCTTCACAATGTGGTCCCAAGGCTTTCCGGCAGCATGAACTAAAAAGCAAAGGCTTCCTTGTCCCGGAAGGCATTATCATCTCCTACGATCAAATGCATGGATTGGTCAATGAATGGGCGTTAACCCCACGAGACTCTTATGCAGCTGCACTGCAACGAATACAAGCCTCTTCCCAGGCAAACAATTACCTGCAATCTGTTTTGGAAGCCTTTGACCAGGGGCAATCACTAATTCTGAGAACGGCCGCTTCTACAGAAGACCACCCGGACCAGGCTATGGCAGGGCAGTTTGTGTCCCCCGCTGGCATTACAACCCTCACTGACCTCCAACAAGCATTTGCTAAAACATGGGCCGCCGCCGCATCAAAAAATATCAAAGGGCTTAAATTATCGTTTTTGATCCAGGAGTATATCTCTACGGACATCGGTGGAATAACCTTCACGGTTTCTCCAACTGCACCCAGGGCTAATGAGATGGCCATTGAAGTGATAAAAGGAAACTGCGCGCAATTAACGGCGGGCCATTCTCCCGATGCCAGGCTGGTATTGGACTGGAGGCATCAAAAACTCAAACAGGCGATTCCCGATGCGCTATCAAAAGAAGTTAGCAGTGCCCAAATCCTTCAATTCGGGGAGGTCTTTTTAAAATTACAAAAGTACTATGGATGCCCTCAGGATATAGAATGGGGAGCTAAGGACGGAACACTCTATATTTTTCAATCCAGGCCCGTTACCCGCGTGCTGTTCCATGCAGAAGTTATTTGGACCAATGCTAATTTTCGGGATGGCGGAATCGGTGCGGAGATGCCCTCGCCGCTTATGTGGGATTTGTACCAAATGACCTTTGACCACTCCATAAAGGCCTTTTCCAAACGCTATCATATCACGCCCGATGAGCCACTGGAAGCCTGGTCGGGTACTTTTCTGGGCTATCCCTACTGGAACCTCACGGCCGCAAAGAGTGGTGCCCGGAAAGTATTAGGCTACGTTGAACGGCAATTTGACGAAGGACAGGGAGTAACCCCCTATTACGAAGGAGATGGGGAAGTGTCAAAGCTGACCCTCAAAAGTCTGTTTACCTCGTTAAAGGCATTGCTTGCGATCCGAAAATCGATAAAGCAACGCATTAAAGTCTGCCAGCAAACCCGGGCTTATTTTAAGGAGAACGTGCGCAGCGCATTCGAATCGCGGCCCGGTGAAGCGGCTTCCCTGGCGGAGCACCGCCACTTTTTTGAGCAGTTGGTGACGCAGCACCTCATGTATATCTATACCAACTATTGGGAAATCATCTATGACAATACCTTCGTCAGTACCTTTACCCAAAATGCCCTGGCCCGGTACAACCGACGGACAGGCTCAGACATTCAGTTTACAACAGTGACCGCCAGCCTTGAAAGGGTTGCCCACCTGTGGCCATTGGAAGCGCTGCAGCAACTGGCAGATCAAATCCGCCGGGATGAGCCGGCCTTACGTTGGTGGAAAGCGGAGGCTTCGGAAGCCATTTTGCGCAAATGGGAAAGTGATTCAAATTTCCCCTACCGCTCACAACTGCGCAACTTCCTGGACAGATATGGCTACAAAAGCACCCGGGAACTGGAAATTTCATCGCCTAATTGGGCCGAAGCCCCTGTGGCAGTTATTCAAACCATTCAACAATACCTGAATGCCCCTACTCCACTCTACCCAGATAAAAGCAAGGGGCGTTATGAGGATGTCCAACCAAAGTTGCCACGGAGACTGGTTCGGCAAATTGAACAACAGCGGAGTATACTGTGGTGGAAAGAAGAGATCAGAGATATTACCACTCAACTCTTTCACTACATCAGGATGGCGGTCATTACGTTGGGCAAAAAATTAGCAGCGGAGCAGTTATTAGCCGACTACGAAGAGGCTTTTTTCCTCACGCATCAGGAATTAATTGATCTAATGGGCTCAAATGCTACAATTGGCCATTACCAGGAGCGGATTCATTATCGTAAAAACCTGAGAGATAGTTTCCGGAATTATCAAAAGCCTGATATTATTTTCCCGGACGAGGCCCAGGAGCGGCACCAATCTGGCAAACACTCTGGCTTAAATGGCATTGGCGTATGTCAGGGAACCGTCAGCGGGCCTGCAATAGTTATTGCCGAAATCAATGAAAACTACGACCCGGCGCACCTCGAGGGTTGCATCCTGGTGACCGACTATATCAACCCCGGGCATCTCCCTTACTTTTCTAATATCAAAGGTTTGGTTACCGCTAATGGCGGCCTGCTTTCTCACGCGGCTATCATTTGCAGGGAACTTGATATACCAGCAGTATTTGGCATACAGGGTGTGACGCAAAAAATCCCCGCCAGAGCTCGTATTCAGTTGAATGGAAAGACTGGCGAAGTTGCTATATTAGCTGAATGAAACAGCTTTACAGCATCGTAGGTATTGATGGCAGCGGGAAAGACTATCAGCTCGGGCGGATCATGGCTGAAGTGGGACCGGAGGCTTGTCTTCCCCTGCATTGTACGGCTTACCATAATTCTCCTTATTGCGCCAATCCGGCTTTATCAAAGACACTGCAAAAGCTGGGCGCTGAAGCTGATCGCACTTCCGATGCAGCGCTAAAGGGGATATCCCTTTTTTTTAAGATGCTGCTTTTTGCCAGCGAGCTTAGCCATTTGCAGGAGCAGCACAACGCCCCCGTCGTACTCTCTACCCGGCACCCCGCTATTGACACTCCGGTCTATGCCCGGTTCTTTCTTCAGCATCTGAAGATGAGCGCAGAAGACCAAAGCAACGTATTCGTCAGAGCCCGTTCCTTTTTAAGCCCGGGTGAGTGGGCCTCTGTGAGCACATTATTTAACCCTGAAGACGAAAGGTGGAGCCAGGAAACCTTGCCGGAGTTTGTAGCCCGGACTGCCGCATTGGAGTGGAAAGCACAGTTTGAAGTATATACCCGGATCTTTGGTGTCCCTTTACCTCAGAAAATACTCTTTTTAAACCCATCGGTAGAAACCATTCTCAGCCAGCTCCAAAGGCGGAAAGGAAGCATCAAAGAAACCCATGAGCAAGCCGCTTACCTCAGGCACCTCAAAAGATATACAGAGCAGGCCCTAACCGCCCTCGTGGCCGACCACCCCGAAATAGAAGTCTGCACTACAGATAGCGAATCTTCAGCTATTAACGCTACATCGCTTTCTTTTTTCGCCCTTAAATAAGCCCCTTTTGAAAGCATTAACCTCCAAAAACAGCTGGCTATATTCAAAGGTGCCTATGGCAATTGGCTACTGCTATCTCGGGTTGATTGCCACCCCTCAGCCCGATGTTTTGCCGCTTGTCATCCATTTCGTTGCTATGCTGTTCTCTTTTTTAGGTAGTGGCTTGTTTGTGAGGTACTTCAATGACTTCTGTGATATTGATCAGGACCGGCGGGCAGGAAAGTACAATATTGCCGAAGCGGACTCTCTATTCCTACGTGCATTTAAACTTGCGGGCTACTCCGCTATCATTCCGTTCACGCTATGGGCAGCTGGCGTACCCGCCATTCTATTTTTCTTAATGGGGCTACAGCACCTGTTGTACATTATCTACTCCCTATCCCCCATCCGGTTCAAGGAACGAGGCTGGGCTGGCCTTCTTTGTGATGCTGCTTACGGTCACGCTGTTCCGGCAGCAGCGGGTTTTGCATTCGGCTACACCGCCGGAGCAGTAGGTAGCCCGGATCACCTTTGGGCCTATGTCACTATTGCAGGGCTGTCTCAGCTCGCCCTTGGTGTAAATAACATCATCTATCATCAGTTGGAAGACCATGCTGAAGATAAGCAAGCCGGCGTTCAGACCTGGGTGGTGACCACCGGACCGGATAGCGCCCTGGCTATTGCCACCCGCTACTTTATTCCCCTGAGCTTTCTTGCCCTTGGTGGTTACTATCTGCTTTGGTGTTTTAATGGGTTATTCCTATTATCCGTTTTGTTGGTTGTTCTGCTCCTGTTGTTTGCCGTTTATGCCAGGCAATTAAGCCTGAGCCAGGTGCCAAACCGACAAAACCAGGCTTTAATCGCTGCCAATGAGATGACAGAGGTGTGGGCACCCGTAATTATTCTCTTCGCACTCCTGCTGCAAGATCAGGTATATTTTTGGCTCCTGCTGCTGCATACCCTTGGGTTTCGCAAGGTCATCCTCCCCTATTTTCTACAATATGTCAAACGCCTCTGGAGCGGATGGAAATGGCTGGAAGGGCGATTCGTTTACTTCTATTACCACAAATTGCTGATCGTTTATGCAAGATTAAAAAAACGCTTCCTCAACTAAAGAGTCATCTCATGTGTGGAATAATCGGTCAGGTTTCTCTTCAAAACCCAGTTGATTGTCAGCAGTTTAACTACATGCGGGACACGCTCAGCCATCGGGGGCCGGATGGCTTTGGCTCTTGGTTTTCTCCGGACGGCCTTACCGCACTAGGCCACCGCAGGTTATCTTTTCTTGACCTTTCTGAGCAGGGCAAACAGCCCATGGCAAATGAAACGGGCGAGATTTGGCTAACTTTCAATGGAGAGATTTACAACTATCTGCACCTTAGAGGGACCCTGGAGAAGGCGGGGCACCGGTTTAGCTCTAAGACAGACTCGGAAGTGCTGCTTCATGCCTATGAAGAATGGGGCGTACAGATGTTAGACCGGTTGAAGGGCATGTTTGCTTTTGGGATTTGGGACGAGCGAAAAAAGCGGCTTTTTATGGCCAGGGACCGGTTTGGTATCAAGCCCCTGTACTATGGCTTCCTGGACCAACAGTTTTACTTTGCCTCTGAGCTTAAAGCTATTGTTAAAGGCCTGCCAAAGCGCCCTGCCCCATCTATGGAAGCTATTGCCGACTTTTTGGTCTACCGGTATGTCCCCAGCCCAAAGACAATCTGGGAAGGTTTAAAGAAGTTGCCTCCCGCTCACTACCTGGATATTTCCTTCTCCACCGGCGCTCCTTCCATTCGGCCCAGGCGCTATTGGCAGTTACCGGAAACGGTGCTGAAAATCTCCTCGCAGGAGGCGGTGCAAAGGGTAGATGAACTGCTGGGGCAATCCGTTGCCCAGCACCTGCAAAGCGATGTCCCGGTGGGCAGTTTCCTAAGCGGTGGGTATGATAGCAGCGCGCTGGTGGCCTACGCTTCAGCACAGGGGCATACTTTAGATACCTTTTCGATTGGTTTTGAAGACTGGAAAAAAAGCGAAGACCAATACGCACGACAAGTGGCGGATCACCTCCAGCTTCCCCTGTATACCCGTAGGGCCGGTCAGGAACAACTTGAGCTGCTAGACCAGCTAGCGTATATCTACGATGAGCCTTTGGGAGACATCTCCACTATTCCCACCTTTATGGTTAGCCAATTAGCGAGCCAGCATTGCAAGGCTGTACTTTCGGGGGAAGGCGCAGATGAACTGTTCGCAGGCTATACCTGGCAACGCCCTATCGCTCAGCTGAATGCGAGAGCGCAGCTGAACGTATACCTCAGAGAGCGCATTTTTGGAAAAAGCATGACCGCTTATTACGCCTCTGCTATGGCCATGGGGCAATTCGACAAAACGGTACTTCAGCAAACTCTTCGGCCAGAATTGCATGGTTATTTAACAGCTGAACCAAACTGGTTTTATAAAAAACATATACGCACCAGGCTACAATTATTAAAAACGGTTCAAAATCTGGATATTACAACCTTTATGGGCGAGCTTGTTCTGACCAAGATTGACCGTGCGAGCATGGCTAATGGATTGGAAGTGCGGGTCCCTTTTTTAGACCACGAACTGGTGTCGTTCCTGTTTCAGTTGCCCACCCACCTGGTTTTTAATAAAATCCAGACGAAAGTTTTGCTCTACGAAAATATTAAGCGCAAGCTGCCCTCTTTTATATTGAAGCGGTCCAAACAGGGCTTTGTAGGCCCCGATCGCTACTATATGTCCTATCCCTTCTATGCAGAAGTACTCCTCAAGGGACGGCTCATCAAAGAGGGGATTATCAATAAAGCCGCTTGCGAAAAATTCCTGGAAGAACGGGACCACTGGAGATTGTGGAAACTAGTAGTGCTTGAAAAATGGTGGCAGACCTGGATGGATTAATAGAGTTATAACAATATGACGGATCGAATAACAATCGACAAAAAGCAATCAAAGGCGTATCAGCAAACGCGGCCCATCGGCATTGGGAAAGCGCATTGCATGGCTCCCTCTACCAGCTTATATTTTTCCCGTAATGGTAGTATTACCGCTTGTTGTTACAACAGGAAGTATGAACTGGGGCGTTATCCCGAACAGCTTCCGACTGAAGTTTGGAGCGCCCGGCGGCTAACTCAGCTGCGCCAGACTTTTGATTCCGGCCGTTTGGTGAGCGGGTGCGAAGGATGCGCGGAGCAAATCGAAGCGGGGAATATAGAAAATACGCTGGCGAAGAATTTTGACCGGTATGCTGAGTTCTCAATCGCTCAACTCCCGTTAAGATTGTTGAAAGCAGGACTTCGGGGGGCACCTGTTCTTTGGAATCAACTCAAAGTGGAAGGCAGAAGGGTGAAGTACAGCCCGAATGCTGCTCTTAGTGTTTCTCATCTGCCCAAACTTCTTGAATTTGAGCTCAGCAATACCTGTAACCTGGAGTGTGCCATGTGCTTTGGAGATTTCAGCTCCAGCATCCGCCGCAACCGGGAAAAGCTCCCCCCTTTCCCCGAAGTGTACGATGCCAGATTTGTAGCCGATATCAATACTTTCCTTCCTCATATCTGGGAAGCTAAATTTTACGGCGGGGAGCCGTTCCTGATTCCTGTATACTATGAAATTTGGGATAATATCAGAACTTACAACCCAAAGGCTCGCATACACATTACCTCGAATGGCACCATTCTGAACCAAAAAGTCAAATCGGTACTCAATGACCTCAACATTCAGCTCATCCTTTCCATTGATGCTTTTGAGCCTGAAACGTACGAAGCCATACGCAAGAATGCAGACTTCGAAAGAGTCATGGCCCATTTAAAATACTTCGATCAGGTTCAAAAGGAAAAGAACAAAACGCTCACCATAAGCATTTGCCCCACCGTACTTAATGCACATGAAATCCCGGCGATGGTAGACCGATGTAACCAGAACGAGTGGCATCTGTATTTTAATACCGTTTGGTGGCCGGAGGAGCTATCCCTGCGCAAGTTGCCTCGAAAATGGCTGGACGAGCTCATTGTACAGTACCGGAAAGCTGCTCAAAAAGCCACCAATACGACTTCTATTAATCACATCAGGCTGCTTGGCCTGATTAACCAACTCATTTCCTGGAGAGATGCCCAAACGGAAACTTAATCCTACCTGCCAAATTTTAATCTTATTTGGCCTGACTGTCCTGTTAACAGGCACTCCAGGCTGTTCCAGCGAGGAGAAGACCGTTTCCTTCCAATTGCACGGTTCTGAAGCCCAGTCTGCCAATTGGCAAATTCGCAACAAAGGCCAAAAAGCAATTTCCTTTTCATTGCAAGCGGACTCCATTTTTTTTCTGAACAGAAACGAACTGGCACAACACATCAAACAAACGGCTTCTGCTCCTGAGGCCCAGGCCAGATTAGCCTGGCAACTGATCAGCAACCTCACCTTCCCTTCCTTTCATTCCAATGCCAGGTATATTCATGCGCCAGAAATTCTGATTAACAGCCTGGGGCATGGCTACTGTGATGATATGGCAAGCGCACTTGTTTTACTGTGGCAGGCGCTGGGTTTTGAAGCCCGCGTCTGGAAGCTCGAGGGGCACGTTGTTCCGGAGGTGTTAATCGGCGGGCATTGGCAAGTCTACGATCCTGATTTAGGGCTTTACTTTCAAGATATTGACAAGAACCCGCTTTCGGTAGATGCCATTGCCAGGGGGCAGGCTCATTTTGTAGCCCAGGAAAGCAGTCCCTTCCTGTTGTCCTCTTTTCCACCCGATGCGTTCCACCTGGATAAATACCGGACGGTTTCAGACAATTCGCCAGCCCCCTGGTTTACAGATTCTGTCTTCCATGAAGATTTGGTTTTCCAACTGCCAGCGGGCAGCGTTCTCCGCTGTTGCGATGACAATCCCCAAGATTTGAGCGCGCCCCTCTTACGTATAGACCTGCCCAAAGGCTCAAAAGGTCTAATTCAAGTTCCACTTCTGCCTTCAAAATCGGCGGTTGAAGCCCTGCCACCCCGCAGCCCCTCCGGGCCCTGGAATATTAAAAAGGCAACCACCGAAGCACTGCGTTTGCACTTTCACGTGAACCCAATACTGCTTTCGATTACTGAAATAACAATAAAGAGCTCCGATACAAGCAACCTTGAATTTTCGGAGTTGACGCTGACCGATACGTCTAACACCAGCACTTTCAAGCCGCCCTTCACTCTGGACCTGCAGCGCTATGCTTTATTTATAAGCACCCTGAACCAGCAGCCCGGTTTAGCTTCTGCCGAAAAAATCCCTCTGCTTTTTGAAGTGTATCACAAAAAAGCAGGATCCTGGTCCGGTAAAAACCAAAAGCAATTCAATAAACAATACCAAAACCTAATAAAATCGGCTAGTCAGTCTCCAGCTTATCAGCAAGGCATGAAGTCTGTAATCAATAATTCTTTTTCCTTATTTTTAGCTGTAGAGTACTACCTGATTAATTATCCTGCCGGGCAGCTATTCCAGCTATTGAAAGAGCAGTCTTAAAACGGTGCCACTCATGAAGTACGTTTTCGTCGCCTGTGGAGCTGCCATTCATATAGAATTACTTCACAAAGCTATCCGGTTGCTCAGGAAGCAGAGTGAGCAGCCTATCGTTGTAGTCACTGACAACCGGCGTAACGAACAGCCCATCCAACACGATACCGTTTTACAAATTGATACGCCACCTGACTTCACTCATGCCGAGGCGGCCATTTTTCTAAAAACCGGGCTTGGCAAGTGGCTTTCTCCAAAAGGCGAAGACGTATTCTGCTACCTGGATACGGACGTTTTTGCAGTATCGGAAGCTACAGACCTAATTTTTAAGCATTTTGTCCCCCCGATCACCTTTGCACGAGACCATAGCGATCTTTACCACTTCAGTCCTGATGCCATCTATGACCCGGCAACCGAAAAGCGGTTACAAAATATCCGTGCGCTCACTCAACTCTATAAGACAGCTCACGAACTGGACAACGCCCAAAAACAACAGCATTCTGTTCAAGTTGAACTTATCCGGAAAGCCAAAGCGCATTTTAACCGCAAACGCCCCTTGCATGCACACCACGCAGAGGACTTCCAACAACTCAGTGAAAAGCTGAAAATCTGGAGTGCCAAGCTAGCCTTTTCAGGCCTAAAAAGCTTACACCGTGTACTTTGGCGGCTTTTCCATTCCGTGCAGCCCGCGGAAAAAGCCAGTAGCTTCGAACGTATCCATCAATTGCTTTTTCAAGCGCCCTTTGACTTCAAGACCTTTGCCTTCCTTCAGACAGGGCTACTATTCGATAAACAACGGATGGCATGGTTCAGTCCCGAGGGGAAGCTAATCCTGGAAGAAAATTTTGTACACGACTATATTTCAAAGGACGGTCGGTTCCTATGGGATGCAACCGCCGGCTATTGGAGGGATCGTGATGGACAAATGGTGGATTGGCCAGGCTCTGACTTATTGAGGACGCACATCAAAACCGATTTTGGGGTAGATATTACGCAGACCTCCTGGAACCACTGGAATGGAGGGGTCTTTCTCTTTGCTCAGGCTTCGCTGCCCTTCTTGCAACAGTGGCACGAGTGGACAACACGTATTTTCCAGGATCCAAATTGGAAGACCAGGGATCAGGGGACCCTCGCTGCTGTAGTATGGGACAGACAATTGGACGACCACCCCACACTGCCTATCGAATACAATTTTATCGCCGATTATTACGTAGAACGCTATAAATACCTTGGTGGCTTCACCTTTGAGTCATCAAGTGGAAAAACAATCCGTCCCAACCTAATCCACATCTTCCATGAAGCCGGTAATCCGTCCTGGGAATTATGGAATGACATTGAACAACTAATAGATTGATCTTCAAACATTTAGCAAGCAAAGATTCCACCCCAAAGGGCTCAATCGTAAAAATACCATCAAACAACCCGACCTGACATAAGGTGTGTATAACACATTGCACTATCAAACCGCTAAATACTTGCCAAACCCAAAAGGATTGACAGATAATTGACTGAAGCAACGCCCTGCTTTATGCAATTTGTTATACACACTGACACGAGTGGAAGACAGCACAAGCATTATTCCACGGTAAACGTCGTCCTGGCCACCTCCGACCAGGCCCCATCGTTATCCTTCACTCTGGCCTGCACTGCGTAGGTGCCCGGGCCGGGGTAGATATAATCCAGCTCGGCACGTTCGGTCTCTACGGTGTAAATGCCTTCCAGCGTAAACTCGTAAGCGGCAATTTCACCGCCCCAGTCACCATCCTGGTCAAAGCTCTGCCTGGCATCAAAGCGCATATGGTAGGGCGCGGCTTCATCCAGCTGCTCAGCAGTGAGGGCTGCAACCGGTTCATAGTTCCCGATCGCCAGGACTTCGACCAGCGCCGTACCGGAAGCGCCAAACGGGCCTTCTGCCGACAAAATAAACGAATGCGTGCCCTCTTCCAGGGCTTGCAGCGTAAGCGTGCCTGACTTTGGCGCGCCCTCCAGGCGGGCATTGTTGAGCACAAAATCGCCGGACTTGACCACTGCGCCGTTGAGCTTGGACATCCCAAGCGTATGGCTGTTCTGGTCGTCCTCAATCGTGTAGGACAGCTCCATCAACTGCCCCGTACCGACCTTGAGGGTGTCCTCGTAGACATCAGCCCCGTTGACTAAAAGGATGGGCGGCTGCCCGTCGCCGTTGCCGTTGTCCTCTTTTTTACAGCCGGCAAAGGCCAGGCCTGCGGTACAGCAGGCAACAATCATAAAAGTTTTGAAGTTCTTGGGCATGGTTTATTGTTTTACGATTTTAGTAATGGTCTGCTGGCCCTGCCCCTGTATGCGCAGGTAATACATGCCCGAAGGCAAATAGCCCAGGTTATTAAGCTGCCAGCTGCGGGGCTCAGGCCCGATTTCCAGCTGCTCCTGTATAAGAGTGCGCCCGAGGGCGTCCGCCAGGCTGATGGTATACCGGCCTTTCTGTGCTGCTGTGAGCACCGCAGTGAGGGTAGCGCGGAAGGGCACCGGGAATACCGTGCCCGACACTTCGCTGCTGCCCTGCAACTGGCTGGAGCGCTCGTCCAAACCGGGGCCAAAGCCCTGGTAAGGCATCACCTCCACCAGATCCGGCATCATTTCATTATTGGTGCACCCGTCTGCGTCCGTCACTTCCAGGGACACATCGAACATCCCGGGCAGGTTATAAAAATAGAAGGGCTCCATAGCCGTGCTCCAGCCGCCGTCGCCGAACTGCCAGTAATAAGCATTGCCGCCCGTTGGCGCTGTGGGCAGGAACTGCACCAGGCTGCCTTCCTCAAGCGTGCCTTCCGGCGTAACCGCAAATGCCGCTTCCGGGGCCTGTACCTCTACTGCGTACTGCAGGATATCAGACAGGCAGCCTTCCACTTCTGCTTCGGTATAGAGCACCGCATTGTTTTCATAGCCCGCGCTCACGTAAACACCGCCCTGGGCAACCGGGGCCTGTTGCGAAAGGCTCTCGTACCAGTTTACGATGGCACCGGGATAGCCCGGTACTTGCGCTGTGAAAAAAGCAGGCTCATTTTTACAGACTACTGCCCCGCCGTTGGCGGACAACATAGGCTGTGGGATATCGGCTTCAAGGTTTTCTATCTCTACGGTGCCCTCGGCAACAAGCCCCTGGGCATCTGTAATAGTGACGCTGTACGCCCCTGCTTCCAGGTTATCGATAGCCGGGCCCGATTGGCCATTATCCCACTCGTAGGTGTACGGTGGCGCCCCGCCCTGGACCGTGGCTTCAGCTGCCCCAGCGCTGCTGGCGGCACAGAGTACATTTTTCGTATCAAATACTAGGAATAGCTGGTCCTCTGCTTCAACCGTCAGGCTTTGGGAAAATGCTGAGCTGCAGCCCGACTGGCTTTCTACCTGTAGCGCCACTTCAAAGCTGCCTTCTGCTTCATAGGCGTGCTGTACACTCGGGCCAACGGCTGTATTGCCATCGCCAAAGTCCCAGTTGTAGCTGGGGTAACCGGCTGTATTCGGCTGGAAGGACAAACTCTCGCCAGCCTGGGCATTGCCTGCCACTTCAAAGGAAGCGTCTACAGCCTCTACTTCAAAAGCCTTTGATGCCAGGGCAGAAAAACAGCTCCCCCGCTGCGCTTGTACCTGCAGCCGTAGGGAGTCCCCGCTGGCTACTGCCAAATAACTGTTGCCCGCGCCGAGCAGTGCACCATTTTCATCGTACCAGAAGTATTGGTCCACCACCTGGCCGGAGAAAGCAGTGGCCAGCACATTAGCCCCATCGCAGAGCGGCAGGCTGGCGCCGGCTTCCATATTTGGTACATTCGGTGTTGGGAAAAGGGCATTAATGGCAAATGCTTTTTGAGCGCTATTGCCCTCGCTATCGGTGATGGTCACCGAATATTGGCCGGCAGCCACATTTTCAAGCGCCTCAGCATTGCTGCCAGTGCTCCAGGCGTACTCGAATGGCGGCGTGCCGTTCAGTAAGGCCGCCCCCACTACTCCGGTAGCTTCCCCTTCGCAGGCGGGCTGGGCAATGTCCAGGCTGACCGAAAATGCCCCCTGGGCAATAACTTCTACAAAAGCAGGCTCTTCCACCGTCTGGCTGCAGCCCGATGGGCTTTCCGCCTGGAGGCTCACCGTGTACTGGCCAGGGGCATTATAGGTATGCACCGGGCTCATTTGTGTAGAAACGGAGCCGTCGCCAAAGGACCACAAATAGTCGTAGCCCGCATCCCCGTTGACCGGGGAAAAGCTGACGGTATTGCCGGCAGAAACCGTATTGGCAGAAACCGTGAAGCCCTCATTGGGCGATTCCGCTCCTATTGTGATGGGCGTCCGGGTGCCGCTGCGGCAGGTGCCCGCTGCTGCCTCCACGAAGAAGGTCTGTGCGGCGCCAGCAAGGCCCTGCTGGCTATAGGTCGGCCCGCTGCCAAGCAGGGCATTGCCCGACGCGCTATTGTACCAGTAAAAGGTATTGGCAGCGCCGGTGTTGTCGTATGCGTAGAGCAGCAGGAAGCCGTCCCCGCAGATAATATCGTTATTGGATGCCGCTTGTGGCGCAGCCAGTGGGGGAACATTGCTTTCTACCTCCGCCTGGCCAACTGCCGTAGACCCTTCTGCATCCGTAACGGTCACGCTGTACAGCCCTGCACTGATATTCTGTAAGGCCGGGCCCGTAGCGCCATTGCTCCACTCAAAAGTATAGGGGCCTGCGCCATTGAAGACCTGCGCGGCTACTGCACCGTCGCCCCCGCCGCTGCACTGGGTATTTACCGCCTCCAGCAACAAGCCCAGTGCCTGGCCGAAGCCAACAGCGACCGGTTGCGTATTGGAAACGCTGCAGCCGGACCCGTCCGTTACCGTTAAGGTAGCCAGGAAGGTGTTCTCCCCGGTGTAGGTATGGGCAGGGGCTGCATCAGCCGAAGTGCTGCCGTCCCCAAATGCCCATTCGTAAGTATAATCCGGGTTAGTTTCGTCCGGGGCAAAGGCCACCTCATCTCCGGCAAGGATATCGGCGGGGCTAAAGGTAAAGCTGGCACCGGGGCCCTCCACGGTGGCTTCCACCATAGCGCGGCCGCTTGTGCAATTGCCTAGTTGCGCTTCTACATAAACCGTATCCGTAGCAGCGAGGGGGCCAAACGGGAAGGTAGCACCTGCGTAAATTAAGTTACCGTCCACGGGGGCATCATACCATAGGTAATTAGCTTGTGAAGGGTTGTTGCCTGCGATCAAATTAGTCACAGTGCCTGGGCAGCCCCCTCCTGAAATAGCAACCTCAGGAGTGGATAAAGCACTGGCTAAACTGCTCAGTTCTACCGTAGCGGAAGCTGTATTGCCCAGGCCGTCGGTTACGGTAACTTCGTAGGTGCCTGTTACCAGGCCGCTACGGGCCTCTGTGGTTGCCCCGTCCGACCATTCAATGCTGTAAGGCCAGGCACCGCCCTCAATAGCTAAAGCTAAAGTGCCATCAGCGGCATCCGGGCAGGTAGGGCCTTGCGCCTCAATTGCCAGCTGCAGCCCGCCACCAGGGAGGGCCTGTACCGTTTGAGTTTCGATGGCCTGGCAGCCATTTTCAGTTACCGCCTCCAGGCTTACGGTGAAGAAGCCAGGGCTGTTGTAGGCGTGCATGGCATTAAAGCCCGCGCCCCCGTTGCCATCGCCAAAAGACCAGGCGTATGCCTGGCTGCCCGGGCCTCCCTGGGCGACAAATGTTATGGTTTCTCCTGCAGAAGCCACTACCGGTGAGGTAGAGAATACGGCGTCTGCTGCTTCCACTTCTACAAAAACCGGCGTGCGGGCCCCGGAAATACAGCCTTGGTACTGCGTTTCTACAAAGTAAGCCTGCGCCTCAGTTATGCCGTTCAATTCCAGGTAGCTGCCGGTAAATACGCTGGTGCCGCCCAACGGGGCATCGTACCACTCGTACTGGCCGCCAGCTACATCAGATGTAGCCGCTATCCAGGCGGTGCCGCCAGCGCATACCGGGCCGGCCTGTGCCAGCCCTACCTCGGGCGCCGGGAGCTCAGCGACGAGCGCGGGCAAAGCAGTGGAAGCCACCGCCGTTGCGCCATTAGCGTCCGTCACCGTGACCTCGTAGGGGCCAGTGGGCAGGCCCGTGCGGGCATTGCCGCTTGCGCCGTCCGCCCAATCAAAAGTATAGGGCGGCTGGCCGCCAAAGACCAGGGTGTTGATTGCGCCCGTTTCGTCCTCCGGGCAGAAGGGGTATTCCAGCGCCAGGGCCGCAGACATTTGGCCGGCCGTGGCTTCGTACACATTGACAAAGCGGCGCTCCGAAGCGCTGCAGCCGGAGGCTGCCACCACCGTAAAGCCCACTTCATAAAGCCCTGCACCTGGATAACTGTGCATAGCCAGGGCGCCATCAGCAACAGTGCCGTCGCCAAAGGACCAGCTGTAAGTTGCGCCGGGCGATGTCGTCTGGGCAGCAAAAGTAATTTCCTGGCCAACAGAAGCCGTTGGGGCGCTGACACTGAAGCCAGCTGCGGCCGGCTCATACTGTATAGTAACGGGGGCCAGGTCAGAAGTACAGCCATCCGCGCGGGCCTGCAGGTAGAGCGTATCTAAAAGGTCATTGCCCTGAGCTTGCACCGAAGCGCCGGCGTACAGCACTTCCAGCCCCAGGGAGTCCGCATACCAAAAGTAAGACAGCCCGCTGCCCTGGTCGGCTGCGGCTATCCATAGTTCTTCACCGGGGCAGGCTGGCTGCCCGCCGTTGACCACCGCAACGGGCAAGTCTAAATCGTCGAGGGCCCCGACTGTTGCGCTGCCTACCGCGGTGTTGCCCTCACTGTCTGTAACTGTAAGGAAGTAGGCGCCTGTCATAATGCCATTTTGAAAACCAGAGGAGCTGCCATTGCTCCAGTTATAACTGTACGGCGGCGTACCACCAATAGCGTACGCTGAAAGCCTGCCCGACGGGCTGCCTTCACAACGGGCAGGATCAGAGAGCGGCAAGGCCAGCAGGGCTGCTTCGCCACCGCCGGAGCCGCCATCTGGTGCTTGTACCACCTGTATTCTAAGCGTTTCTTCTGCAATGCAGCCGGACTGCACAGCGATAGACGTAAGCGTCACTTCGTAAATGCCCGGCTCGGAAAAGGTATGCTGCATGTCCGCAAACTGCCCATTGGGCGTATTATCGCCCCAGTCCCAGGACAGTGTCGTCCCTAAGTTGGTATTCAATGCTGAAAACTGGATCGGCGTCCCGGGGTAGGCTACTTCCAGAGTAGCCGTGAACCGTGCATCCGGGTCATTCACCTGGATATTTACCGGCGTCCTGTCGGATATGCAGCCCCCTTTCCGGGCTTCCACATAGTAGGTATCGCTCTCTTCCACTCCGAAGAGCAGGAAAGTGCTGCCCACAAAAACCGGGTTGTTGCCCAGTACAGACGGGTACCAATAATAAGTTACCCCTTCATCGGCGGAATAGGCGGTTGCCCAGGCATCGCCGCCGGCACAAATGGCATTTCCGCCGTTCACAATAGCGGATGGGGGCGCAGGGCCGTCCACCTCAGCGCCTACTGTTGTCTGTACGCTGGCAGAAAGGCCATTGGCATCAGTGATGGTAACACTATAGGTCCCGGGCACAAGCCCTTCAAGGCCCGGCTGGGCACTGCCATTGCTCCAGGCGTAGGTATAGGGGCTTTGGCCGCCCTGGATTTGCAGCCCTACAGAACCACTGGCATCGCCGGCGCAGCTGGCATCTGCCACAACGGGCAGCAATTGCACCGCTCCGCCCCAGACATTAACAAACCGGGAAGCCGTTGCCGTACAGCCTTCCGGGCTCTCCACCTGCAGGGTTGCTTCGAAGGTCCCGGAAATCAGGTAGGCGTGGCTATGCGGGCCAGGGCCGGCAACAGTTGTGCCATCGCCAAAGGACCAGGTATAGGTGTAGCCGGCTTGCTGGGCTGTTGCCTGGAACACCGTGGCCTCGCCCAAAGGCAAAGCTGCCGTGCTGATACTAAAATCCAGTTCGATAGCCGGTATTTCAATGCTGGCCTCCGTCAAAGGGGATGCGCAGCCGCCAATACGGGCTTCTGCCCAAAGCTGCTGGCTGCTGCTCAAGCCATAAAGCGTAAGCTGGCTGCCGGTGTAGAGCAGTTGCGCGCCACCTGCATCGGCGTACCAGCGTATCTCTGCGCCGGGGCGCTCAGAAAAGGCCGCGACGGTTACATCTTCTCCGGCGCAGGCCTGGCCATTGCCATTCGCTATTACCGTGGGGGCTTGCAGTGAGCCAGTGGCCAGCAGGCCAAATTCCGCTTCCCGCTCGTTGCCCTGGGCATCAGTTACGGTCAGGCCATAACTGCCGGGCAGCAGGCCTGATACCGTTGCGCTTGCCCCGCCATTTTCCCAGGCGTAGCTGTAAGGCGGCGCACCGTTGATCGCCTGCGCAGTAATGCTGCCCGAGGGGTCGTCATCACAGGCAGGGGCTTGTTGCGTGAACAGCACGTCAATCCCCGTAGCGCCAACGCTGAGGTATTGCTCTGCCCGGCTGGTGCAGCCGTCCGCAGTAGTGATCTCCAGCGACACCACGTAGTTGCCCGCTATTGTGTAAGCGTGGCTGGGCATTGGCGCGGTGCTCGTAGCGCCGTCCCCGAAGTTCCAGCCGTATGTATACTGCCCATCGTTGACTTCCGGCGTAAAAATCACCGTATCCTGTATGGAGGGCGCAGCGTTGTTGAGCGTAAAGGCCGCACTCGGCACCGGCAGCACTTCTACATCAATTTCGGTGGGCGCAGATAAGCAGTTGCGGACATTCGTATATACTTCCAGTTCTCTGGAAAAAGCAATCTCCGGGAGGTAAAGGGACGGCCCTTCCTGTATGAAGTTGCCAAAATTATCGAACCACTCGTAGCTTGGCATCTCCGTTTCGGCGCTAAAGCTGAACAGGTAAACGTCCCCGCCCGCACAAAGGGTATCCCCCGGCGCAGCAGCTAAAACCGGGGAAAGGATCTCCCGGTTGAGGTTTAAGATATCTACACTGTCCGTTTTGGCAAACCCATTATCATCCGTTATGGTCAGATAATACCGGCCCTGCCCGATGTTGTCAATTCTATCGGTAGTGTCCCCTGTGCTCCACATGTACTCGTAAGGGGGCAAGCCACCGGTGGCATTAGCCTGGGCAAAGCCAAAATTATCAGCTGCGCACAGTACGTCATCTTTGGTAAAATTGGCCTGGATGCGCACCGTGAAGATGGTATCCGGCTGGGCAAAGCTGCCAATCGCCTTATTGGTGCTAAACAGCTCAGTCGTTGTGCACGGCAGGACTACGTCTGTACTTGCGTCGTACACCTGGAACGTAATATTATCCTGTGCGCCGCTAACCGAATAGACAAACAGGCTGACAATATAGCGGTCCAACGCTGCCACATAAGCCGGGCTGGATACTCCACGGATGCCGTTAGAGTTGCCGACAAAAGCGGCTACACGGTCATTAGGGTCTACCGACTCTTCGCCTTCTATATCGATCACCGCAGTGATGACCATACTATTAGGATAATTGGCGGGATCTACTGACCAGGTAGACTCATCAAAGCGGTCGGCTGAATCCTGAGCCAGGGCAGTCGTACTACACCAAACCATAAGGATCAATAAACTAAAATAAATTCTAGGTGCCATGGAGCAAGTTTTTTCTCATTATTATATTGGACGCTACGGCCGTGGGCTTTGCTTTATGATCGGCAAAGCCAAACGATGCCCTCGGTCTGTCTTCAATTGCAATAAATAAGTGCCATCTGAAATATCAGGTGTCAGGCGAATGCTGTGCTTCCCGGCTTCCCAAACTGCTTGAGTCCGTTCAATCCGTTGACCGGAAATGGACAATAACTCCAGTTCGAAAGTTCCGCCATAGGGAAGATCCAGCACTACATCCAAATATTGACTAAAGGGGTTCGGAGTAGCCTGGAGTTGGATTTTACCCTCAGGTAGTTCCAGGGTTTGTGTTGCTACACCTACCCATATATCGTATAATCCATACCCGGTACATCCAGCCAGATCGGTACGGGCTAAGGAGGCCTGATAATGACCGGGCAGCTCGTACTGATGCAATGGTGCAACCAGATCGCTCTCAGCGCCATCTCCGAAAGACCAGGCGAAACTTCCTGCGCCATCTCCGGGTGAGAATTGTACAGCCGTAGCCGTGGTCAATTCTTCAGGCGGCGCAATGGCAAAGCTGGCATCGGGCTCATAGACTTCAATGATGGCCTCCAACGGCTCAGAATTGCAGCCGCGGTATACCGTTGTGGCATAAGCCGTAAATGCAGATTCCAGGTGCTCGAGCAACAGGCTATTGCCCTGCTTGATGACCTCACCGTCACTGTTTTGCCATACCACGGTGGCTTCCTGATTGGGCGGCGTGGCGTATAAAACCACATCCGTTCCGCGACAAACCGGGTTCTCCGTCGACATATCTATTGTTGGGACAGGAATTTCGATATTCAGATTTTCCAACAACACTGTATCTGTGAAGGCAATACCGCCTTGCCCGGTGACCGTAACGGAGTAACTCCCGGCGGCAATACCGTTCAATGAAGTACCTGTGCTACCATTGCTCCATGTATAGGAATACGGAGGCGTTAAACCGCTTACCATCGTGATGCTAAGTGATCCGCTGGTATCCGCCTCACAGTAGGTGTTCAGGCGTTCAAATGCCGCACTCATGGACTGGTTCTCGAAAGCGTAAGGATCGGTAAAGCTTCCAACGATTCCGTTGGGCTCAAAAATCAGCGTTTCCTTAGCAAGGTAAACCTGCCCTTCGCTCGCATCGTACATAAGGATTTCCACTACATCACCCGCATTAGTGCCGTAGATGAATATAGGTGCCATATAATCACCCAATGCCGGTATGTGGCTGATATGAGCTGTACCGCGGCATTCTCCATTCACATAAGCAGCTATCTTGTCGCCTACGTCCAGACTTTGCGCCTCGTTAAATAGCGCCACTCCGGTCACGACCATACTAGATGGATACTCAGAGGGGTCTACAGACCAGGTCGAAGGATCGGACGGAACGAAGGCCGCCACACTTTCTCCATTGCCATCGGTTACCGGCGCTGCGGTAAGCGGTGAGGTAGCTCCATCGTAAACCATTACCGCATTATTACTGGCCACTCTGATTTGGTAAGCAAAGTTCGGCCGGATGACCTCCATGCCACTGCCCATACCAAAGAGCCATTGGGACAGCCCCAGATTGTATTGGGCGACCATATTGGTAGAAAGACCAAGCAAGGTGGGGTCCTGGGCAACCGTTGTCAAAAAGTCTCCATCCGAAACATTGAAGACATTAAAGGCATTATTAATCGCTATCGTATCCTGAACGGGCGCACCGATCAGGTTCCAGCCCTGTTCCAGTGGGATAGGTCCGAATTCAGCATTTTCGCCCGTTACGCGGATGGTATCATCCAATCCACCCAGGAAAAGGATATACCCTTCTTCTGCCTCTATACTGTCAAGACCGTTGGTACTCAGCCATCCTACAGTCTCCACATAACCTGCCGACTTACTCTCTGTTTTGATGATGTCCCCATTTCGCAGGAATTTTAGCTCGCGCAGTTGTTCGCCGGCGCTCATATCTTCTTCCTCGTTATTGAAAGACAGCCAGGTAATCCCTCCTCCCCCATCTTCTTCGCCGTTGACAGGGATATAGCGGGCAAGATCCCGGTTCCGGTCAACGATTAAAATCTCCGGATCTCCAAAGGAGCCAATTGGCTCGGTATCATCAAAGAACAGACTATCAATTGGGTAGCCATTGTACTCCCGGCCTTCATTGGCATCCCATACCCTGAACTCAAGCGGGGTCCCAACATCCTCGGGGTCACCATAGACCAGCATAAAAGAGGCGTACTGCCCGACCTGAGTGCTGCTAATCCGTGCGACGCCCCGAATTTCATTCCCGATCCATGCACTGATGATGTCCATGGAATCGCGGGAAGTTACGCCCGGTGCGTTGCTAAATGCATAGTTGGTAATCACGGGAACGCTAGTGGTGTACTGAGTTGGATCGACCACCCAGTAAGGGGGTTTGGCTAATACATTGACCTTAATTGTAACAGCATCTTCGCCTTGGTTCGAAAGACCAGAGGTAGACAAAAAGCGGATCACCGCAGTCGTATCCCCTACCGGAAGTTGCGTTCCATCAATCGTAAAGTTGATGGCTCTGCCAGTGGCAGCCGGAACAGAACCTGTAGAAGGATCAACCGTTAACCAAGGATAGTTTGCGTTTCCGTCTGTTATGAAGCTAATAAAGCCAATGTCATCATTATAGAAAATGACCGTATTGAGCTCGCCCTCGGTATCCTGATAGATGGTGATTTCCAATGAGGTATCCTGAACAAATATGTCTCTGGCCACCACTCTGAAATCCCATCGGAAGGTATCCAAATAGATATTACCCACCTCATCTTCAAGACCGTAAACAATAGCATCCAGAATTTGTCCATCGTAAGTTAATAGGGTGGCGTCATCCGGTTCGAAGATCAGCTTATTTTCATTTGCAAAGCAGAATACGTCACCGGGCACAGCATTACCGGTTACACGCTCTGTGACCTCAAAGGTAAAGTTACCGAGCTTTGAACAATCCAGTTCCTTATTCACTTTGATACTGATCTTATCTCCGGCCTGCCAGATACCATCGGCGGGCTCTGTTAGGGCGAATACATCACCGGTTTGACGGCGGATTTGTCCCCGGATGATATTAGACTGTACTTTTCCTGAAGTCCCACAGAAAGAAATAGCACGGACTTCGTAAATCCCATCCGGATAGGCCGTGTATATTTCCGTAATATCCCAGACAAAGAAGAATTTAGGAATCTGCCCTGGACCGAATTCGTCTTCATTATAGGCAACCAACGAATCACTAAGCACCACATAGTTAGGGTCCAACTGCCCGGTGGGTATTTTCGCCCAACCTGAGCCGTCACCGATCCGACGGTACTCTAAATAAATTTCTTCCAGATTTGGGTTAGTAGCCTCATAATCCCTAATCTCGATGATCAGGTTTTCCCGGCTGAGCGGATCAAATGGATTACGTCTTGAAATCAACCAATCATTACCCGGTGAAGCAATACTGATATCACTACAAGGGTAATCAAAATTAGCACTAATAGTAACGGTATCCCGCTCGCCTAAAAGGAATAAATCCCCATCTGTACAACTGGGCCGCAACACCACATAGATGCTGTCGAATTGATAATTATTAAGGGATCGAGTTACCGTAAGCGGCAGAATTACCGGCTGATTAGGATTGATGAAGGTAAGGGTCTGTCCGGTTTGGTTACCACCACCCAGTGCAGCGCCATTCAACCTCAGAGCTGCTCCATTCTCGTTACTCTCGCCTTCGTGGTAAACGAAGAAGTCGCGCTGCTCTCCAAAGGGGCTTAGATTGGTAAGTTGTACATAGAAAGTCGCTGGCTCATTGGGGTCCAGGTTGTTTAGCTCCTGGAAATCAAAAGTAGACTCCGTCTCAGGGTCATACAGTGATATATCGAAGATATCCCTCGAAATGGTGCCCTCCTCAGGAGGACAACTGGACCGCCCGCCAAGGAGTTGGAAATAAGGCGTATGTCCCGGGTCACGCCCTTTGATGGCGGTCACACTGAATTGATCGCCTGGGTCATCATCCGACAATGTATAGCTTACCGTGGATTGTACTTCGCTCTCCTCAAAATACTCTTTGCCCCATTCCCAGCCAAGTTTCAACTGGGCGCCGCCCTTAAACTTAACGTCTGAGTTTTCGACCTCAAAGCCAAATCCGGCAGTAGATTCCCATTCAAATACGATGCCGCCAGCCAGACTAAAGTCGATCCAGCTCCGGTTTTCGTAAGTCGAACTTGTTGTCCGGGTAATAGCTGTACTCTTGACTACATCTACCCCTGCTGAGAAAGTCGAGTTCTCTACATCGGAAGAAATACCAGTGAGCGTAGAGAAGTCGCCAAGTTTGTCCTCGACCTCAGAGATGGACAGGTAAAGCGAGTCCAGGAAATAGTCCACCGACCGCGCAGAGCGCTCGTACTTCTGGGCAAGATCCGTTGTGAAGATAATTTCCTGCAGTGGTTGATTCAGGATAAAGCTGTCCTGAGCATTGTAGTAGCCGACCCGGTTATCGGTACAAAATTCATTCCTGGCTTCTTCTGCCCGCTGAATACGCGTGGAAAAGTCTGCAGTTGGTCCTATGTTAAGGAAGAAGTCAACCAGGTCTTGGCTCAGCATAGTCGAATTATTCACCGCTTCGTCATCAGCAAAAACTCCAACCTGGGGAAGGTACTCAAAGAATTTATTCGTCTCCAGCGCTTCCCGCCAAAGCTGATCCGCGTTATATTCCTCAGCGCATAGCATGTAGTAAGGCACAGATTCTCTGGACCAGTAATTCAATACCGATTCCCAGTTATTGGCTTCAGTGAGCAACCGCCCGATTGCCTGTGAAGTGTCCAGTTCGACCCCTCCAACCTGTATATTGAGCGTTCCAGCCCGAACCGAGTCAATCTGATTGAAGCGCTCGTTGATTAATTGCTTAATCTGCCCTACCGTATAGTACCAGTCTGTTTTGATCTCATTCAGAGAAATACTGAGGTCATCTACCTTGTTGATCTCACAGGTGTTCTCATCGTACTGAACGGACTGAACGATACCATACTGTGTCGACGCACCAATACCGACCAGGACGTCAGCATCCGGCCCGACAAAATCTGCAGTACTGGAAGTCTCAATTTCCTGTTTGGTCTCGACTTTCACCTGGTAAGCATCCTTATTGTTGATGATCTTACCACCAATTAGCTCCGTATCAATGAAGCCCCCTACTGATGCCACGGCAAACGAAGACTCGATCAGGAAGCCGCCTCCGCCTTTGTAGTCCGTGTTCTCAGTAAGGGATTTTGTGAAAGTGGTCCCTTCTTCGATGGAGCTAAAGCTACCATCACCCGGAGGATCGCGCAAAATATAAATCGGAAATTTGACAATACCGTTCTCATCTGTGACATCCACAATGATATCACTGCCGGGCAGTGGCGCTGAGCCAAGGACAATCACTGGAATGATTTCCTGTGCCAGCAGATCACCTGTCCCGGAGAAGTACTTTACATCAATGCCTTTCCGGTAAGGAACTACCAGGTTAGGCGCTCCGCCTATGAAGGGATGAGGGTCAAACTCATTACGGTCCGCTCTGTAAAACAGCGTATCAATGGTATTAGTCTGGGCAGCAGCATTGTTCACTACGATATATCCCTCATTGACCGTGCAAAAATCTCCCTGAATAAACTCTTCTACTGCAAACCGGATGGTATAATCATCATCCTGGGTAATCAACCTTGGCTCTGAGGCGTCACCACATATCAGCTCACCAAATTCGCTTGCAATGCTGATACTGGCAGGTTTGTGGTATACCAGATTCTTTTGAGTGAGCGAATCAAGAACTTCTGCAGAATAGTTTTCTTTAAAATTGGCAATATGAAGCGTTTCCAAATCCAGCTCAGCCGGGCGGTACCTCAGGTAATCCACAATCAGCACATTCTCTACCGTGGTCGGTATCGCGCTCTTTACCGTAATAATGAGATCCTCCACCGGTGGCAGCGGAATAGTGACCCTCCCGGTATTTGAGGTTCTTATTAACTTTTGGAAACACCCGTCGCGCAGACTGATTTCAATGTCAAATTCTCCATTGCTGGAAGCTGGCCCACCACAGACGGTAGTCACAAACAGCTCCACATCATAGGTTAAGCTGTCTGCCCAGTTGATTTCATAAACTCTTGGCAGATTATTGAAATCGGTGATAATGGTTGAGGTATCGGCTGCAAAGTCATGCAGGATCGTGTCTGTTTCCATTCCGTTGTTGATGGAACGGGTTTGAATAGAGTCAATTAGGATTTCAATCTCCTGTAAACCGAGCTCATCAGGGCGAAGCACGAAGGAGTAGGCACCATTTTCTATAGTGCTCACTTCGTCGGTCCGGGTGGTATTGTCTGAGAAGCGGTAAACGGCTTTTACCGTGATGCTGTCCAGACCGCACGAGAACCCTGCGTAGGCGACCTGCCCCTTTACGATGTAGGCCGTATTGTCCAGGAATAAGATATTGGACTTGACCGAATTCTCCGGAGAAATAGTAGAGAAAATTGGGTTGGTCACAAAATCATGCCCATCCAAACTAGCTGTCAGTTCATAAGTTACTGTTGTATCTGCATAGTAGACGCCATCGATATAAAAATGACCGGCAACATCCGTTGTTCCCAGATAAGAAAAGAGTTCCCCCTCTATCTCTGCTCTTGCGGTAATGGTGGTGCCCGGGACCGGCGCTCCACCGGAAGCTGTTAGCACGTCCCCTTCAAACACTCCTTTACCCTTTCGGAACCCGGCATCAGATTTAGGCAGAGACTCCCGGTCTTCCGTGGTAAGTACTGTAACTTTATAGACATAGTTTTTCCCAGGAATGCCCTCTGTGTCGAGGTAGAAGGACTTATTGGGGTCCTCGGTCGCAATGAGTTCATCGTCTCTGTATACATTGAAGCCATTGATGTAATCCCGGTTGCCTGTAAATTCCCATTCCACACGGGTTCGGCTGGAGGAAGTGCCATCGCTGGCGGTCACAGATACCAATTTTTCATTCCAAAGCTCCAATAAGTCTATCGAATAATAAAAGACGCCACCTTTACTGCCAAAATAAGGAGCGCCTACCAGGAAGCCCTCATCACAAGCAGCTACGGAAAATCCAAAATCATCTCCTGAACTACCTAGCCCACCAGGAATATTCATTACATCAATGTAATCAAAACTAGAGCCATTCCGCTTGTATAGGTAGGCTAAACCAGTTCGACTCGACGAGCTGCCAATATCATAATGATTTCGAGCACCAATTATCAGGTAATCATCTGACATTGCTACTGATGATCCGAATAAATCAGTTCCTGTATTATTATCTAAGCCAGGCTGAGATATTTCCTGAATAGGATCCAGGAATGGGCTACTTCCGGTTACTCTGTAGATATATACTCTACCCGACTCTTTGCCATCAGCACCTACAGCAAGCAGGTTGCCACTCAGGGATACGGAGGTACCAAAGTTATTCCCGTCCTCTTCTCCATCCATCCGCTTGATCGCGGACATGGAGTTACCATTACGTTCGTAAACATCCACAAAGCCTTCTTCAGTAGTTGTATTGGTAGTTGCACCTGCCACCAGATAAGAATCAGAGGCATCCATAGATACATACTTTTGGTTGGATGGGTTCGCCGCTTGTACCTGAGTCGTAAATTCAGTAGCTGCAAAAGGAGAATAAGTAAGATTAACCCCGGTTATTTGTCTGGACGGGGTTGGTGTATCTGGTTGTTCTGTATAGTAATACCGAGACCCAGATACTGCTACGGCTTCCCCCAAACGGCTATTTGTTATTGGTGCATTATTTACAATTATCAGACTTGGGAAAAAGGTATCATAATATCCAATAAAGCCATCCTGAGAATTAGAACCGGGGGCCCCTGCTATAAAGTGACCGTTAAAGGCATCAATACTAGATCCCCACTCACTTAGGCCGAAAACGTTTCCTGAAATAGACCTTCTAAGTGTCCAGTCATTATTAAATTCAAAAAATGAAATCCGTCCAGCCCCTCCATCCGAAGATGGCGATCCTACACCAAGTATGTCTTGGTGGGCACTGACCGCCCAGCCAAATGTAGCACTAACCCCTGGGTCGGCCAAAGTATTATACCCTTCCCGGAGCAATCCAGGATACCCGGTATCTGTAGCCGCAGCAGAGGTAAAATTCACCTCATAGTCCCTACGGTAAGCAATCAGTGTATACGTGAAGTTACCTGACGGCATATTCCCAATACCATTGAACACATCTGCATAGCTGCGCCTGCCTCCGGCAAGCATTGCAATTTTCACGCCATCTCTTCTGATTTCAAAGCTGTCTATATTGGCCTCTACATTCAACTCCCAAGTCATCTCAACCCGGTTGTCGTAGATACCATCTGTGGCCTGGAAGTTAGTTGGTGCAGGCGGAGAGGGGTAGGAAGCTAAGGTTACCGTTTCGGACTCAGACTCATATAGTATGCCATCCCGAACAGAAATAGCGGTAATCATATAGTCAATTGCTGCCCCCGGTATAGCCAGTTCATCCAGGAAGGTAATCATATTGTTTTCCAGTTCATTGTAGAACAACTGGAACTCAACCGTGGAATCCTGCATCATACCTCCCTGATCGATGTAATCAATCATATAGGTCATCTTAAAATAGTCCACGCCTTCTGCGTAGTATTCGAAAGACAGGGCGGCATTACCAAGATTCGTCTGCGATGTTGCCATCAGATTAATCACCTTACGAATTATAGGAAAGGTAATGGTATCCGTTGCGCCTTCCGACTGGAAGTTCATATTCCCCCTTTCCAGAATAGCGATAACGCCGTATTCGTGGATGGTCTCTGGTGTCCCCGATATATCCTGAAAACAGGTATCACTGGCTTCGAGTGTAGCAATTAGGACTCCATCTCTCGAAACCCGGTACCCGCTTACTAAATCCCCACTATAAGTCCATGATACCTTTACTGCGTTGCTATCTGGCAGGGCCTGCAAAACAATTTCCGGATCCGCTACACGGGGGAAGACCGTCTCGACTGTTTTGGGGTCTGAGACCAATAGTGTGCTTCCTGACAATTTTACTGCCCTAACCGAATATATGTAAGTCTGATCGGGTTTACCCGTAACATCTTTAAATTCAAGAACAGAACCGGCATTGACCAGCCCAAGGACCTCATCGTTTCGGGTTACCTGATAATAGTCCACTTCTCCGGTTTTGTGGCTCCAATTGAGCGATACGGAGTTATCATCCCCATCGTAACTGGCCGTTGCGGTCAGGTTTTCAACAGATTTAATGCCCGGGAACACTACGCGCGCGGGTGTCGTACGGTTATAGATTCGCTGCCCCCCCACATCCTGAAATGCTCTGATCAGGTAAATGTATTCAATGGCAGGGCCCGACAAGCTGTCAAATAAGAAAAAGGGGCCATCCTCATTCACTGTAGCAATTTTATTCAGGCCTCTGTAGACTTCAAAACCATCGTATTGTCCTTCACTTGGTGACCAGGTAATGGCAACCTTTCTGGAATTCACAAACGGCTCAGCCACTGCTTCCACAATAATCGGGACAGAATCCTGTCTAGGAAGTGGTGGAATCATCAAGGGCTGGAAGCTCTCGTCAAAGTTGAAGAATAGATCCGTATTCTCTACCGGCTGTGTCGGATTGGGTAAGGTACTGACCGCTGCAGAAACAGAACGTCCCTGTAGCATCAGGTTTACGGTAGCGATATTTGTATTGTCCACCGGAAGGGACTCGATGATAGCGAGGCCGGCCCGGTTGGTAAAGGCCTGTCCGAAATATAACCCACCACCTTCCAGTGTGACCTGTAAGCTGTCTAAGTTTCTGCCATTCTGGTCATTGAAGACATAAGCAAAAATAGCTGCGGTATTTCTTTTCCTGCCGGTGTCGTAAACCGGTATAGACGAAGCACCTTCGTATATCGCCGTTACCGAGTATTCTTCCGTCACACCCACTCCAGACTCATAATCGTAATAAGCCCTTGCAGAAGTTGGCAGAGTATCAATTATCGTAGTTCCCCTGCGAACGACAAATTCAGATAATTTAAAGACCGGGTAGGTCCAGGTCAGGGCTACGTGCATTGGGAATTCTTCCGAAGCGTTGAAGTTGCCCGGAGCCTCCAGAACGTCGTTATTGAGGGGCACATTAGCAGGGTTCATAGCCGGGGAGGAAGTAAAGAACCGACCGTTAATGTTCCTGTAAGCACGTGCCTCAAAATCGATACTAACACTTGTGCCATTTGTATTCGGATAGTAAGTACCTTGGGTTTGGTGAGGCTGCAGGGTGTCAAATGCGATACCATCAGCATAGAGGATATAACCATCGTAGTTTCTGTTCCCACTATTATAAGCTCCAGCTATGCTTACCGTAGCTTTCCCAGGAGCCGTTGAAACGCCCGAAATGACAGGCTCGTTTATCACGGGGAATAAAACTGGAGACGGAGCACCGGTAACGGGGGCACTCAGATAGGTAGTATCAAGTTGTAGCAGGTAGGTCCTGATGCTGTAAGTGACACTACTTCCTGGCAGACCCTGCAGATCCAGAAACTCATAATCGTCTCCTTTCAGGATTTCGCCAATTTCGATACCATCCCTGTAAATCTTGAAGCCTGTATAGTTGTCTGCATTAGCAGCCACGGCAGGAATGTCCCAGGTAACCGAAACTGCATTATTTCCAGCCTGCGGAGCTGCCGTTACATTGTCTGCCTGAATGAAAGCCGGGTACACATTCCCGTCAGAACTCAGGAAAGCGGATTCAAATAACTCTTCACCCAATTCCTGGCTATTGAATTTCCTGAATGCGGAAACCTTATAATCGTAGGTGGCGCCGGGCTTACCGGTGTAATCGGAAAAAAACGTCACATCCTGGGGCAGAACAGCAATGAGGCTGTCGTTCCGGTAAATATGGAAGCCATCGTAATTTGACGAAGAGTGGGTCCAGCTGAGGGTGAGGATGCCATCGGTTTCTGTATTGAAGTCATCCTGTACCTGCAGGTTCTCAGGTGTGGTCACATCCGGGAACTGAACCGTATCCTTCGCCGAAGCAACAGCAAAGGAGTCATTTCTAATGGCGTAGGCCTTTAGCTCATAGATATAAAAGTAACTGGGTTTTCCAGTCAGATCTGATAGTGTAAGCACCGGTTCGGTGCTATTGGTACTCCCAATGAGTTGACCTTCCCGGAACAACAGAAACTGAGTGGTATCTGAGGTTGTAAAATAATCCCAGGTGAAATCGATGCGGTCTTCCCCAAAATCAGGTATAAATGTATTGATGGCTACCGAGTCTTCGCTCGGTGACAAACCTGACCTGAACACAAAGTCAGCATCTGTCACTACGGGCTGATCGTTATTTAGGGTAACCTCCAGTAAAGAAGGGGTAATTGATGCCCCCTCTCGCTTGGCAGTAAGCGAGAAATTTCCGGAACGACCGTAGAAAACATCTTCAAAAGTGTAAAACCCAGTGAAATCTGTCAGAATAGAATCCTGAATTGTCGTATCCAGCACTTCGACAGTGTATTTCACCTGAATACCTTCAATACCAATTCCGTCCGAATTACGTACAAAGCCACTGATCGATCCATTAGCTTCAACACCGCCTTCATCGCTGGCTCTCACAATAATCACCCTGTCCTCATTCAGAATATCCAGTGAATAACTACTATTGAATCCGTAAGTAGGTACCACATCGGAAGCACTTACCACCGTATTGTTTTCAAAATCAGCAAAGACATTATCATTCCTTCTCAGAGATATGGCGTCGGCAAAAGCAGAAATATCGTTCCAGACCAGGTCAACCTGGTCCGTGAGTGTAAAATCGGTTGCGGAGAACCCGATATCATAGGTAGACCCCATATCGGTTACCGAAGGAAAGGTGGTTTCGGTAAATGCTGAATTTGTCAACTGGCTATAGGTCCGGATACAATACTCGTAAGCTACCCCGTTCACCAAGCTATTAGGCGAGGTAAGAGAGAAAGCATCCACGTAAGTAAAAGTGGAATCGGTTATCGTTGTCCCCGGAATTACGGCAACGGTCACCTCCTCTGTCCCTGTCTTCCGTACCACTTGAAAAGAAGTACTCAACTCCGACTTATTCGTCCAGGTGAGCTCTATGGCATCTACTCGGGTGGCATCCGTAGCCGTCACCCCGGTAGGAGGCTGAAAAGGCAGGGTCCCCCCCGTTGTGGTTAAACTGGAGCAGTCCACCACTGTAATCTCATCCCCCGGACCTATTTCATAAAGGATTAGCTCATAATTAATGGCTTTTCCCGGACCGACAAAGTGCCGGTACACATTATCAACCGCACTGGGCATAGCGTCATCGATGATCTCTGTATAAATCACACTGCCATCAGCCATCAGCTCCAGGAAGACCCCCTCTTCATAAGCCTCATCATTATTGGAAGCATCCTCAAAGCAGGCTTGAGATAAATCCCACGCTACATCAATATAAGCGTCACTTAATCCGGTAGTGGCCGAAAAAGGCTGAGAAAAGGCAAGATTGCTGCTAAAAATAAAGCAGCAGCACAACACTATGGGGAATAGTCGAGTCATAAGTTTAGGATTTGTCATCTGTCTACTACACACAACCGTTTAGATTTTAATTTCTAAACAGATCACGCTTGAAAACACCACCTTTGAGGAAAATCGCTGCCTGTATTTAGGTCGTCATTAATACAAGATGCAGCGATAAATTCGGGTTAATTTGCCCGTGGATTCTCCAAAAATAGCCTTTTCCAATAACTTAAAGTTGTTAACACTCTGTTTACATATTTTAATTCTTTTTATTGAAAACATAGCTCCTGTAGCCAGCGTGGCGAATATCACCTTCAATATCAGTATTTTATGGTCTTGGTGTCTGTTTGACAATAGGCAATGCCAGTTGATGTCCCCTGCTGCTCTCCAAACGGATGAGGTAGGTACCATCGGCCAGGTCGGGCATCAGCCGGATATTTTGTTGCCCTGTCTGCCATACCTCTTGCTGCCGTTCAATAACCTGACCGGAAATTGATAGCAGCTCCAGTGTATAGCGCCCACCGTATGGTAAATCCAAATGTACATCCACGTACTGCCCAAATGGATTGGGCGTTGCATGCAATCGGAGTTCACCTTCCGGAAGCTCAAGGACCTGCGTGGCTGCCCCTACCCAGATGTCGTGCAGCCCCTGCCCGGTACAACCTGACATGTCAGTCCGGGCCAGAATAGCCTGATAGTGGCCGGGCAGCGCGTACTGATGGACAGGGCCGGGCAATGTGCTCGTTCCGCCATCTCCAAAGTCCCAGGCCATAGAGCCGGCTGTCTGCGCCGGGCTGAATTGCACCTCCGTTGCCGTGGTGATCTCTTCGGGCGGCGCTATGGCAAAGCTGGCGTCCGGTGCGTACACTTCTACGGTTACTTCCGCAGGGGCAGAAATACAGCCCCGGTACTGCGTTTGTGCCTGAGCTGTGTAGGGAGATTGCAGGTTTTCCAGCAGCAAAGCCGGGTTTTCCTGAAGCGGCTCTCCTGCAGCAGTCGCCCAAAGCACTGTTGCTTCCTCGTTAGGGGCATGGGCATAAAGCACCACATCTGTACCCCGGCAGACCGGATTGTCCGCTGACCATTCGATTTCGGGTACTGGAATTTCGATGCCCAGATTCTCCAGTGCCACCGTGTCTGTAAAGTACAGGCCGTTGGCACCAGTGATCGTCAAATTATAATCTCCGGCAATCAGCCCTTCCAGTGCAGCGCTTTCGGCCCCCGTGCTCCACAGATAGGTATAAGGGGCTTGCAGCCCGCTCACCATCGTAATGCCCAGTGTACCGTTCTCGTCGGCTTCACAGTAAGTACTGTTTTGTTCGTAAGCAGCGCCCATGGGCTGGGCTTCGAAGACATAAGGCTCAACGAAACTCCCCATGATGCCATTGGGCTGGAAAGCCAGCTCTTCTTCCGCCAGGTAGACCTGGTCTTCGCTGGCATCGTACATCAGGAACTCTACTTCTTCGCCGGTCTGAGCACCGTACACGAACAACGGTGCCCGGTAGGCATCCAAAGCAGCTACATAGCTCACCGGCGCCACGCCCCGGCACTCGCCATTGACATACGCGGCGACTTTATCGCCGTTGTCCAGGCTCATAGCTCCACCAAACTGCAAAGTTGAAGTGATCACCATGCTGGAAGGGTATGCCGAGGGGTCCACGCTCCACGTTGCCGGGTCTGATGGGGTGAATACAGGCCTGTTGCTACCTGTTCCATCACTGGCAGGTGCAGCCGTAAACGGTACTTCATATCCATCGTACAGCATCGTTGCCGCCGGATTCCCCACCAGTATCTGGTAAGCAAAGTTTGGCCGCATGACTTCCATGCCCGGGGCAAACAGCCATTGCATCAGATTTTCGTTGTACTCCGCAATCATATTCGGGGGCAGCTCAAGAGCAACCGGGTCCTGAGGTACCGTCTGCAAGCGGTCTCCGTCGTCGACATTAAGCAGGGTAAAGGCTTCATTAATACCTACAGTATCCTGAAGCGGATAACCAATCAGGTTCCAGCCTTGCTCCAGTACGATCGGGCCAAAGGTAGCATCTCTGCCAGTTACCCGGATGGTATCATCAAGGGAGGCCAGGAACAAAATATACCCTTCTTCTACCTCTATACTGTCCAGCCCGTTAGTACTGATCCAGCCTACCCCTTCGACGTAGCCGGCTGAGGTGTTTTCGGTCTTTATGATATCTCCATTCTCCAAAAACTTCAGCTCCCGCAGTTGCTCACTGACCGTCATATCAGCCTCTTCGCTGTTGAAGGACAGCCAGGTCAGCCCCCCGCCACCATCACCTTCCCCATTCACAGGGATGTACCGGGCGCGGTCGCGGTCGCGGTCTGCAAACAAAAGCTCCGGATCGCTAAAGGAGCCCACCAATGTGGTCTGATCAAAGAAGATACTATCCGCTGGATAAACATTGTATTCTTCTCCAGCTTCTGCATCCCAGGCCCGGAACTCAATCGGTTTACCAATATCTTCCGGGTTGCCGTAGACCAACATGAAGGCAGCGTATAGGCCGGTCTGTGTACTGGCAATCCTGGACACGCCCCGGATTTCATTGCCAACCCAGGCACTGATGATGTCCATCGTATCCCGGGAAGGCGTATTGCCTGGCGGTTGTGTAAACTGATAGTTGGCCACCACCTGCATGCTGTTGCTGTAGTCCGCTGGATCAACCACCCAGTACGGTGGGCGGGCCAGGACATTGACTTTAAGCCGTATGTTGTCTACTCCTGCATTATTCAGGTTAGAGTTAGACACTACGCTAAGTACCACCGTAGTATCTCCTATTGGCAGTAAACTGCCATCAATATCAAAACGTATAGGAAGCCCATCAGAAGTAGCAATGATGCCATTAGGCGGGGTAGCCTGCAGCCAGGTCAAGCCTGCCAGCTCCGGAATAGAGAAGCCTATGGTCGCACCAGCGCCCTGATTGGTATTGAACAGCACCGTACTAAGTATGCCTTCACTGTCCTGGTAAATGGTAGTTTCCAGGAAAGTATCTTGTACCAGAATATCCCGCGCAATGACACGGAAATCCCACTCGAAGGTATCCCGCGCGGGCACGGTATTACCGTTTGCATCAGTAGTTTCCTGAACAATGCCCTGTGCATTTCTAAGCAAGGGGAATGGGTTGCCAACCTCATCGCGCAGTCCGGACACCTTTATGGTCAGTAGTTGATCGTCAAAGGGTTCCAGCGTTTCGAATAATGTTGTTGCTGGTGCCAGCGGTAAGAACACGAGCTTGTTTTCGGTCGGGTCACAACCGAAAGTGCCCGGTACGGTATCTTGGGTCAGTTCGTTAACCACCAGGAAGGAGGCCTCACCCAGCGTGGCGCAATCCAGCTCACGGTTGACTTTAATACTGATTTCATCACCCGATTGCCAGACCAGGTCGGAAGGCTCGAACAGGGCAAAGGCTTCGCCGGTCTGTCGGCGGATTTGCCCGCGGATGATGTTGGATTGTATGACGCCATCGGTGCCGCAGGCGGCAATAGCTCTTACTTCGTAAGTGCCGTCCGGGTATTTCTGGTATAATTCTGTAATATCCCAGGTGAAAAATAAGATTGGTGATTCTCCCGGGCCAAAGTTCTCTGCATCATAATTAATTAGCGAATCCTGATTGACGATATACCGGGGCTCCAGTTCGGTGAATGGGATTACTTCCCAGCCAGAACCATCGCCAATACGCCGGTACTCCAGGTAGATTTCGTCGAGGTTTTCATTGTCCGAATCATAGTCGCCAACTTCTATCACAATCGCCTCCCGGCTGTCAACCTGGAAGGGATTCTGACGAGCGATAAGCCAATCATTACCCGGGGCAGCAATACTAATATCACTACAAGGCGAATCAAAAAAGGCACTGATGGTCACGGTGTCCCGCTGGCCGAGCAGGAAGAGATCTCCGTCTGTACAGCTTGGCCGAAGTACCACATAAATACTATCGAACTGATAATTATTAACTGACCTGGTCAGCGTAAGCGGAAGTATGACGGGTTGATTGGGGTTGATAAAAGTCAGGGTCTGCCCGGTTTCGTTGCCACCACCCAATATAGCACCATTTAACCTTAAGGCAGCACCATTTTCGTTACTCTCTCCTTCATGATAAACAAAGAAATCGCGCTGTTCTCCAAACGGGCTTAGATTAGTCAACTGAATATAGAAAGTTGCTGGTTCGTTCGGGTTTAACGCACGTAGTTCTTGAAAATCAAAAGCTGACTGCGTCTCCGGATCGTAAAGAGAAATGTCAAAGCGGTCCCGTTGTATGGCCCCCATTTCCGGAGGACAACTGGAACGACCACCCAACAATTGGAAGTAAGGCGTATGCCCCGGATCTCTGCCCTGAATGGCGGTAATGCTAAATTGGTCGCCGGGGTCATCGTCAGAGAAAGTGTAGGAAATGGTAGATTCGATCTCGCTACTGTTATAGAAGTCCTTGCCCCACTCAAATTCAAGGTCAATACCTACCCCTAATTTATTTTCTACGTCTACGCTTTTTACGACCAGTCCAAATCCGACGCTGGCTTCTGTGCCTAGTAAGAAACCTATGCTGGCAGACAAGGTAAAAAAGCCACGTTGGGAAAATTTACTGCTTGTGGTTCTGGTGATTGAAGAGCTTTTCTCGATATTAACACCGGCTGAAAAGGTGGTATTCTCAACTTTAGGAATGAAGGACTGGGTTGGGGTTTGTTCAATAAAAGCACTTAAAAATATGGTAGGGATATAGAGTGAGTCCAGATAGTAGTCTACTGCCCGGACTGCATTTTCGTACTTAGCTGCCAGATTGGTCGTAAAAATAACATCCTGGATATCCTGAGCGAGAATAAAACTATCCTGAGCATTATAGGAGCCTACCGCGGGATCTGAACAGAAAACACGCCGGGCCTCATCAGCTAAGGTCACGCGGTTTTCAAAGTCTCCTGGCGCTTCAGCGTCTGAAAACGTTGGTTCCTGTCCAAAAACGCCAAGGTTCTGCCGGTACTCATCCTCAAGATTGTAGAACTGCGCTTCCGCCCACAACTGATCCGCATCGTACTCTTTCGCACAGAACTGATAAAAAGGTACCGATTCTACAGAATGATAACTAAGGATACGCTCCCAGTTAAGGGCTTCAGTAGTGAATCGCTCCACTGCTTCTGTTTCAGAAAGCACATTCCCCCCCACTTGAACTTCCAGCGTACCGGCTCGAACAGAGTCGGCTTGAGCTCGTCTTTCATTGGCGATTTGTCTGATTTGACCGACCGTATAATTCCAATCTGTTTTGATTTCATTGGGCGACACATTAAAGCTCTGCACCTTCCGGAAAGTACAAGTGGCCTCATCAAAGCGGATTTCATCAATCAATCCATACTGTATAGCCACACCAATGCCGACGAGTACGTCTGCATCTGGCCCAACAAAATCAGCAGTTGACGAGGTCGAAATACTTTGCTTGGTCGTGAACTCCAGCTCATAGGTCCCTTCCGTTTCTACCCCACCTCCTACTCGTTGCTCAATATCCAGGTAGGCCCCGACACCAAAAAGAGCGAGGGTCAGTTCTGTTTCTACTCCAATACCTCCACGGAAGGAGAAAACATCTGTTAGTGATTTCGTAATGGTTTGCCCCTCTTCAATAGAACTAAAGCTACCATCACCAGGTGGGTCGCGTAATATATATATAGGCATTTTCACTTGCCCCTCCTCATCTTCCACATCGACAATAATATCGCTGCCTGGCAGTGGGGAGGCTCCCAAAACAACCACAGGGATCGTTCGCTCGGCAAGCAAGTCTCCAATTCCGGAGAAATACTGCAGATTAATCCCCTTTCGGTAAGGTGATACCAGATTAGGGGCTCCTCCTCTAAAGGTATGCTCCTCAAAATCCAGGGTCGCAGGCTGATAAAACAGCGTGTCCCGGCTATTCTCCTTAGCAGCAGCGTTATTGATAATCATATAGCCCTCTGTTACATCGCACTGAGTGCCCTGATGAAGTTCTGTAACATTAAAGCGAATCCCATACTGCTGATTTTGCATTAATATCCGGGGTTGGTCCGGATCACAAGCGGGACGCATTCCAAATTCATTCGCAATTGTAATATTCGCAGGCTTATGATAAACTAAAGTTCTTTCCAAAACAGTATCTGGCTCAATTTGTACCAGCCCGTTATTGCCTGACTCCGTGTTACCAATATGGAAGGATTCAAGGTCAAGCCCAGTTGGTCTGTACTCCAGGTAATTGACGATCAAATTGTTTTCCAGAGATAATGGAGCAGCACCGATAACCCTGGCCACTAAACCATTCAGTGGAGGCAGATTCATCGTTACTTTGCCATTCAGTGCCGTTTGTTCTATTCGCTTGAAACATCCGTCCCGGGTGCTCACCTCTATGTCGAAGCGACCATTAGACGAAGCTGCAAAACCGCATACATTACGGACGGATACATCTACCTCATAGGTGAGAATATCCTGGAAGTTGATTTCTGTAAACTGTGCTACCGGCAGGCTCAATTCCTGAACCGGATTGGCAAACCGATGCAGAATTTCAACCTGATCCTGCATGCCCTGATTACGTATAAAAACACTATCGACGGTTATCTGTATCCGCTCGAGCCCATCTAAATACGGATTGAGCACAATACCATAATTACCCTCTAAATCAGTAGTTGCAGTTTCCTCAACAACTTGACCAGATGTCAGTATGTGACGGGCTCTGACCGTAATGCTATCGATAGGGCAATTGGTATTCGAATAGGATACCTGCCCGGCAACAGAATATGCCGTAGCGTCAAAGAAGAAGATATTGGCACGGGTACTGTTTTGGGGCGACAGGGTGAATACTTTTTCCTGCTCTACAAACTGGTGGTCCCGGAAGCTGACTCCAAGGGTGTAGTTTACGGGATCTTCCCCGACGTACATTCCGGGCATAACAAATTGCCCGTTCACATCCGAAAAGGTTACATATTCGTAACGCTCACCCTCCACAACACCTTCAGCAACAAGCAGAGCGCCCTCCACAGGTGCATTACCTTGCAGTGTTACCACTTCACCCTCCAGTTGCCCGGAGCCTTTGGTGAAGCCAATATCAGCTAAGCCCTCATCCTGGTTTCCACTAACCACTGCAAAAACGATATAGACGTAGGGTTTGCCTGGTATGCCATCACTATCATTGTAAAAATCATCCTCCCGGCTTAAGGTCGCGATCTGTTCTTCATCCCGGTACACAATAAAGTTATCTACGTCATTCAGGTTTCCACCGTATATCCAGGAAATTCGGGTCCGATTGGCGAACATGCCTTTTGTGGCAACGACCTGCTCCAACTGAGTACTTGCTCCGGCATTCGCTACTCTTCCATTGGTAATTCTGGGAACTGAAAAGTAGGTGGCTCCTGCTGTATTTCGGAACGCTCGAATAGCGTAACTCATATTCGTAGTAGGCAGACTAGGGAAAGGGAAGAAAACATCCCTGTAAGTTCTTCGTCCCGGGTTAAACACCGTAAAGGTGTCTAGGTAGGTAATTCCTCCGGATACGTAGGTCCGGTCAATCCGGTAACCATCAATATTGGCTTCCAGGTTTTGCATCCAGCTCAAATCCACCCAGTTGGTCAGTTCAGTGGTCGCCATAAATTGTTCTACGGGTGGCACAGAAGGGAAATTAGCAGCATTACTAATACCCGGAGCGGATTCAAATACGACTCCATTTCTTCTGCTTGTTGCCACTACCCTGTAAACATAAGGAACGTCAATCACCCCACTGGTATCAGAAAATTCAAACACCTGCTCTGTCCCGTCATAATCATAAGGGATGGTTCCCAGCTCCGTAAGGGTGCCTGCAAAATCTCTAAATACTTTGAATTGATCAACGCCCTGGGCTCTGTAAGTAAAAGATAGTGTCATAAGGCCCAACTGAGGATCCGGTGTAGCACTTACGGAATAGGGCGAGGCAAGCGCAGGGAATACAACTTCGGCTTCCGATGCCCGCGATTGAAAAAACATTCCCTCCCGATCCAACAGCGCTACAATCCGGTAAGTAGGCTCGGAAAAAGGCAGACCTTCGTAATCGAAGTAGCTACTGTCTTGTGCCGATACATCAGCAATCGGCAAATCATTCCTTAATATACGGAAGCCGCTTACCGCATCTCCGTTGTAGGACCAATCCAGGCGCACTGCATTTGAATCAGGTATGGCTGTTGCCGTAAATGGGTTTGGCCGTGCCACTGTGGGGAATACGACTTCAACTGATCGGAATTCAGAATTTGAAATACCGGCACTATTAATCCGGACGCCTCTCACCTGATAATTATAGGTTTGGTCAGGCTTGCCTTGCGTATCCACGTACCACAGAGAATCACGGGAATTAACCGTTCCCACCAACAAACCGTTTCGAAGGATTTCGTAATAAGAAACCTTATCATTAAAGTGGCTCCACTGTAAAGTCACACTGTTATCCAGATAATTTAAGTTCGGGAGTGCGGAAAGGCACTCTACTGCCGGCAAGTTTGGATATTCAATATTGCGAAAAACCGTCCGCACCTCTGCTTCATCTATCCGGGTACCGTCTTCCAAAACATAGGGGCCTACCAAATAAGGATAAGTAGTCGCTCCCACACCAAGCGTATCCATAAAGAATTGACGACCATTGGTGCCGATGGCCGCTATTTCAGATAAACCACGGTCCAGCTTCCCTCCGGAAGCAGTACCTTCTGTAAAGGACCAGGAAGCGACAACGGCTTGCTCTTCCGGAAACGGATGTACCTGGAAAGCGGTGACAAATGCAATGCTATCCTGATATGGCAAAGGTGGCGTTTGTGACACCATGAAATCATCCCGGAACAAGATATTTCTATTGGCTGTAATTAGGTTGGACTGATTGTTGGTAATTAAATCATGCCCACCGCCAAGATCATCAACCCGCAACTCCCAGTTTCCACTTCCAACTTCCCCATGTAATGAGGAAAACCGGAAGTAGCCTGAACTATCGGTCACCGTGCTCAATAAGCAATCATTCGTCAGTTCATCATAAAGCCGAACGCTTACTCCATTCCGATCAGTGGTATACTGTTTGGCCAGCATCTGTCCCTGAACGAAGTTAGTCCCCCTGCGAATACCCGTTGCTCCATATACCGGAGACTGGGTCCCTTCATACTCCGCCGTAATGGTATAGAGGTGATATTGCCCGGAAGTAGCGCTGTAATCATAGTAATTCCTGGCGGTATAAGGCAGTGTATCGAGTAAAACACCATCGCGATAGACAGAAAAAGTAGCGAAAATATAATCCGGGAAAGCCCATTTTAGACCAACGTGCATTGGGATATGAGAAGAAGCCGAAAACGCTTCAATCGAATCGAGTGGGCTACTCGTCTGAGCCGGGATACTCCCTGTTTCACTATCAATGTCACTTAAATACAAGGTACCTTTAACCGTCCGGTAGGCACGGGCCTGAACATTGATACCTGTGAGCCCACCCGCAACATTAGGCGTAAAATAAGTCCTTAATTCATAGGGCTGTAACGTATCAAAGGGTAGGTTATTTACACTTAAAATGTACCCATCAAAGTTACTGTATTGCTGAAGGTATGCACCGTCTATTTCTACTTCCAACACGCCCGCCTCCGGGTTGGTTACCGCTGCTATCGCAGGCATTGCTACTTCAGGATAAGTAACGGATACCTGGCTCTCTGCCCCTGTAAATGTTGTGTCTGCTGAATACAAAAATGGAGCAACACTATAGTCTTGCAGGCTTCCTGATGCGCCGGAATAATCACGGAAAATATAGTTCTGCCCGTCTTTCAGCAGGCGCTTGATTGGTGTTCCATCTCTGCTAATCAGGAAACCAGTCAAATTGTCGAAATTACCGGCCACGTCAGTTAGTGCCCAACTCAATTCCACAGCGTTTTGATCTGGTAGTGGAATGGCCATTAATCCAGAGGCCACTGGCAAATCCGGAATAACGAGGGGCCCTGAATTCACTGGTGAAGATTCAAGAATGTCTGAGGATTCCGCTGCTTTTCGATAGGCCGTCAGTTCGTAGTCGAAAGTTTGGCCGGGCGCTGCATAATAGTCATAAAAAAAGCGGGCTTCTGTATCAAGTACAGCAATCAACTCATTATCTCTGTACAATCGGAAACCATCGAAGTTTTCCGAATCATGATCCCAGCGAAGGGTCATGACATTATCGCTGTTCCCATCAAAATCGACTTCCCCTATCAAGTTGTATGGCGATTCGACAACAGGCATGGTATCAAATACTATTCTACTATCCGAGACTAAAGAATCTCCTTTGAAACCATAGGCTACCACCCGATACCGATAGATATATCCTCCACTTCCGTTTTCGTCCATCAATTCCAGGGGAGCAGGTTGTTGGTCATCTGTAATATCAATCAGCCCGCTTTCACGAAACAATTGAAAATGAATAGTGTCCCGAAGATTGTCTGAGGTTTGATAAAGCCAATCAAAGGTCAATTCATCAATACCGGTGGTGGTAATGACGGTATCCACTGAAATACTACCGGCAATACTCACTGGGTAAGTTTCCCTGGAGGTGAAATCGAGTTGACGGCTCAGGGGCTCAGCATTCGTGAGGGTGTCCTTCAGTGCCGGCGACACAAAAGAAAACCGGCCTAAATCTCTGGCTTTGACTTCAAACACCCCTCTTCTACCAAAGAAGACTTCATCAAAAACATAAAAGCCCCGGTAGTCGGTATATACCGTATCCCTTAGGGTATCCGCCTCAATCCTTACCGCATAGGTAACAGGTATATCCGCAATGCCAACAGACAGTGGTGTTCTTACAAATCCGGAAATTTGGCCTATAGCATTTAAATCAATCGTGGCTAAATCTCTGGCAATGGTTTGCCCTCCAGCATTTAAAATATCCAATTGGTAGGTACTGGGTATACCAAAGGTTGGCGTTTGATCAACAAAGGTTGTTGCCGTGCTGTCCAGCATGGCGATGATTATTCCGTCTCTCCGAATATTGAGCTTACTGGCAAATGCACTAAGGTCATTCCAGGAAAGGCTGATTATACTTCCAGGGTCTACTGAAGCAGTAAGGCCCATGTCTGTCGTACTGCCATTCGTACATATCGTTTGAGGAAGAACGCGGTCTAGCTGGTCATTAAAGGTGCGTAGGCAGTACTCATAGGTTTGCCCATTTTCCAAATTACCGGAACCGCCGAGGGTAAAAGTATCCGAAAAGGAAAATGTCGTATCCACGGTTTCTGTACCTGGGACAGCACCTACTAATACCGTATCGCCGCCGATCTCACGAAAGACAAGAAAACTACTCGTTAGCTGAGAGTTATTAACCCAGGTCAGTTGCACCTCACCGGGAAGGAGTCCTGTGGAAGCGGTTAAGTTGGTTGGGGGTTGAAAAGGTAGCGTAGACCCGGTTGCAGGTAGGCTCGTACAAGCCATCTCACCGCTACCCCTTATGAATAAGTTGAGCGTATAGTCAACGGTGCTATCTGGCCCAATGAAGTGTCGGTAACTATCTGTTAGCAGCCCATTGGCATTAAAAATTACATCAGAATAAATTCTTTCACCTTCAGCCAGCAACTCCAGGAGTACTCCGTCCGGATAAGGCATACACCGGTTGTCTACGTCTTTGAAGCACTCCTCCACCAGACTCCACGAAATCGTCACATAGGCGTCGGAGGTATCTGTAGCTTCCAGTCTGCTATCCCGGGTAAGCAGAGGATAATCAGGCTGCTGCACCCCAGGCTGGGCAGTTCCCCCGCAGGCATCTAAGGTGATGTAAAAAACCTGCCCGTAAGTAGTGCTCACACTACCATTGGCTGAGCTTCCTTCAGCATGAGCAGCAGCAGGGCTTGATTGCCCATACAGCGAAAGCTGAGTTGCACCGGCGAAAAACAAAACCAGGATGTATGTTAAATAACGCATAATCTTCTAATTTGTCGATCATTTCTATTGCGGAGGGCAGCCCAACAAGTATACCTGAGCCAAATGCCCCAAAACAAAGGATTCAAAACCTGACTTGCTCAATTAGCTTTGATGATAAAATTAAGGGTTAGGTAGGGCTGTAGGTTATTATGAGGAGTACCATTACCACTATTCGATATGGGATGCACATGGTCTTCCTCAAATCGAGTAGCTGCACCTGTATCGTCAGTCGATCCATCCATTCCGTTTCCCGATGAGGTAACAACAGCTGCACCTGTCAGAAAGCCCCGAATACCATATGGGTGACGGTGATTGCCATCTGAACCCGTTGAGCCCCCATGATTATGTGAAGGCATTTCATCAATGGTTAGCGTATGAGTTTTAGCACCTCCCGTTTTTCCCAGCACATCAAATTCTGGCTGATTGGGATCTCTTCCCACCGGACTTCGGCCTCGAAAATCAGGTACCCTGAACCGATTCGGTGCCGATCCGTAAGCCGTACCGATCAATGCAAATAATTCGGGATAAAGGTTTACATCGTAGGAAGCCCCATCACATACCAACCAGCCATTAGGTATGTTGCCAATGGGCCCGGAAAAAGGCACAATCATACCAAGTGGTGCCCCTGATTGACCTGTGCCGGAAAAGCTGGCAGCCACATCCGCAATTCCAGCACTATTCGCCTGGGCTGCAGTCTGCGCAAACAGGGCATAAGGCACGCTTAACAACTCTTTCGTTTGGCTAAGGGTATAACTGGTCCCCCCCGCTGGATCCACCTCCTGCATTACAAAGTAGGGCCCCGCACTCCAGTTAATGGCAGAGAAGCTACCATTCTGTACTACTCCATCTCCTATGTCCAGGCTTAGCAGACCATCAATATTAGTAGACACTGAATGTCGCTCACGGTATATATTGGCTCCACTTGATGAGCCCTGCAGAATGGTGATTTGTACACCTACCGCCTGCTCTGAAACTACAGTATTCGCCATAGTCCGAACAACTGATTGATAGCTGATTTTTTCAGGAGCCTGCCCCCATGCAACACTGCAAAATAGCAGAGCGGTCAAACTTAATACCAACCTATTGAGCCGAAGCGAAGCAAAGTGCTTCAACTCCAGCTGATCATAAATCAGGTTAGCAGTACTACGGTTTCGAATCGAGTGATCCGTTTGAAGATTTTTCATGAGGCACTACTGTTATAATGATATATCCAGAACCTTGCCGGAAGGCTTAGATTAACTAAATTCAATTGGCTTTGATAATAAAGTTCACCGTAGAATAAGGCTGTAAATTGTTGTGTGGACCATCGCCTCCCTGTGCATTGATTGGGTGCGAATGTGATCCAGCAAATTGTGTATTCTGATTAGGAAGATCGCCTGATCCATCTGCTCCATCTCTGGTGACTTCACCTGCAGCGTCAGTGTTAATTAAGAATGGTCTTGTGCCGTAAGGGTGGGTGTGCCCACCACCGGACAGCGTGCTCCCCCCATGATTATGCGAAGGCATTTCCGAAAGAGCTAGGGTATGAGTTTTGGCACCTCCAGTGTCTCCAAGATTGTCGAACTCCGTTTGCCCCGCATCTTTTCCAATTGGGGTACGACCACGCAAGTCCGGCACCAGAAAACGATTATTAGGCTCGGAGCCGTAATTTATTCCAATTACAGAAAACAGTTCCGGATAAAAATTGGCATCATAGGAAGCCCCATCACATAACAACCAGCCACTCGGCACACTTCCGGCAGCAGCGGGGTAAGGGGCTATTGATCCTATTGGCGCTTCAAATTGATCTGCATTGAGAATCGTATTCGCCTCATCCGCAAAGGCTGCACTATTAGCCCGGCCTGCAGTTTGAGCATGCAGGGCGAAAGGCACACTCAGCAACTGCGTAATTTGGCTAATCGTATAATTTGTACCTCCTACGGGGTCAATGGCTTGTTCAACAAAATAAGGGCCTGCACTCCAATCTATGGCAGAAAGACTACCATTTTGTACCGCTCCATCCCCAATTTCCAGGCTTAACAAGCCAACCGCGTCCGTATTAAGTGCGTGTAGCTCCCGGTACACGTTCGTCCCATTAGGCTCCCCCTGTAATATGGTAATTTGAACCCCCACAGCCTGATTATCAATAGGAGTGTTATCCAGGTTCCGAAGCACCGATTGGTGGCTAATTCGTTCCGGCACCTGAGCATAGCCAGGACCATTTGCTAATACTACCAAAACACCTATAATCAAACACTGCAGCAGAGGAATAAGCATACCTCGGGTTTTGCGCAGACAAATAGTCCTATCTCCTTCGTCCCGGTATTTTGTAAAGAATTTCTCCATAGAGCAACTCACTTTTTATTGATTAGGCTGATTGAAATCCACCTTCCATGATTATTTTCATGCCAATAACCTCAATAGCCTTAATTGGCTTTTATGATGAAGTTGATTGTGTAATAGGGTTGTAAATTGTTGTGGGTATTACCTCCCCCTTGAGAGGAGATCGTATGTGTATGCGAACCCGCCGTTTTGGTAAATTGAGCAATGCTGCCTGCTGATCCATTCCCCCCTGGGGCAAAATCATTTCCAGCAGCTACAGCACTAACAAGGAAGCCTCTTGTACCAACATTATGGCTATGCCCGCCATCTAACTGTGCCCCACCATGATTGTGCACAGGCAGCTGGCTTACGGCTAAAGTATGGGTATTACTTCCTCCTGTTTGCCCCAACGCAGTGAATTCAGTTTGAGCGGCATCCCACCCCATTGGTCCCCGGCCCCGCAGGTCCGGTACTCTGAATTCTCCTGCAGGTGCGGCACCATAGGCCGTACCAATTAAGCTAAAAAGCGCCGGATAGGTATTTTGGTTATAAGCCCCCCCCTCACATAGCAACCAACCGGTGGGTACAGTTGTATTATCGCCCGCAAAAAGCATAACCGTACCGATGGAAAGTCCAAGTAGTCCGGCATTGCTAACACCCGCAGCTGTATCAGCAACAGCAACTTGTGTCGCACGGTCCACACTTCTTGCATGTAAGGCAAAAGGGACACTTAGCAGCTCAGTAGTACTGGAAAGGCTGTAGTTCGTTCCACCCGCAAGGTCAATGGCTTGTTCGATAAAAAAGGGCCCCATTTCCCAATTGACGGCAGAAAGGCTTCCATTCATACTTTGACCGGTGCCTATTTCAATACTAAAAAGACCGGCTTCGTTGGTAACCGCGCTATGAGCCTCCCGGAAGATATTTGCTCCCGATGCGGACCCCTGACGGATAGTAATCTGAATTCCAATAGTTGCATTGGAAAGCAGGTTGTCGTTCATATCACGTACAACACCCTGACAACTAAATTGCTGAGGGGCTTGCGCTTCAAGTTGAACAACACCAAAGAGTAAAAATGAAAGGAGGAGGAGGAGACCAATTAACCGTTCTTTAGAGGATAGAACAGAAGGTAAAGGGTATAACAAACACGGCTTTTGCAAGCTTATGTTATCCATGAGTTTTGGTATTTATGATTTGCTGATGTAAAACTATGCTTTATTCTACGGAATTATTCGCACGCATCATGCAATTATTCGCACAATTAATGCAATTCGCGCACTTTTTTCCGGAATTGGCCGGGAGTGACGCCATAAAATTGCTTGAAAGTCCGAGCGAGGTAGGTGGCGCTTGAAAACCCGCACGCATAAGCAATCTCGGTAATATTCAAATTGGTTTTTGCCAGCAGGTGTGCTGCCTTGTCCGACCTGCGCGCTGCAATCAAACGATTAGGCGATTGGTCAAAAGTGTTTTTTACCTTGCGGTACAGGGTGGAATGGCTCAACCCCAACTGCTCACTTAAGTCCTGAACGCCAAAGGGAGGTCGGTTCCTTAGCAGAACTTCGATTGCTACTTCAACTTGGTTCTGAAACGGAAGATGGCTACCTTTTTCCTGATGTTGCAAGACTGTAAAACGAACAACATTTCGGATTACAGCAATTAACTCATCGTCTCCCCACGTTTGGTCCAAAAAATTGATAACACCGTAGCTTCTCACCTCAATTCTTTCTTTCGATGTTAACGCGCTTGTCCCGTAGACGATAAAGGGCAAATGCTCACCAAACACACTCCGAACCTCTTTTAGCTGGCTTGTTTCTACTGACCCGTCGAGTAACACCAGTTGACCAGGTTTAAAGGCACATTCCGCCAGGCTGGCAAAGTCAAGCACCTCAACCTGGAAAAAAGCGGACAATCGCTCCTTTAGTTGCTTCAGCCGCTGCTTATCATTCCCGGTAATAACGATATGAATTCCAGAAGACTTTTGTCCACCTGAAACTCCTCTCTTCGTGTAATGCTCATCTTTCATCTAATAAGTTTTTAGAGAGAGGGAGTAAAATGGCAGGGCTTTTATTGATTGCTTAGAGATGCTATGTTAGCATCTCTAAGCAATCAATGAGAAAGCGTAACTGCCATTCTTAATTGCACACTTGTATTTAAGAAGAGAGAAGATGGTTACCATCGCTTTAGCTTTTTAAAGCAACAAGCAATAGTTTCAGACCATTTTGGCGAGAATCATTTGATTTGTAATGTACGAAATCCGTCGTGGTTTTCAGCTAATTGCATTAAAAAGCGCCTTGCTGCTGGTATTATGCCTTTTTTTGACAATTGCCACACCACACTATTTTTCTTCAGTTTATGTTTGGAGCAAACGAGAGTTGATAATCAAAGAGTTGTGGTTGTGGCTAAATGGAAAAATGCGCGTTTGGCGGAGCCTGCCCCGCGAAATTGCGGGGTCAAATAAGTATTTTTCCATGACGTCCCGTATTTTTACGGGATTCACAAGGCTTTGGTTATCAGCCGAAGTGCACCTCCAAACATACACTCAGGCTTTTGCCATTGGCGGCACTGACCAGAAAGCTCAGAATGGCTTCGATAGAACCAATTGTAGATTATTAACGGACACAAAAGTAAAGTCTTATTTCATTTAAGAAAGCGGCCCCTACCCCACCACCTCACCAAACAAATCATAATCCGTGGCTTCGGTGATACGGACCCGGGCGAAGTCGCCCACCCGCACATAGTGTTCCGCAGCTTTGACCAGTACCTCGTTATCTACCTCCGGGCTATCGCCTTCGGTTCGGCCAACGAAGAACTCGCCTTCCTTTCGGTCAAAGAGGACCTTTAGCGTCTGTCCGACTTTTTCCTGATTCTTGGCTTCGGAAATAGATTGCTGGATTTCCATAATGCGGGCAGCGCGCTCGGCTTTGACTTCAGCGGGCACATCGTCTTCGTATTCGTGGGCAATGGTACCTTCTTCGTGGGAGTATTGGAAAACCCCAAGTCGGTCAAACCGCATTTCCTCCACAAAATCGCAGAGGTCCTGGAATTCTTCTTCTGTCTCCCCGGGAAAGCCAACAAGTAGTGTGGTGCGTAGCGTCAGGTCAGGGACTTTTTCCCGGGCGGTGCTTACCAGCTCCACGGTTTCCTCCCGGGTAATCTGCCGGCGCATGCGTTCAAGTACAGCGTTGTTGGCATGCTGCAATGGCATATCCATATAGTTACAGATTTCCGGGTGCTCGGACATGGCATCAAAGATCTCTACCGGAAATTTGCTGGGGTAAGCATAGTGAAGGCGAATCCACTCTATGCCTTCTACCTCCGCCAGGGCGTGCAACAGGCGGGGCAATTCCCGCTTTTTGTAAATATCAAGCCCGTAGTAGGTCAACTCCTGAGCGATAAGTATCAACTCCTTAACCCCAAAGCGGGCCAGGTTCTTAGCTTCTTTGACTAATTCTTCTATCGGTTTGGAGATGTGCTTACCGCGCATCAGCGGGATGGCACAGAAGGAGCAGGTACGGTTGCAGCCTTCCGAAATTTTCAGATAGGCGTAGTGCTGCGGAGTGGTCGTAATGCGCTCTCCGATCAGCTCGTGCTTGTAATCGGCATTGAGCTTGGCGAGTAAGCCAGGCAGCTCCAGCGTACCAAAGTAGGCATCCACTTCCGGGATTTCCTGCTCCAGGTCGTCCTTGTAACGCTGAGAAAGGCAACCGGTGACGTACAGCTTGTCTATGCCGCCCTCCTTTTTCACCTCTGCGTAGTCCAAGATCGTATTAACAGACTCTTCCTTTGCCAGGTCTATAAAACCGCAGGTATTTACAATGACGACGTTTGCATCTTCCTCGTTGCTGTCGTGCACTACCTCAAAATCATTACCCCGCAGTTGGGTCATGATGTTTTCAGAATCCACCAGATTTTTGGAACAGCCAAGCGTAATGACGTTGACTTTATCGCGCTTTAAGGTCTTGGTTTTCATATTTTCCTCGTTTCGAGGCCGCAAAGATAAGCCTCGGATAGCACAACATCAAACCCTGCTGCCGGGTTGTGCGGAAAATACGAGTGTATTGGGCATACCCAGGGCGAAGCAGTAGCACCGTTTCTTTAGAAGATATACAGTCTGTAGAAGTCCTTAAAAGTGCTTCGGATGAGGCAAGCTTTGGGTTGTCAGACTATAAATCACTGCGGGTCACCCGCCAATAAGCGAAGTACAGGAACAGCGCACTGTAGACCAGCACCGTTATTGAAGCCTCCCAGGGCTGCAGGTAGATGCTGAAGCCGTACTTGGAAGTAAACTCGTCGGCCATCTCCATGAAGGGCAGGGATACCAGGTCTTCAACAGCGTTCATCGGATAAAAGTGCATGCTCCGGTGTTCTGCAATCTGAAGGTGTACGCCCCAGCGCAGAATAAGCTCAATGAACATAATGTACGCCAGGTATAAAAACAGGGCAATGCCCGTTCTGCGGATCAGAAACCCCAGGAACAGCCCAAAGCTCATGTACCCAAAGCACATGAGGAAGTACCTGGGGATATAGTCTGCATTTTGCCATACTTTATGAGCGTAAATCGCTTCCGTATTGAGGTATCCGATTGTAAACCCACAGATGGCGTAGTAAAATGCAGCGAACAGGCTGACCATAAAAATGAGGTAAAGCTTACTCAGGAAATACTGCTTCCGGCTTAGTCCTGTGATAATATTTTGCCGCATCGTCCGATAGCTGTTTTCGGTAGTCACTACCACGATAGACAAAAAACCAAAAAAGAAAAAGCACAGCCAGTTGCCAATATAGCCGAGGTATTGCCAGACCGTGGGGAACATAAAAAACACCTCATTTGAATTAATGGGCGGCGGCAGTTCCGTAAACCTTTTGCCTATGAGCAAAATCGCAGGCAAAAGTATCATGTAGCAGATCGTAAACAAACGAAAGGAAGTCAACTTATTGATCTTCTTCCATTCCAGTCGGAGTAAATAAAACATGAGGCTTATTGATTCGCGGTGATTTCCAAAAATTCGGCTTCCAGGCTTTTCTTGACAACTCGCAGATGGGAAAGGGTAAACCCTTTACTAAATGCCCATTCATTTATGGCAGCAGCGGGCGTTTCTGTTTCAAAGTGCAGCAACACGACCCCGCCGTCCTTCAGTTCTGCTTTCTTTATCCGGGTATCCTCCGCCAGGGCAGCCTGAAGTGCGGTGTTGTTTTCGGCTGAAACTTCCACTAAAAAATCATCGCTGATGATGGCACCAACTGTGCCGCTGGCGAGTAGTTTTCCATTCTTGATTATAGCTACGTGGGAGCAGATCTTTTCGACTTCATCCAAAATATGGCTGGCCATAATAATGGTCTTGCCCGTTTCAGCAATTCGCTGCAGGGTATTTCGAATCTCAGCAATACCCTGAGGATCCAGCCCGTTAGACGGTTCGTCAAAAATGAGCACCTCCGGATCACCCACCATAGCAGCTGCAATGGCGAGCCGTTGCTTCATCCCCAGCGAGAAGGTACTGAATTTAGAGGCCCGCCGGTCGTAGAGGTTGACGAGTTGGAGCAATTCGTCAAACTGAGGCGACCGCACCCGCTTAATATGCGCCACGATGCCAAGGTTATCAATGGCATTGAGGTAAGGATAAAAGTTAGGTGTTTCCAGCAGTGCGCCTATATTACGCCGATGGTCTTTGCCATAGCGCCCCTCAAACCACTCAAAAGTCCCACTGTTCGCACGGGTAATATCCAGTACCATCCCAAGGGTTGTGGTTTTGCCACTTCCGTTGGGGCCCAGGATACCATAAGCCATGCCCTTTTCTACTTCCAGCGAGAGCTGATCCACAGCCTTGATGCGGCCGTAACGTTTACTCAGGTTATCTATTCGTAATACATTCATCTGAGGTTGTTTTTCTTTTCTTGAAGAAAGAAACTTAATTCTACAGACTTTCGAGGACTTTTTAGGCTGAATAGTCCCATTTTTTAGATGAACCATGTAGCTGTATGCACGTTTCACCCCCGAATACTATAAATTGCTTATGTCCAAATCTTACCATACCCTGCGCCTTGTGCTGGGCGATCAGCTCAATCAAAATCATTCCTGGTACGACCAGCAGGAGAAAGATACCCTCTATTTTCTGGCGGAAATGAAAAATGAGACCGGCTATGTCCGGCACCATATCCAAAAGGTGGTGGGGTTCTTCCTGGCTATGCGCCACTTTGCCGAACACCTCCGCGACCAGGGCCATGAGGTACTTTACTATTCACTGGATGATGAGCGAAACGACCATTCGGTTACGGCAAACATCAAAAGTTTGATTGAAGAGTACGATATTCAACGTTTTGAGTACCAGCTACCGGACGAATACCGCCTGGACCACGAAATCAAATCGCTGTGCGGCCAACTGAAAGTTGATACCGCTGTGGCTGATACAGAGCACTTCCTCACCGCCCGGGACGAAATAGAATCCTTCTTTAAAGGCAAAAAAACCTATTTGCTGGAGACCTTTTACAGGGATATGCGCAAACGCCACAACCTCCTTATGGAACCGGATGGCGAATCCCCCCTTACCGGGCAATGGAACTACGATCAGGAGAACCGCAAGAAGCTCCCGAAGAAGCAGGACATCCCTGAGCCGATGCACTTCAGGCGAAATGTCACTGCTCTTGTAGAGCTGCTCGAAAGTGAGGGTGTTGAAACCATTGGGCGGATTGATCCGGAAAATTACTACTGGCCGGTAACACGAGCGGAGAGTTTGGAACTTCTGGAGCACTTCACAAAAATCCGCCTCCCATTGTTTGGCACCTATCAGGATGCGATGACCGATCGGGATTACCTCTTGTTCCATTCCAAGCTATCCTTTGCCATGAATACTAAGATCCTTTCCCCTTTGGAAGTGGTAGAGGCTTGTATTGACTACTGGGAAGCTCACCGGGAGCAAATTGATATCTCACAAATTGAAGGCTTCGTGCGGCAAATTATCGGGTGGCGGGAATTCATGCGGGGCATTTACTGGGCTAAGATGCCCGGATACGCCAAGCTAAATTTCTTTGAGCATAAAGCCTCCCTGCCTGATTGGTACTGGACCGGCGATACCAAAATGAAATGCCTGCATACCGCAGTCAATCAATCCCTTGACCATGCCTACGCCCATCATATCCAACGCCTTATGGTCACCGGTAACTTTGCGCTGCTGCTCGGAGTACACCCCGATGAACTGGATGAGTGGTACCTGGGCATCTATATGGATGCCATAGAGTGGGTGGAAATCACCAACACACGTGGCATGAGCCAGTTTGCTGATGGGGGCATCGTGGGCACTAAACCCTACGCTGCCAGTGCCAACTACATGCACAAAATGAGCGATCACTGCAGCAATTGCCAATACGACCGTAAAAAGAAAGTCGGCAAAGATGCCTGCCCCTTTAACAGCCTGTACTGGGACTTTTACGACCGTCACAGCGACAAACTGGGCAATAATCCACGCATCGGCATGATGTACCGGATCTGGAACAAAATGGATAATGATAAGCAGGAGGAAATACTAAAGCGGGCGGCTTATGTTAAGGAAAACATCAATGAGCTATAGCCTTAGCAGCCTGTCGGAGATGTGCTGCTTAGTGAGGCCAAAGCTCAATACGATCATCATGCAGGCGGACATCCATGCTTTTAGCAGTAGCCAGCCATTCGGTAAAGTAGCCGCCTAGCATTTCCTTGCGCCAGCCATCCCCAATGGCATCCCGGGCGGTTTCTTCACCGCTCCGTATCGTCTTCAGAATTTGACGGGGTACCACCATGTTAATGGAAATATCTTCCTGAATACAGCGATATTTGATCACGTGGTAGAGCAGCTCCATCAGCACGTCCTCTTCGGGTGTGGTATCCGAATCATAAGGCAGCCGTTTCAGGATGTCCAGTTCCGCTGTGGTGGCTTCTTTTCTGTATAGTTGTTCGAATTCCTCGCCGTATTTTTTAGCCAGTTTATCCGGGATACGGCGGTTTTGGCGAAGGGCATTCGCTCCGGAGGAGATACCCCGGACGATATGACTGATGTATTTGGCGGGCAATACCATTTCTTTAGAGTGGTCGCGCCGCTCAGCGGTAGCATTCCGCCAGGCAAATAACCGAAGCAAGAATATTCTATCCTTCTGCTTAAGGCTACGCATAATGTTGCTGTTCAACGCATCATGATGAGGGTCTTTATAGTAATATGCTTCTTTCTCCAGATGCGCAAGCTCTTCTGTAGCCCAGTGGGTTCGATCTCGGTCTTCCAGTTTTTGCTTAAGTGATGCATGCAACTCCGGTAAGGGGATCACATCATCCAAGGCATACTTAAGCGCTTTGGAATCGAAGGGTCTTTTTTCCCAGTCCGCAACTGCATACCCCTTCTTGAGATGCTGCCCGGTCTCCCCTTCGACCAGCTTACGGAAGGAGGTAGGGTAATTGTAGCCTACGAAGCCCGCAGCAATTTGGGTATCAAATACGTTCCTGGGCAAAATGCCGTAAAGATTGTACAACAACCGGTAATCGTTGTCTCCGGCGTGTGTGATTTTTTCGATACGCTCATCTTCGATGAGCTTCAGAAAAGGGTCGAGGTCATCCTTCAGCTTAATAGAATCAATAAGGTACAACCCTTCGTCTGAAATGGTCTGAATCAGGCATAGCGCAGTGGTGAAGCGCTTCTCACCGACGAATTCGGTGTCAAAGCCCATCCAGGTAAGGTTGCGGTGAGCCTGAAAAAAATCTTCAAGGGCCTGCGGCGTTTCAATAAGCGTGTAGGGTGGTAGTTTGTTCGGCATATTCCAGTACTGTAGTATCTTAGATTGTAGACTCTATCAAAACTGCCGGGAAGCTGAGCCGCCCGGCAGTTAGCAAATGTATCAAAAAGTTCTTACAGCGGTGCTATAGTGGAATATTACCATGCTTTTTAGCAGGTATTTTAGCCACTTTATTCTCCAGCATGGTGAAGGCCTTGATCAGCTTACGGCGGGTATAAATAGGATCAATGACTTCATCTATAAAACCACGGCTCGCTGCCCGGTACGGGTGGGCAAACTTTTCTTTATATTCCTTTTCCTTCTCCAGCAGCATAGCAGCAGGATCTTCTGCCCCCATGATTTCCCGACGGAAAATAATCTCAGAAGCGCCCTTGGCCCCCATGACCGCAATTTCGGAGGAAGGCCAGGCGAAGTTCATATCTGCACCGATATGCTTGGAGTTCATCACATCGTAGGCACCACCGTATGCTTTACGGGTAATGAGTGTCACCCGCGGAACCGTCGCCTCACTGAACGCATACAGCAGCTTCGCCCCATTAACTATGATGCCATTCCACTCCTGATCAGTGCCAGGGAGGAAACCTGGTACATCCACCAATACAAGCAGTGGAATATTGAAACAGTCGCAGGTACGCACAAATCGGGCACCTTTTTTAGAGCTTTCCACATCGAGCACGCCGGCGAGGCTCATGGGCTGATTGCCCACCACCCCTATACTTTGCCCACCAATGCGTGCGTAGCCCACTACTATATTATCCGCATAGTTCGGGTGGATTTCCATGAAGGTATCTTCGTCCACCACCCCCTTTACCACATCCCGAATGTCATAGGGCTGATTGGTGTTCTCAGGGACAATTTCACGGAGCTCCGGGCGGAGTTCATCCCCTAATTCGTAGGGCAGCTTCGCTGGCTTTTCCTCGCAATTTTGAGGCATAAAGCTCAGCAACTGTTTGAGCTTGGCAATACAGTCAATATCGTTGGCAGCGGTCAGGTGAGTCACTCCGGACTTAGTCGAGTGAGCAGATGCGCCACCGAGCTCCTCTGCGGTTACTTCCTCGTTCGTTACCGTCTTTACGACGTTCGGCCCGGTCACGAACATATAGGAGGTGTTTTCCACCATAATAGTGAAATCCGTCATTGCCGGCGAGTATACCGCACCCCCCGCACAAGGCCCCATGATGGCTGAAATCTGAGGGACAACACCAGATGCCATAACGTTGCGGTAGAAAATATCAGCATAGCCTCCCAGAGAGCGGACGCCCTCCTGAATCCTGGCCCCACCGGAGTCATTCAAACCTATGACAGGCGCTCCGTTTTTCATGGCCATGTCCATGATCTTACAAATTTTTTCAGCGTGCGTCTCAGAAAGAGAACCACCAAAAACTGTAAAATCCTGAGAAAACACGTACACAAGACGGTCATTGATAGTACCGTAGCCGGTCACCACCCCATCACCAGGCACCCGTTGTTTGTCCATTCCGAAATCGGTACAACGGTGCTTAACGAAGGCGCCGATTTCTTCGAAAGAGCCCTCATCCAATAGGAAGTGGACCCGTTCCCGGGCAGTAAGCTTTCCCTTTTCGTGCTGCTTGTCAATACGATTTTGTCCACCGCCCAGATTGGCTTGCGCCAGGCGTTCTTTTAGATCTACGAGTCGGTCTTTCATATTCCTAATAGGTTTTCTTTTTTATGATAAAGCCTTTGCCGACAGAGTGTGCCGCTCTATGGAAAAGGGTATGGTCAATATCGATAATCAGATCGGTAACTGTAGTAAGGGATGGTTCCCGGGTGGAAGGCCGGAGTGCCATACCTTTGTTAGGCTGCCGTTGCAGGTTAGTAGCGTTAGCCTTGAAAATACGCTGAACAACGCCTGTCCAGTACATTTCAAGCAGCCCGATGATGTATCCACTTAGGTTTTGTTCAATCAAAACGTCCAATCGATTGCTGGCTGACCAATTTCGGAATTCCGATTTTGAGACGAGATACTCATGCCCAAAGGCATAGGCACCCTGCGGAATCCGCTTTTTACTGAACCAGCTCAGCACCCGGTTGATCGGATCGTAAGTTAGGGGAAAATCCAGAGATGGAAAAGTAATTAAAGCAATACCGTCCGGTTTTAATACTCTTTGTACCTCTTCAATCATCCGCTCCGGTTGCCCAACGTGTTCGATGACGTCTACAGAAGTGATCAGATCAAAGTGGTTGTCTGGAAAACTCAGGTTGAGCGCGTCCTCCACGCGGTAACTGACGTTTTCCAAACCAGTATTCAGCTCCCGGGCGTAGGCAATATCCTGCTCATTAATATCGCAGGAGATGAGCTTATCGCAATACTGACTAATCATTGGGTCATAGTCGCCTTCGCCGGTGCCCAGGTTCAGCGCCTGTTCAAACCGATGCTCCTGAGACAGCCGTTGCAGGTTACGGCGTACAAAAAGATAGCGGTTGCGATAGGTTGGAAATAATAATTTATAGTTCATTACCGTGTTTACATCAGGTTGAAAAGCCGCAAATTTAGTATTTTATAATTTCTGTGCAGCTTCCAGATAACGCTGTGCGTTTTGATTGTCGCCCAAAGCCTGCAACGCTTGTGCGGCTAACTGATAGCCGGCACGGAATCTGGGATTGGCTTCTATCGCCTTCTGAGCACTCTCATAAGCCTCCCGGTAACGCTGTTGCTGCTGATGGATCAGCCCCATATAATAATAAGCGGCAAAATACTCATCGTTGACCCGCGTCGCATAATCAAAGGTTTGCAACGCCTCTGCAGCGCGGCCTGAATTCAGGTAAGCCAGCCCTTGATACAGAATAGCTGATTCTACATCCGGTGCCACTTCCAGTGCTTTCTGAGCTGCGTTGAGCGCCTCATTATATTGCTGTGTATTAATATAGGAATTAGCCAGACCTATCCAGGCAATCTCGTTGTCCGGGTGGTTCTGAACTTCAGCCTGAAATTGGCGGATAGCCTCCTGCCAGTTTTTCTGCTTGACCGCTTGTTGACCGTAATAAGCCGACAGGGTCTCATTTTTCTCAATTGTGGCCATCGGCACGCCGTTGGCCGTAACGGTATGGACAGACTTGCTCGTGGGCCAGTTCCCTGATCGCAGGTGCGCCCCCCTGATGAAGCGGGACGGGAAGATAGCGTAGTCCCAGGGCTCATCGTATCGGGAGCTAAAGCGCACATATTCCATTTTTACTTTACCCTTGTATTGCTCCCGGGTCTGCCGGCTGGCAGGAAAATAAAAAGTCGTGGCCAACCGAATGGTATCCGGCATATTTTCACCAACTATACCTTCTTCCTCCATCCAGTTAATGGCTTGCTTAACGCTGATTCCCCAGTAATCTGTTTCATACTCGCCGAACGCCCCCTGCAATCCACCGCCGATGGGGTTGAAGTACACATAAGACAGGTGCGGATTGCGAACAATAAACTGTGTAGACTCAATAGCCATGAGCCCCAGTATGCCGTATAAACCATAAACGAGCGGCTTGTTATTGGAAAACAAGGCCTCCAGGTTGATCCAAAACAAAGCTGCTACGGCTACCATGCTCGGATAAATAAACATCAGGTGGCGCCAGCCGTCATGCAGGATAGAATCCTTATAAATGATGTAGGCCACAGGGAAGATCGTCGCAAAGTAAGCAAGCAATACGGCCGTTTTGTCATACTTCTTCAGCAGGCGCGGCAACAGGGCTATACTCCCAATAAAGCCTATCAGAACATATAGTGGAACCGTTTTTACAATCCAGATTAATGGATAGTACCATGCCGTATCATCAGACATCAGGTTCTCTCCCTCAAACAGCAAACGGATCTTAATGCCCAGCTGGGCGAACTCTGTCAGGGCTGCAATAGGATGCCCCAAGGGGTCTGCAAGCGCTGCCGGCCAGAACAGGATCGCAATAATGTAACCCGCAACTGCAGCTCCTAAACACCAAACCAGGTACTGCCCAACCACTCTGGACTGTGCAGACAAGCCTTTGATTCCATACTTGAACAAGAAATCCAGTCCGGCAAAAAGCCCTAAATAGGCAATCAGCAGCAGGCCGCCAGCACGTGTGGCTAAAGCCAGTCCAATGCCAAGTGCCAGCCCTAAAGCATTCCGCCAGTCCGGTTTGGGCAAAGTACGGAATACGCGCACCATGAAGTATAAAGACACCGCAAACCCGGCAGCAAAGGGGATGTCCTTGGGGTTCATCAGGCTATGCCCCAGAAAGCGGGGAGATAAAAAGAGCATCCAAATAGCCAGCACGGCGGCTCTCCATCCGGCAATCTGCCATACAAACAACCCCAGAAACAGGATCGCCAATACCCCCATCAGCGCATTAAAAACATGTCGCACCTGGTGATAACCAGTATCGAATTCATCAAACCCAAGCGCTGAGTTAATTAGTCCGGTGGTCAGATCGAAGAAGCCACCGTAATAATGCATATTCCCTTTTTCGATGTACAGCGCTGCGGTATCAGCACCGAAGGACGTATAGTAATCCACTAGCTTTTCAGAATAATCTACCTGAAACTCATCATCGCCGTTGATGCCGGTGCCCAGGGATAACAGACTAGCAACCAACACCATACCGATGATTGAATATTGGAATATTTTCTTCAACAAAGGGTCATTCGGGCTTTCGGGCGGGCTAATGCTTGGCACTTGAGGTGCAGCGGTAGCAACCGCCTTTTTAGCGGTTGCCGGTTTGCGTTTGCCCTGCTTTTTTTTGCTCATGAATCGCGTTCGTATTTGGTCCGAAGATAGAAAAAAATGGGCATTTGATATGGCTGTTACTCAACCCGGTACAACTAGCCTGGTAAAATTCTGAGTTGGTAGCCGTATTTCACTATGACCTACATGTATTTGACGGAAAAACTTACAATCAGGCGCAATTAAAATACGCTGAAAACCTGACCCATTTTTTGGCATCATCCCCACTACAGTAGTGGCGTGGGCGGAGCACCGTCCGGGGCTCCTTGGCTGGGAGGCTATAAACTAATACCTTCATCGTATCAATTAGAAGATAATTTGCCTAATTTTGCAACCTCATTTATTCGCACATGGATAGTAGGGGTTTGATGGAAAACGCCCCTAAATGTCTACTGATTTTTTCAAAGCAAAACCATAAGCAAATGGCATTGGCAACCAAGACGCACCTCGCGCAGCGTATACAGAATATGGAAGAGTCGGCAACGATTAAGATGGCCCAAATGGCGCGCGACCTGGCGGCTGAAGGTCATGAGGTCATCAGCCTCAGCCTCGGCGAGCCCGACTTCGATACACCTGACCACATCAAAGCCGCTGCAAAAAAAGCACTCGACGATGGCTACACCAAGTACACCCCTGTACCCGGGCTGGTGGAACTGCGCAAGGCCATTCAAACCAAATTCAAGCGCGATAACGGACTGGACTATGACCTTGGACAGATTGTAGTGTCTAACGGTGCAAAACAGTCTATCGCTAACATCTGCATGTCTCTGCTGGACGAAGGGGACGAGGTGGCCATCCTGGCACCCTATTGGGTTTCTTACTCTGAAATCGTCAAAGTGGCTGGTGGGAAACCGGTGCTGGTGAGCGCAGGTATTGAGCAAGATTACAAAGTAACCGCTGATCAGGTGCGGGAAGCCCTTACCGATCGCACGCGTATTTTGCTTTTCTCTTCGCCCTGTAACCCAACAGGCTCCGTTTACACAGAGTCTGAACTCCGGGCCATTGCCGATGTGATTGCTGAACGCGACGGCATCTACATCATCTCCGATGAAATTTACGAATACATCAACTTCACAGACCAGCACGTGAGTATCGGTACATTCGAAAACGTCAAAGACCGGACCGTTACCGTCAATGGTTTCTCAAAGGGGTTTGCGATGACCGGCTGGCGCCTGGGCTATATCGGCGCCCCAGGCTGGATCGCAAAGGCTTGTGCGAAAATACAGGGACAGTTCACTTCCGGAGCTACCGCCTTCGGGCAAATGGCCGGCGCCCATGCGTTGCTCTCTGACATGACACCTACGCACAAGATGAAGGCCGCTTTCCTGCAACGCCGGGATATGATGATCGAGGAGCTGAGCAAGATTCCAGGCATGAAGGTCAACAAACCACAGGGCGCTTTCTATATCTTCCCGGATATCAGTGCCTACTTCGGGAAAAAAGCGGGCGACTTTGCCATCAACAACGCGGATGACTTCTGTGAGTACCTGCTGAAGGAAGCCCATGTAGCGGTGGTGACGGGTTCGGCATTCGGTGCGCCGGAGTGTTTCCGGATTTCCTATGCGGCCAGCGAAGCGGAACTGCGCGAAGCCGTAAAACGTATCGCCAAAGCGGTTGAGGACATGGCATAACTCAAAGAAAGACACCCGGCGTACTCCTTTCACCGGGTGTCTTTTCCATTTTTATTCTGCAGATTTTACTCTGACAAGCATTCAGCCGTTCGTGTCGCTGCGCAGCCTTGTGCATCCCTTCCTCAATTTCACTTTACTGCTTTTACGAACGCCTCAAACGTCTCTGCCTCAACACTCCAGTCCGGCGCGGGAATACCCTCTCCCCATACATCCGGATTATCGTAGAGATTAAAGTAGCAAGCCCCGTAAATATGGGCCTGGTCCGCCCGAAGAACGGCTGCGGCTTCCTGTAGCCAAAAGGCCTGGAAGTCCTCCGGCCCCTTGACTCCAAACTCGGTGACAAATAGGGGCTTACCGGATAGAGCCACCCGGTGCCGTTTCCGGTCAAAAATACGCTCGAAACTCTCCTGCTGCTCGTGATCGGTAATGTTTTTATCGGGCAGCCCGTAAACCGCTACACTGACAAAGTCCACGACATCATCTCCGGGATAGAAATCCATGCTGCCCCGGTCACCCGCCGGGCCCCAAACCCGCTTGATATGTGGGGGCAATGTATCCGGAAAGTTCATAAAATAGCGATAGCCGGTGATGTAATCAATCGGGTCCTGGCTTTGCCAGGGGTATCGCTTTATGGGGATCTCCATTTCATGCGCAAAGCGCAGGTAAATATTTTGATTGGCTTCAGCAAGAAGTTCAAAAAGCTGTTGCATGTAATCGTCATATTGCCCATTCTGCATATTCGTCAGCACCTGCCGGTCGTGATTGGCAGCAGCGTCTTTAAAAGGCTCAGCGGTCACAATCACTTCGTGCCCGCGACTCAGAACCGCCTGCAGGTCTTTCCGGAATGGCCCATTTTCAAGGTCCGCCCAATTGACGAACAGGTGTTCAACCGTGACGCCCTCAAGGCTCGTCAACCGGTCTTTGGGGTCGTAAACCCCAATTCTAAAGCGGTGATCCTTCAATACACCCTCAGCCGTCCCCACAGGGACAAACGAAAGCACATCCTGGCGCTGTTGTGCCATTGTCAAGGCTCGAGCAACTTTCTCACGGGATACATCATCAAACGCGAAAACCACCACTGGCTTATCGAAAAAACGCAGGCGATGGAACTTTCGGTAGAGTTCTTCCTCAATAGACCCGTAAGGGGGATAGGCATCTGCCTCTTTTTCTGAGGAATGCTCCACATCCAGGCTAATGACATCTACATAATCAGCTCCCGGCCAGTATTCCACTAATCCCGGATAACCGGCCGGCCCCCAGATGAATTTTAAATCAGGGTTTACGGTACGGGCTGTTTCCACAAAGTGCCGGTAAGCATCCGTGTACAATTTGTTATGCTTCAGTTGCCAGGGGTACACTCTGGCGTCTACTTCCATCGCCTCACACCAACGCAGGTATACCGGTGCGCGGTGCGCCTGAAGCGTCTCTGCCAGCTTTTTTATTTGTTGATCGTGCTTACCCGTTATGGTATTATTCAGGTTTGCACCATAAGAATTATCAAATGTTGGCTGTTCCAAAGCATGAATGGTCAGGACCAGGGGGGCATCTTTATCAATGAGGTTGTAGAAATCGCTCATCTGCTTTTGACGGAGGGATGTGGACCACCACTGCAAAAGAAACGATTGCGCGCCGACGAGCTCCTGATAATTAGTAGTGTCCGACACCGCTTTTATCTCTCTGAAGAGCGGTTTAGGACCAGAACCTACAGACTCCCGCATGAAGAAATTATAGATCAATAGCGAAACCATTAAGAGGCTTGAAACCAACAAGATCATTCGGGTTCTCTTATCCATAAGCCATCAGTTATTAAGGTTCTATAGTCTGCTCCTCACAGTAACGCAATAATGCCTGGTAGATATCACTACGGTTGAGCAGGTCCGGGTTTCCAATAATTACAATATGGTTACGTGCCCGCGTCAGGGCTACATTAAGTTTACGGTCCACTCCTTCTTCAGAAAGCGAAGTCAACATCGCAAGCTGGCTTAGAGAATTGGTACATAACGAAAGAATAATGACATCCCGGGCACCGCCCTGATAGCGCTCTACTGTATCAATAGTGAGCATTTCGAGTGGGGCACCTTGTTCTTCAAGCACAGATTTTATTTGGGCAATTTGCGCCCGGTAGGGGGTGATGATGCCAATGCTATTGGCATGGAGTGACCAGCCCTGCTGTTGAAAAATCTGCTGATAAGCGGCAACGACCGCTCCGACCTCCTCTGCTTCGTAGGCATTTGTTTTTTGTGTTGCACTGCGTTCATCCGCTGCCGTACCTCTAAAAACCACCCGGCGTTCTGATAACAACTGAATCAAAGGGGCCGCATCTTCGGCTACCCTGATCGACAAAGGGCGCTTTTGCTTTGCAGACACCGGAACACTATCCGGCAAAACATGCAGGGTGTTGTTGTAAAAAAACTGATTGGGGAAGTGCATAATATCCTGATGCATCCGCCCCTGATGGCTCAGTTGGGCGTATGCCCAGTCCCACCCATTCTCCTGGCAACGCTTAAACAGGCGCTCAAAGAAAGAATTACGCAAATTATAGAGCCCTATCTCCTGAAGCGCCGGATCATTCACTTTGGAGACCACAGGGTCTTGTACCACCACCGCTGGTAGTTGCTTATGGTCACCAATTAGCATAAAGCGCTCGAAGTGCGGCAATAGCCCCGCGAGCATTGGCTCCAATATCTGCGAAGCCTCATCAATAATGACGCGGTTGAAGTGTTTCAGCATCAGGATTTCTTGCTTCCCAGCCACTGAAGAAACAGTACCCACTACAATTCGGTGCCGGTCAATAACGGCTTTTAATGCCTTACGGTCCTCAACGCCTTTGATCTTTTCCTGCAACAACTGGCTTTGAAAGCCCGGAGAAGTGCCGTACCGGGAACCAATGCGAAAGTAGTGGCTCCGGATGTCCGGGCGCAACCGCTCAATGGAGGCACAGATTTCATCCACTGCCCGGTTAGTGTAGGCCAACAGTAGGATATTCTCCTCTGTCTGCTCAAAAAGATACCCCACCAGGTGCTTTAACATCATGCTGGTCTTACCGGTACCCGGCGGCCCCCACAGCAAGAAATAATCTTCTGCGGCAAGGGCTTTTTTGAAGATCTCCTGCTGCTCCGGCGTAAGCTCTTGGTCTACCGGAATATCTTCCGGCAGACCTTCCCGGGGCGGGTCTTGAGTAAGCAACAGACGCTGCCGGCTCTTTGAGCTGCTGGCGAAGGCATATAAGCCCCGGTACATCGCATTGAAACTACTATCCAACAAGTCATGCTCCAGATTCCACAGGGGCTGTTCCCGGAAAATCCGATTATTGAACTGCCGGCTGCGCAGGCGTACCACCACCTGCTCATTATCAATCATGATAATTGAGCATTTGAAAATTTGATTGGACAGTACAGCCTGACCCTCTTCATGCGGGTAAAGGACGGCAATATCCCCGGTACGGAAATTGGCCAGTGGATTGGTCCCATCTGTTTTTTGAAAGACAATAGTTGGTTCCTCTTCCTGGGTATTCAGTTCCTGTACTTTCAGGTGGCTGATAATGTCAAAGCCTGCTTGTTTTTGTTCAAAACTATTCAGCCAGAGGGAGGCCAGCCCGTTCACCTGCTCCATGCCCTGTGCGCCGGCCTTCGCCAGCTGATGTTCCCGGGCAATAAGGCCGGAGAAGGCAATGAAGTAGCGCTTTGCCACGTCATCCAATCCCTGATAGGTTTTCTCAAAAGCTTCCATATCCCGCCGGGCGAAACCCTTAAGGTTCGTTTGCCGCCGGGGGCTTAGTTTGCCCAGCAGCCGGTTGCCCTGTTCCAACAGATCACCCTGAGCGGGGTCGCCAAGCTTTGATAGCAGGCGCTCTATGGCAACGAGCTGGTTGCGGACCTGCAGGGCATCATATTGTTGGGCCTGAATGCGAGGTGCATAACGCAGCTGCCGGTCTTCCTGCCCGGAGTACAAAATGTAATTGGCGGGGTCGACCGACTTGCCAAAAGCCGAACGCACCATCAGATCATATAGTAGAGTCTGCGTATAGTGATTGGCACTCAGTCCGTAAGTGTTAGGCATGAAGGGCTTTCCGCTTTTGAGCTCTACGATACTCGCCCGGTCAGCCCCCAGATGCAGTAGATCGAGTCGCCCCTGCAGCCCATAAGTCTCGGCATAAAAGCTCGGCTCCAAATAGCAGTCCTCGGGCTCAATCCCCTGCTCCTGAAACCCCTCTTTCACCATCTGCCTGAGGTTTAGGAAATGCTTCTGTGATTTCTGCATGATCTCTTTCACCTCCCGGTTCTCAAACAGGCAGTATTGCAGGGGATTATTAACGAAAGTTTGTTTAAAAACGTCCCGGAATGAAAGATCAGGAGTGCTCATCAGCTCATCAAGGAAGAAGTTGGCGATATTCCCAACCATAAGGTATTTGTTGGGCAGCTTGGGCAGGAACTTCTTGAGCAAATGCGGCCAGGGGTTAGTCCCATCCGGCTGGAAGCATTCCGCAACAGCGGTAACATCCATGAGGTAATCTGGCTCCACCACAAAGGCCCTGGGCCGGTAAAACCCCTGCTCATCCACCTCCACATCCAACAGGTTCATAACAAGGGGAAAGCCAAAAACAGAGCGGATGGCCTCAATAGTTGGCATAAAATTGTCATTGCGGTCTGCATCGTTGTACTGCACCCGTACAACGGTATCTGCCTTTGCCTCATCCCGCACCAGTAGTTGCTCCGCAGCAGGGTCATCTTCCAACGCCACCACTCTGGCCTGAGGGATAAATTGTGCCACTTTATGGGCTTTCATACCCTGAGGCCAGGCTGGCGGATAGTAAGGGCGCAATTTCTCCGGCAGTGGAGCATCGAGCAGGGCCTCGAGCATATCCAGAAGCACTTTGAAGCCCAGTGATTGTAATTCTTTCTCAACCAGGTCGGGCTGCCTTAGGCTTTTGAGGGCACGCTTTCTGAATTGGTGGAGGTAAAACTGCAGACGCTTGTCTACCTCATCCCGGTGGCAGACATAGGCCATGCGAGCAAAAAGGGTGGAGAACTGCAAGCGCTCAGCCTTGGTACATTCAACGAATAAAAGGGTCAAAAGCCGGTAGAGCGCTGCTACCTGATCCACGGGGCGCATCTCTTCATTGCGGGCTACTTTGGCGACTTCCTGGTAAAAGAGCTCCGCTAGCGCTGGTTTATTGAGCTGGTTAGACATAACGGTCAAGGTTTTCTATTTGTGGCCATACTCTGCACCCTCTGGCTCAAATAAATTTGTCTGGCCAACCTGGAAACTGTAATTGCTAATTTCGTCCTCCGTTACCCACCTGTTTATAGTCTGATAATCCTTATTGAGGTATGCCTGGATTAGAGCATCACGAGTTTCTTGCGGCATGGCATCAATTATTGGTATTCTGAGTTTCTTTAAATGCTGACTTTGCCAGCGCGGATAACCGCCATTCATGGTCGTACCAAGTTCCGAAAGTTGATTTCTTATAAAGTCGGATACTAAAAGTGACGCGAGCAATACCAGCCTGTCATAATCTCTACCCGTAATGTAATACAAGTTGTGATGAGGATAAAAGTTACCCTTGTCTATGAATATGTGCGTGTTACCGGATATGTCGGGTAAAAGAATCTTATCTTGAGAGATCAACGTTGGCTTAATGCGATCAATTGTTTTATACCAATGCTGAGGATTCTTTTTAGCCACATGACGGTTTTCAAGGATTTGTCTGTAAGATTCAAAGTAAGCTTTGGCCTTAGGATATTTTGTTAATTCTATGAGTTTCCCAAAACCATCGAAAGGGTTTAAAATACATTTTCCTGACCAATTCAGTTTATCGTTTTTTAAATCTTTAGATGTTAGAATAGGAAGGAGAACTTCGTTTTCCACTAAGGACTGAAAATCATCCCGGATGAAAACCTTGTCCGCTCCTGTAGCAACACCAATACCAATTTTAAATCCTTGTTTTTCAATTGAGTCAAGGAACTTTTCATAAACTTTACCACTCCATTTATAAGAAAACCAGTTATTCCTATTAGAGGTATCTAAAGTTTTTACGCTCTTGGCGTTCTTGTTGAAGCTTTTCAACTCTCTAAGATCCGTAATTTTATAATAACTGGCTTTGGTTGGTCTCTTAGCGTTCCGAATTGTTGTTATTGCCGGATAAGCAATGACTTCTTCCTCAAAAGGGCAAGTCCCTTCTAAATCAATAATTTCGTCTAAGGAATAATATAGATGAATTAAATCCCGGAGACCTCGGCCATATTGGTTCTTTAACCACCGATTGGAACAAATAAATGATAGAATACCTTCCTTTTTTAATAAGTTAAGGCCTTTCTCATAGAATGCAATGTATAAATCACTCCTGTGCCTAAATGTAGAAAACCGGTTTTTATAAACTTTCTTTTGCTCTTCAGGGATAATTTCATGCCTAACATATGGTGGGTTACCAATTATCAAATCGAACTTGTCAGAACTTGATAAAAGGAAATCCTCAACACGTATTAAGTCAGCAGGAATACTTGCAGAATACTGAATTAGTGTAGATTCTATTCTTTCTCTCAAGAGATCAGCCATTGCTTTGTCAAGCTCAAAGAAAACTAAGTTTGAAAGGGCTTTTTGAAAGGAAAAGTCAAACTTTAATGATGATGCATAAAGGCGTTCAATAATCTCAACTGCAAAGGCACCGTCACCCGCCGAAGGCTCAGTTACTCTTGTGTCTCTAAGGTCATGATTTTGGGTATAACCAACTCTGTCTAGCATCGTTTTTACCACAACTGGTTTGGTTAAGACTACGCCGTGATTATTGCCATTTGATCTTAATCCGTAAATCATTTTTGGAATTCCTTTAGCTTGCCTTGAATGAAACCCATGAAAGATAACAAAAATGTGTCAAAAGAGATATCATCTTCAGGACACCCATAATCCTTATCTTTATCTGTCCATATTAATGCTGTTGAAGAGTAGTGTCGCTCTTGCATCATTTTCTGGCAGAAAAGGATATATCTATCTAAATAGCTCGTATTATCAAACTCAGGTCTAACTTTAAAGTGTGGTTGTTGTAAGCGGACTGGGCTGATCGACTTTGAAGCGCGTTCTACGAGGATCATATATCCAACCCAAGGTTGTTGCTTTTGCGGAAATCCATTTTCCCGGAATGCAGTCCATAAATCAATAGCACTTCCTAGTGCTTCTTCTGCCCTGTTATTAAAATTGTTTCCAAATGAGCCGACTTGAGATTTTAGTTCAATTACGGCAACAAGTTGTTGCTTTGGGGTAATTATTAAAAAGTCCCAGTTTTTAGTTGGCCTGAAAAACCCCGGTAGGTTATTTCCTTTGATATGAATACATTCTTTCGGAATACCTAGATCTTTCGAGACATTAGTCAATAACTGAATGAACCCGTCTAACTGTTTGCCACCAGTAACGGATCCTCTTGACCCTTGATCGGATTTCTTTTGACCTTTTAGTTGGGATTCACGTGTTCTCCAGAAATGCAGGATCGCTTTTGATAGCTCCTTTTGATATTTTGCTGTTGATAGCCTCTCCATTTATATCTCATCAATTGTGTCACCGTAGTTCTTTCCGTTTCTTTCGCATGCACACCAACAGCAATATACAGTCAAATCCCGGAAGTTCATAAAACCAATTAAGCCTGCAGCTTACGCCGGACCTCCTCTAACTGATGCTGCGTTTCTTTAATCTGCTCTTCGAGATTGAACTTCATGGAAGGATCGAAAGCTTTGATCAGCGCCTCATTAAAGGAATTGAGCTTTCGCTGTAGCAGTTCTGCCTGTTTTTCAAGGCTTTCTCGTTCCAAATCACTTAATTTCACATTTGCCCCTTTTGCAGCACCCATAACAGGGCTTTCTTCCGGTTCTGCTCCCAAAACCAGGTCTTCTGCTTCCAGGCTGTCCACGAGATCAATCATGGCGTACTGTATCTGATTGAAGGTCAACTGTGCCGACTCACTCCGGATCGTCCCCTGGTTTTGCTCGCGTTTCGTGCGGTTGTACCGGGCCTGCTGCATAATAATGTCCGTTTCCCGGTAGGAATCGTCAGAAATCAGCTCATTCAGGGTATCAAATACCGGCTCGAATTCACCCGCACCCAGGTAGCCTTTGAGCTGTTTTTTCAACCCTTTCAGCGTGGTTGGCTTCGCCTTTGGACGCTTCCCTTCTATTCTCCTTTCTTCCATTTCCTGCTGCGGTGGAGTTGCAACCGGTTCGGGCTTTCTTTTCTCCTGTACTGGCTCGTGGGCAAAATCCTTGAGCCGGAACATAAACTCTCCCCCCATGTCACCAACATCGTAGAGCGATGCGCCCCTTGGCAATTGGCCGTTGACATTTTGCCCAACCGCATCGAGTACCATATTGCAAAACATAGATACCCGGAAGCGCTTGTCGTAATTGTTTTTCAATACCGCCAGTACCGCTTGCGCGAAGGGGCTGTGCTGACCCGGCCGGCCATCTGAGACCGGTTCATTCCGGCCCGCTGTTAACAGCCAACGGGAAGGCATACTTTCGAGGCGGTCCATATAGTTGCTGTCCCGCTGCTGGGTAAAAATGCTGCCGGAATAACAGGAATCCGTAATAATAAAGGTGTGCTTACTCTTGATTGCGCGAAGGAGCCGGGTGATGAGGTCAAAAGAAATATAGGAGCCTATGTGCTTGGCTTTTGCATCATACGGAATCCAATAGCCAACATCCAGCGCCCTATCGTATTCTCCATGCCCGGCAAAGTACATCAGGAAGTTGTCATCTTCACCGACCACATCCACCAGGCTGCGCAGGTGTTGAGTGATATTTGCTTGTGTCGCCTCGGTATCGAAGTGGCAATGCGTTAGGCTGGCATCAAACTGATACTTATCCTCGAGGACCTTTTGGATTTTCTCCGCGTCAATGCGCGCATTATAAAGCGTTGGCATGTCCGTATACTCGTCAATACCAACAATATACAGGTAGTTTTTCCCTTTTGGCTGGTAAGTATTAGAAAGGTCCATTCCTCCGAAACCCGAATCTGGCATAGTGTATTAGGCTTAATTTGGGGCTAATATAGAGTTTTTAGTGGGTAATTTCCTGTGCGGCAACGGTTTCCTCCGGCACCCACACTTCCAGTGGCTGCACCGGATGCCCATCGCTCCATTGGCCCATGTAAGCAGCTTCGGCACCACAGCCTTTGGCCAGTTCACAGTGTGTTCCCCTCAGTTCACAGGCCATCATGGCATCGAGCATTTTCCAGAACCCGAAATAATCGGCAGCATTCTCCTGGGATATCCGTTGTGCCCGCCGCAGAGAGAGGTTATCAATGCCCCCATCAAACCCAGCATCAAGGGCGTAACATTCATTGTGCCCGGCTGTAAGTTCCGGAGCACCATGCTCGTCGGGGAACTGCCGCGTCAAAAAGCGAAAAGAGGCTTGTGTAGCTGTTTCGTAGATTTTGCGCCCCAGCTCCTCTCCTACCACATAGTCATTTACGCTCACCATGATACCGAGCCGGGTTCTGGAATGGATCCCCTCGTAGGTTTCCAGCAAACCACCATTGAGCGGTCCGGTACCGGGAGCACACAGCAAAACGCCTTTGGGCTGTGGCAGTCCCAGGTCTTCGTAGCGGGCAGCTATATTGGCCGAAATTGCCCCTCCGTAGCTGTGCCCGGCCATAAAGAAGGCATTGGTATCCGGCCTGACCCGCCCCTCTTCTTCAGACAATAGCCTCAATGCCGACTTAATCCCTTTGACGGCATTCGGGACAAAGCGTTTAGAGCCCGGAAAAAGCAGGTTTTTTTGGTACCGCGGATAAATCACAATATTGCCCTGCCGGACCAGGTGCCTGATCCACGCTCCATAAATCATAGGATTAATCGCCCCGTAACCGTGGTAAAAAACCACCACCGGAGCGCGGTCGGGGATAGGGGCGGCTGGCTCAAACAACCAAAAGCCATCCTGCCGGCGGGCAAAGTCAGAAAACTCCACCTCCCCGTGCAGGTACTGAGCTCCCCCCGGACCGGAAACGGGCTGTTCCGGGGCAGCAGGTTTTGAAAACTCCGTTGAGTGCACCATACCAGAAAGGGATATTAAAATAGAGATCCAAAAATTCATCATAGGATAGGAAACGATGAAAACAGCAGGAAAGTTGTAAGCTGAAGATTCACCCGCGCAGGCATCGTGCCGGGTCTGAAAAAAAGTGTACATTTACGCCAAATCAGAGCAGCGCTTCATGCCATCTATAACCGTAGAACAACCCGTGGGAATCATTGGGGCAGGCAGCTTTGGCACCGCTATTGCCAATCTCCTGGCCTACAATGTAGATGTGCTGCTGTATAGCCGCCAACAGCCGATCGTTCAAAAAATCAACGAAACGCACCGTCACCTGGACGTCACACTATCGGAGAGAGTCCGGGCGACCAATGACCTGCAAGAACTTGCTGCTTCCTGCACCCTCCTGTTCCCCGTAGTCCCTTCCAGTAGTTTCCGGAAAATGATGCACAGTCTTGGGCCTTTCCTGCGGCCTTATCACATTCTGATTCATGGTACGAAAGGCTTTGATGCACCAGAACAGCAGTTTCAGAATGAAGATGACGGTAAACCACTTTCCCGGGAAGAAGTAAGCACCATGAGCGAGGTCATACTACAGGAAAGTGTTGTGCAGCGGGTCGGTTGTCTGTCCGGACCTAACCTCGCCAGTGAAATCATGGAAGGGCAGCCCACTGCGACTGTTATTGGCAGTGCTTTTGACGAAGTCATTAGTGTGGGAAAACAGGTCCTGGCCAGCGAGCATTTCCATGTGTTTGGCACTTATGACCTGCTGGGTGCAGAGCTTGCCGGTGCCCTGAAAAACATTATCGCTATTGGCTCGGGAGTACTCAAAGGTAAAGGGCTGGGCAAAAACATCCAAGCCATGCTGATCACCCGGGGACTGACCGAGATGGTATACTTTGGCAACGCAATGGGCAGCGAGAGCAGCGCCTTCTTTGGCACAGCCGGCATTGGCGACCTGGTGGCAACAGCAACCAGCAAAAACAGCCGGAACTTCACGTTTGGCTACCGGTTGGGGCAAGGCGAATCCATTGAAGAAATCGAAGCCACGATGCCTGAACTGGCCGAGGGCGTTCGTACCCTTCGGATTGCCCGAAAACTAGCCCGGCATTATAACTTAAGGGTGCCCATTACGGATATGCTCTACAAAATTGTATTCGGAAACTTTGATATAGACCGCGCGATCCATTTCCTGATTACCTATCCTTACGATGTGGACGTGGACTTCATCTGACCAGAACAAGAAAAAATTATGATCCAGAAAGTTATTCCTCACCTGTTGGCCCTGGGCATTTTCTTCGCCATTTGTGCTGCCTTTTTCTACCCCCAGCTGGAGGGCAAAATGGCCCAGCAGGGCGATATCATCCAGTACCGGGGCATGTCGCAGGAGGTTAGGGAATATAAAAAAGAGACCGGTGAAAACTCCCTTTGGACCAATGCTATGTTTGGGGGTATGCCGACTTATCAGATCAATACCGTTAGCGAAGGGAACACCCTAAAGGTACTTGACCGTATCGGCACCCTGGGCATGAAAGCCCCTATCGGGCGTTTCTTCCTGGCGATGGTTGGTTTTTATCTGCTCATGGTCGTACTTGGTGCCAATCAGTGGCTCGCCGTCATTGGTGCCATTGCTTTTGGCCTGACCACCAATAGCCTGATCCTTTACGAAGCGGGGCACGAGACTAAGGTCAAGTCCATTTCTTACCTGCCTATCGTTACCGTTGGCCTGCTGATGGCTTTCCGGAGGCGCTACCTCCTGGGTGGCATTCTGTTCGCTACCGGACTTGGGCTGAATATCATGTCCAACCACGTTCAGATGACCTATTACTTTGCCATCACCTTATTGATTTTCGGTATCTCGGAGCTGGTCTACAATATTAAGCGCAATCGTCTTCCCCACTTTACCAAAGCAGCGGGCGTGCTTATCGTAGGCGGCCTGCTGGCTATCGGTGCAGCGGCTTCCAATCTCTGGATCACCTACGAGTATTCTAAAGACACCATGCGGGGAGAGCCCATTCTTGAAACCACCGGTGATGCATCCTCGAGTAGCGAGACGGACGGGCTCGCCTGGGACTACGCTATGCAGTGGAGCAATGGAGTGATTGACTTATTTGCGTCCTATATCCCCGGCGTAGCGGGTGGCGGGTCGCAGGAAGCAGTGGGTCCCGATTCTGCGATTGCACAAGACCTCAGGCGCAAGGGAGCAAGACTTCCGGCTAACTTTAAAGCACCGCTTTACTGGGGCGATTTGCCGTTTACCAGCGGTCCGATCTACTTTGGAAGTATTGTATTTTTCCTGTTCCTGATGGGGCTTTTCCTCGTCAACGGACCGGTGAAATGGTGGATAGGCCTGGGTACGCTCCTGACCATGCTCCTCTCCATGGGCAATAACCTGGAGGGCTTCAACCGCTTATTTTTCGATTACTTCCCGCTTTACAATAAATTCCGGACGCCCAACTCCATCCTGAGCGTTACTGCATTTCTGGTGCCGGTACTTGGCTTCCTGGCCGTACACAAGATTATCAACAAAAAAGTAACCAAAGCCGATGCCCTGCGCAGCCTGAAGCTCGGCGGTGGTATTGCGGCAGCTATTGCCTTATTCTTTGTTCTGCTCGGACCGTCCTTTTTTGACTTCAACAACCCCGGAGATGCCCGTTTGGAACAGGCAGGCTACGACCTGGGCGCTATTCGTGCCGACCGGCAGTCGCTTATGCGCAGTGATGCCTTCCGTACGCTTATTCTGGTGTTGCTGAGCAGCGGGTTGCTGTGGGCGTACCTCCAGGAAAAAGTAAAGCTCAACATCCTCTTGCTAGGCCTGGGCGTCCTGATCACTTTCGACCACTGGACCGTCGGCCGCCGCTACGTCGACGATGAGCTTTTCGTCACCGAGCGGCAGTACTTTGCCGGTCTGGCGCCCCGACCTGTAGACGAGCAAATCCTGCAGGATACCGATCCGCACTACCGGGTCTTCGATGCCTCTATCAATACCTTCAACAGCTCTAAGGCTTCCTACTACCACAAAACTATTGGGGGGTACCATGCGGCTAAGTTGCAGCGTGCACAGGACCTGATTGACCGCCACCTGAGCCAGGGCAACCAGAAGGTGCTGGATATGCTGAATACCAAGTACTTCATCGTGGGACAGCCTGGCCAGGAACAGGTGCAACAAAACCCAAATGCATTAGGCAATGCCTGGCTGGTTAGTAAATTCCAAACCGTGAATACTGCCAATCAGGAGATTGATGCACTAAACGATTTCGATCCGGCTACTACGGCGGTGGTCCATCAGGACTTTCAGGATTATATCGCAGGGCTAGCTCCTTCAGGTGCCGGGCAAATCCAACTGACTTCCTACGCCCCCAATAAGCTCACCTATGAAGCCACCGTACAGGGCGATCAATTTGCGGTCTTTTCAGAAACCTGGTATGGGCCCGATAAAGGCTGGCAGGCTTACATCGATGAGCAGCCGGTCGATCATATCCGGGTGAACTACCTGCTGCGTGGGTTGAAAATCCCCGCCGGGCAGCACGAAATTACTTTTGAATTTGCTCCGGCTTCCTTCGAGCGGGGTGTAATGGTCTCGCGTATTTTCAGCAGCCTGATATTGCTGGGGCTGATCGGATATGTGGGCTATAATGGCTATCAGTACTTTCAAAACCCTCCCGCCGAACCGAAACCACAGCAGCCGGGCACCAAGCAGACCAAGTCAGCAGCCACACGCACCCAGCGCAAAAACAAGAAAAAGTAATGCCGAAGGATAGCCACGTCGCGGTGGTCGTCCCCTACCGCTTTGTGCCGCCACTCAACGGCGGGCACAAAGCGGCCTTCGGGTTGTGCCATTTTCTGGCTGAGCGGACAAGGGTCACCGCCATCTCGACGCCAGATAATAATACAGAGGCCGCCTCCTTCGAGCTGGAAAGCTTGCTAAGCAGTAGCGTGGCCCGCTACGTGCTCCCCGGAGGAGCCAAGCGTATTGGCCGGTACTTCCTGAATAATGGTGTGACCCACTGCATCGCTTTCCAACCCTTTATCGCCTTGTTGTTGTTCTGGCCTTGTTGGTGGCGGGGTATCCGGTTATCCATCTACATTCAAAATCTGGAGTATGTGCGATTCCGCAGTATGGGCAAGCCCTGGTGGCCGGTGGTCTTTCTGGTGGAATGGCTGGCGTTCCGACTAGCCGGGCATCTTTACTTTATTTCACCGGACGAGGTCGTTCCGGGACAACGCGTGTTTCGGCTGCCACCCAAAAAGTGTAGTGTTTTGCCCTATGGCACCCCACATTCAGAGCAGCCGGCACGGCAAACTGCGCGGGAAAGAATCCGAAAACTGCACGGCTATTCCGAAAAAGAATGCCTGGTCATCTTTTTCGGTCCGCAGACCTATCAGCCCAACCTGGAAGCAGTAGAGCGCATTGTGCAGTATATCGAGCCGGCCTTTCGGCAAATTGCAGACTTCCCCTACCGGTTCCTCATTTGTGGCGGCGGGCTCCCGGAGCATTACCGAGGCCTGGAAGCCTGTGACCGGGTCGACTACCTGGGCTATGTGGAAGACATCGAAGCCTATGTGCAAGCCTGTGACCTCATGGTCAACCCGGTCAACTCCGGTGGTGGGGTGAAGACAAAATTAGTAGAGGCCATTGCTTTAGGCACCACCGTGATATCGAGCTATACCGGCGCCTTAGGCGTTGTACCCGAAGCTTGCGGGCCAAAGCTGATCCGGGTGGAAGATGAGGATTATCCAGCTTTTGCTGAAGCGCTGCGACAGGGCTTCCAGCGCGGACAAGTCCCGACCCCGGAGGCTTTTTACGAGACCTATTACTGGGGGAATATTGTACAGTCCGTTAGCAGTTAGGAGGAAAAGCCCTACCTTTGCCAGCCACAAAAAAAACAATCAACGTGACCAAAGCAGAAATCAAAACCCAAAAGGGCACCATGAAGGTCGAATTCTACGACGAAGATGCCCCGAACACTGTAGCCAACTTCGTTAAGCTGTCCAAAGATGGCTACTACGATGGGCTGACTTTTCACCGGGTGATCCCCAACTTTGTTGTTCAGGGCGGATGCCCGAATGGCGATGGTCGTGGAGGCCCTGGCTACACTATTGATTGTGAGCTGGACGGCGACAATCAGTACCACGACCGTGGTGTAATGTCAATGGCCCACGCCGGCCGCAATACCGGTGGCTCCCAGTTCTTCATCTGCCACAGCCGCGACAATACCGCCCACCTCGATGGCAATCATACCTGCTTCGCCAAAGTTGTGGAAGGCCTGGACGTGATTGATGATATCAATGAGGGTGACAAGATTGAGGCCATTGTGATCCACGAAGAAGGGTAATTTCAATCACCGCAGCGCAATATCGTATCCATGAATCTGCTCCAGCAAATCTTGCAGTCCAAAGCCTTAGAACGCACCAAACGCCTGGTGGGCAAACAGTCCGGCCTCTACCTCAAGCTCAAGCGCTTTACGCCTTCAGCCAGTGAGGAAATGCGGACCGCAATGCTCTGCAAGCACATGGGTATTACGCACGTGGTCGACATTGGGGCGAACACCGGTCAGTTTGCCGAGTCGCTTTACGACTTTGGATTCTCCGGCAAGGTCGTGTCCTTTGAACCGGTCGAAGCCGCGAGAGTTGAACTGGAGCAGCGCTCTGCCCCATACCCCGACTGGACCATTGCGGAGCGTTGCGCCATTGGAGATGAAGATGGTACCATCACTATGAATGTGTCGGATGATACCGTCTTCAGCTCTGCTTTGCCCATTAAAGATTCCTACGTCTCACATAACGAGAAGTCCAGGATCGTGAGACAGGAAGAGGTCCCTGCTTTCCGCATCGATACTATACTCCCAAAGTATATCCAGGATCTGGAGCAGGCGCGTATCCTTTTCAAAATCGACACCCAGGGCTTTGAAAAGCAGGTTATTGACGGAGGCTCGACTACACTGGCTCAGGCGAAGGGACTTAAGATAGAAATACCACTTTACGCCATTTACGACAATACCGAATTCCAGTTTTACGACATCATGGAATTGGCAAAGACGAATGGTTTTCAGCCATACAGTTTCCATGTGGAAGGCGTAGACCTGGACACCGGCCGGGTCAATACGATTGATGGCTTGTTCTTTCGGGAAGATTGAAAACAGCTATGAAGTACGTCATCGTCATGCCAGCCTACAACGAGGAAGGCTTCATCGGGCGCGCGATTGAGTCCATTGCGGCACAGACGCTCCTGCCTCAGCGGCTCGTCATCGTCAACGACGGCTCTACGGACCGCACCCGCGATCTGGTGGAAAGCTATCAGCAAACCTACCCCTGGATTCAGCTCGTAAACAACGACAAAAAGGAGCAGCGGGCTGCCGGGTCGAAGGTCGTACGCGCTTTCTACCTGGGCTATCGCCAAATTCAGGATAATTATGACTTTCTGGTCAAACTCGATGCTGACCTAACCCTGCCTGCCCAGTACTTCGAACGTATAGCCGACCACTTTAAGGCAGACCCCAAACTCGGCATCGCCGGCGGCACCATTGCTATAGAAGAAAACGGCGAATGGGTATACGAAAACTTCTCGGATATTGACCACGTCAAAGGCGCCTTTAAGGCTTACCGGCGGGCGTGTTTTGAGCAAATTGGCGGTTTGCGGGCTTCCATAGGCTGGGATACAGCGGATGAGTTGCTGGCCCGTTTTCACGGCTGGAGCATTCAGGTGGACCCGGCGCTACAAGTCCGCCACTACCGGGTGCTGGGTGCAGAGACCGGTTCGGTGAAGATCCGGGTGAAAGTCGGTAATGGCATGTACCGCCTGCGCTACGGCTTTTTCATCACCCTGATCAGCGCGATCAAGGCGGGCTATTTGAATAAACCCTACGGGCTGACCGGGCTTGCGGTGCTTTGGGGGTGGGTGCAGTCTTTTGTGAAGCGAGATGAATTTATTGTAACGGATGAGGAAGGGCGGTTTATCCGGCGGTTTCGGAGGGAGCGGATGTTGGAGAAGTTGAGTGGCAAATAGGTTTTACCGGTACAAAATTGTCGTGCCTTTCTCCGTGTACAAATACTGCTCCTTGAAATTATAAGTGCTTTTCCATTTTTGGATAATAGATTGCTCATCTGGGCGATTGGTATCATCAAGGATAATCACCGCCTGATCGCTCAGTTTTTCAAAGAGCAAAGGTAGTGCCGGGAAACGCGCCTCTTTCTGAATATCTTCCGGTGGCCCGTCGATAATGAGCAAATCAATTTGATTAACGGTTTCAAGTCCGGAAATATCGTACCATGCCCAATTGGTCCCGTTTATTTCATAGTTTTTCAAAGGGGCGTACAACACTTCACTGTTTGAGTTTCTAACTTTTCGAGCTGTTTCCTTCGCGTATTTTTCAAGATGATCGAGGGCGTAGTGTTTCGCATCGCTGCTAACCGATTGCAGCCACTCCGATATCACTACAGAGGAGACACCGGAACCCGCTTCCACGATTACCCTGGGCTGCAATTGTATACAGTACTCAATAATAACCTTGAAGAAGTCAGGCGAACCCGCAATCACCCGCATCGGCGGAAACGCAACCTTAGGCTGAAATTGCTGGTAAATCCACTGCATGCTCTCCACCTGATTGGTATCGTGCACGCGATCGAGCTGCAGCTTATAAATGAGTTGTACTATTCGGAAGCTGAGGACGATAAATACCAGTCCAATTAGGGCCAGCCCTGGAAGTAAAAGCCTGGGATACCCCAGGAATTCAATAGTGATCAAGGCAAGGATGCCAATCAGTGACAGCCCGGCAGCTGCTTTGAAAAATGAAAAAGTCGTGTAGATTTTTTGCTTTGCCATAGCGCGAAGTTATTATATTTGACGGAGAATAGAACGCACCCTTTCTGTTAAGCTTGGTGCCGTTGATGCATTATTTCGAATATCTAGTTCAGCCAGTGCCTTTTCAAGATCCCCTTCAGCATCAATCCTATCCCAAAACGCTTTGTAGCCCGTTTTAATGTCTTCCAGATTGATGGTGATCTGGTTGGGCTTATCTCTAAGAAAATAGCTAACATTTTCATGAACGGTCTCAATATAATCACGGCAAAGCTCAAGAGATTGCTCTCGGGGCCGCATCAAAATACCTTCGGCGTAGGCATCGATTATGCTTCTGGACCGCCCCCAACGCCTGTTAAAGCTCGCCGCCGTAGCCTCCACATCCCGCTTGAGGTGCACATAAAGCGCCTCCTTGCCATATTTTTTACCTAACTTGCCGAGCATCCAGCTCAAGCGGTTGTCGGCCTCAATGTGTTGGCCGGGATAGACCACTCGGTCATCACCCAGTAGCGTCGACCGGGTTTCGTGGCCGGCCGTATAGTTGGTAATGTGCTGGCAGGCTCTGATGAATGTCACAGACCCACTCCTACCGGTACAAAGTATAAAGACGTTCATCTCAGTTTTAATCGTTTTGCTGCATGGGAAGCATTAAGCGTCAGGGTATTGGCTCCGGTCTGTTTATGTACATCGGTTTGCTGATTGGTTTTGCCAACAACATCCTCTACCCGCGTATGGTGGGCGAGGAAGTCCTGGGCTTCACCAATTGGCTGATGGAACTTGCCATGCTATTCACCTTGCTCGCCAGCTTTGGAAGCAATGCGACCATTATTCGCTTCTTCCCGTATTTCAAAAACAAAGACGAGCAGCATAGCGGCTACCTGTCCTTTCTATTTCTCATTCGCACCCTGGGCTTACTCTTGACCGGATTGCTGCTTTATTTCTCCAAAGACTTTATCCTCAGGGTTTACAGCACTGCGGAAGGCCAGACCTTTGTGGATACCCATTTTAATCTGTTGTTCATTGCCTTAGCCATGATCGCTTACCTGGAGCTGCTCGAAAACTACCTTGCAGCGCTGCTCCGACCGCGGGTGCCCACCTTCTTCCGGGACGTTTTTGCCCGGATATTAGCTATGGGTTTTATTCTGGCTTATGGCTTCGGGTACCTGAGCCTGTCCACTTTTATTGTACTCTACGTCTGCCGGTTCATGGCGAGTATTGCAGGCATGCTTGGCTTCACCTGGTATATTGGCGAACTGCACTTGCGCAGCGGATGGCCGGTTTTCCGAAAGCCTGTTTTTAAAGAGATCGCTAGTTATAGTTTTTACTCGGTTTTTGCAAGCCTGGGCAGCAAAATCACGACTAAGATAGACATCCTCATGATCCCCGCCCTGCTTAGCTACGCTGCAGCGGGGGTATATACGGTATACATGTTCTTTGCGCAGGTGATCATCATCCCCCATCAGGGACTGGCAAAAATCGCTTCTCCACTGCTGGCAGATGCCTGGAAGCGGGAAGCATTCGAAGAAATCCAGAATTTGTATAGCCGGCTGGCACTTAGCAATCTTGCTGTGGGCGTGCTTATCTATGTTGGGATTCTTATCAACCTGGATCACATTGCCACTATTTTGGGAGAAGGGTTTGAGGCAGGGAAAATGGTAGCCGTATTCCTGGGGCTTGGACAGCTGGCGCACGCCGCCAATGGCTACAACGGGCTTTTACTTAACTACTCCCCCCTATTTCGGTATGACCTGGTATTTAAAGGCGCAACTGCTGTATTGACAATTGTGACGAACTACCTGTTTATCAACTGGATGGGCATCACAGGTGCGGCTATCGCTACCGCTCTCACCATTGTGCTCATCAATGTATTTATTCAGTCCTTTATCTACCGGCATTATCGGATGCACCCCTTTTCCACGCGTATGCTTAGCCTGCTTGGGGTAGGTATTTTTTGTCTGGGCGTCAACTATCTTATCCCCGTACTGGAATGGCACTTTCTGGCGGACCTGATCTTGCGGTCCGGCATCGTCACTCTTGTATATGGTGTGGGAGTTATTGGATTACGGATAACGCCGGATATTGCAGATTACTTTTGGGAATACGTCAATAAAGTTAAGACGCTACTGAAGCGATAAAGCCTTCTCCACATCTCGTAGCATTAGATTGACCCAACCGGTGTACATTTTACCCGCGGGGTGCAGTCCATCTTCAACGAGCAACTCCGGATCCTGCAGCCCTTCCCGGGAAAACGGAGTTATGTTTATAAAGGGTATACCGTATTCGGTGGCCTGAGCCTGCAGGTAGCCGTTATACTTTTCAATCTCAGAGGTGATTTGAGCGGGGTCATTGGAATTTTGCCCAAAGGGTGTGTAGGCATAATCGGGCACTGAGACAATGACCACCCGGCTTGTGTCTCCTGCCGCCGACTCAATGGCAAATTGCAAAAGGTCTTCCATATCTTGTTCAAAAACCACAAAAGGTAACTGCTGGTATTGATTATTCACTCCGATGAGCAGTGTGACAAGATCATAGGGACGGTTGACTTGAGGTTCTTGTACTACCGCATCAAGAAGATTAGAGGAAGTCCAGCCTGATTTGGCAACAATATCGGGGTTAGCCAGAAAAACAGAATCCTGGTGCACTAAATTCAGTCGGGCGGCTAACTGAATAGGGAAGCAGTCCTGAACTTCTACCGATGACCCAATCGTGTAACTGTCACCCATTGCCAGGTAGTACAAAGTGTCTGTCTTAATGCCATCCTTGGGATTAACATCTGCAGGTGCTATATCCATGTCCGAATTACAAGACCACAGCGTTCCTATTGTAATAAGAATCAAGTACGTCTTTAGTCTGTTCATTTTGCTCATTTCTTTAATTCCCGTTAGTTTTCTCCTTTGAGAGACAACTCCGACTACATAGAGTACGCATGAGTTTAAGGAAGGTTATGTTTGCCAGCTTACATAACAGACATTTTACGGAATGATTGACTAAAGGTAAAACTCGTCTTTTGCCGATAACCAACCATTTCCGCATAAGGTCTAATTCGTTTATTTGCCAGATCGACTATAAGTTACCCCATAAAACGCTTATTCCACAAAAAATAGACACTTTGTTGGCAGTCCACGAACTGTGCGCCCTGTTCCTCTGTAAAACATCCAATGGCACGCCACATGACCGATTTTCTGGAAAGTTTAAATTAAATTGGCAGGCATGATATACCAGCCCGAAATTTTCGCCCCTCACCCCATTATTGCTGCCGAAAGCCAGCGTGAAGGTGGGGTGAGCCCGCCGCCTTACCATAGCCTTAACCTGGGAATTAATACAGCCGACAACCCGGAGAACATAGACAAAAACCGGCAGCGTTTTTTCAGAGCATTGGACTGGTCAGCGGAGCAATTCACTTACAGCTATCAGGTGCATGGCAAGGAAGTTTTGATTGCCACCGGGCCCAGCGGGCACCATGGATATGATGCGATTATCACACGACAACCGGGACTGATGGTTGGAGTGACTATAGCGGATTGTACGCCGGTCTTGATTTATGATCCGGAGCAAAAGGCAATAGCGGCAATCCATGCGGGCTGGCAGGGCACAGCGGCGCAGATTGTCACCCACACCTTGCACCGCATGCAGGAGGAATTTGGGACACACCCCAAAGATTGCCTGGCATACATCGGCACTTGCATCACCCAGCCTCACTACGAGGTGGACGAGCGCGTGGCCAGCCGTCTGGACAAAGCACACCTAAAGCCCGGCGCACAGCCCGGCAAGTGGATGGCGGATCTGAAAGGGGCTAACCGCGCTCAACTGCGGAGCGCGGGCATAGCCAAATCCCATATCGAGGTATCGCCCTACTGCACCTGGGCAAACAATGAAGATTACTTCTCCCACCGGCGCAACGCAGGCACCACCGGGCGCATGTTGGCCGTCATTGGAATGAAAAAAGAACAATCATGAACTGCTGGCTCGTCAAATCTGAACCTGATACATTTTGCTCCAAGATAGTAGAATAGGAACTAAATCAAAAGCCAGTTTCAGCCATACAGTTGACAATCAGACCAGTAAATCAAACAGCATCTTGCTGTCGTTCAGGGTTTGGTAGTCTATTTTTGCGGCGTGCATGCGTTCGAGCAACCGGTTGTAGTCCTCCCACTGCTGAAGTTGAATGCCTACAAGCGCCGGCCCGGAATCCCGGTTGTGCTTTTTGGTGTATTCGAAGTGTGTAATATCATCCGTTGGGCCAAGGACTTTATTTAGAAAATCACGCAACGCACCCGCCCTTTGCGGGAAGCGGATGACAAAATAATGCTTCAGTCCTTCATAAAGCAGGGAGCGTTCCTTGATTTCTTCCGTCCGGGTGATATCGTTATTGCTCCCGCTCAGGATACAGACCACGTTTTTGTCTTTGATCTGCTCTTTGTAGAAGTCCAGCGCAGCCACCGTCAGCGCACCGGCAGGTTCCACCACGATGCCTTCTTCATTGTACAATTGCAAAATCGTACTGCACACTTTACCTTCCGGTACCAAAACCATATCATCGACCACCTGCTGCGCAATCTTGAAGGTCAAATCCCCTACCCTGCGCACCGCAGCACCGTCCACGAAGCTGTCGATATGCTCCAGTGTGACCGGCTCACCGGCTTTGAGCGACTCGTACATCGCCGGAGCGCCCGCAGGTTCCACGCCAATAATCTTTGTATTCGGACTCAACTGATGAAAGTAGCTGCCCAAACCTGAAACCAGCCCGCCACCACCGATGGCGCAGAAGACATAGTCCAGGCTCTCATTGCAGTCTTCCAATATCTCTAACCCAACGGTGCCCTGCCCTTCGATGGTACGCAGGTCATTAAACGGATGAATAAACTCTTTGCCATTCGCTTCCGCATCCCTGACCGCTTCGTGGTAGGCATCATCAAAGGTATCGCCTGTCAACACCACTTCTACCCATTCCTTACCAAACAGGTTGACCTTTTTAATCTTCTGCCGGGGTGTCACGCTGGGCATGTAAACCTTACCTTTCACCTGCATTTTCTGACAAGCCAGCGCAAAGCCCTGCGCATGGTTGCCTGCACTCGCACAGACCACCCCTTTCTCCAACTTGTCTTTCGGCACAGTCGCCATTTTGTTGTAGGCGCCCCGGATTTTGTAGGAACGGACCACCTGCATGTCCTCCCGCTTGAAGTATAAACGACAGCCGTAATGCTCCGACATGTGGTAGTTGAAGGTCAAAGGCGTATGCTCCGCAACCCCGCGCAGGCGCATCTTAGCTTTATAGATAGCTTCCACTGATGGCAGAACCGTCGTGGATGTGGATGTTGACATGGGATTATTTTTGACAATTAAAAACCTACCAATCTGCGTTTACCCGACAAAGCAGAAGTTAATACAATTCAGACAAACCCTTTACTTAAACTTCCCCGGGTGCTCCATCATATAGCCCAACAATGATCCAACCTCAATGGAGTTTTCCAGCCAGGCATCATGCCGTACCACAGGGATGTAATCAAAACGGTAGGCAAATTGCGTCCACACCTGCACTTCAGCATTCTCCGCATCCGAGTCCGACAGCTTACTGATGAAATGCTTGGGATACCGGCGCTTCCTGTACCCCTCAGCAATATTCGCACACACCGAGCGCGACGCCCGCCGGATTTGATCCGTTAGCGAGTACCGCTCCTCCTTAGGAAAAGACTTTGATACCTCAAAGATATCCACCGCCAGCTCAAAGGCTTTCTTATACGCCAACAACTCCGTGTACTTTAAATTATGCCTCTTCGCCATTTCACCAATAGTTTAAAACAAAGAATATTCACTACAAGACTACCCCACTCCCAGACTGCCGACTACAGGACTCCCCTACTGCAAGACTGCCGACTGCAAGACTACAAAACTGCCCCACTGCCCACTACAAGACCGCCCCACTGCAAGACTGCCGACTGCAAGACTGCAAGACTACCCAACTACCCACTACAAGACTACAAGACTGCCAGACTGCCGACTACAAGACTGCCAGACTGCCGACTACAAGACTACAAGACTACAAGACTACAAGACTACCCCCCTACTCCCCCTCATTCTCCGGCCTCAGCCCACGCACTGTACGACCCGCATTCCACATCTCGCTATCATGTAACTCCTTCAGTTCTACCTCGAGTTTCTCCCGGTAATCTGACTTACTATTAGAATCAATAGAACGCTGTGCCTCTTCCCCTTTTGCCACGCTATCGTATAACTCATCAAACACCGGAGCTACTGCATCGCGGAATTTCTTCCACCAATCCAGTGCACCGCGCTGAGCCGTAGTAGAGCAGTTTGCGTACATCCAGTCCATACCGTTCTCAGCAACCAGTGGCATCAGGCTCTGTGTCAACTCCTCGACAGTTTCGTTAAACGCTTCGGAGGGGCTGTGCCCGTGGCGACGCAGACAATCATACTGAGCTGCAAAAAGCCCCTGAATCGCTCCCATCAATGAACCCCGCTCGCCGGTCAGGTCGCTGTAGACCTCCTGCTTGAACGTTGTTTCAAAAAGATAACCAGAACCTACGCCTATACCTAGTGCAATGACTCGCTCCTCCGCACGGCCGGTAGCATCCTGAAAAATAGCGTAGCTGGAGTTCAAGCCTTTTCCTGCCACAAATAAACGCCGTAAGCTTGTTCCTGACCCTTTTGGTGCTACAAGAATCACATCAATATCCTTGGGCGGGATAATGCCCGTACGCTCTTTGTAGGTAATGCCAAAGCCGTGAGAAAAATACAGGGCTTTGCCTTTCGTTAGTAGTGGTTTGATCTTGGGCCAGATGGAAATCTGCGCAGCATCGCTTAACAGGTACTGTATGACTGTGCCTTTCTCGACTGCTTCCTCGATTGGGAATAAGGTTACGCCCGGCTCCCAGCCGTCCGCGACAGCTTTGTCCCAGGTCTTGGAATTCTGACGCTGGCCAACAATTACGTTGAAGCCATTGTCCTTAAGGTTGAGCGCTTGCCCGGGCCCCTGGACGCCATAGCCAATTACCGCAATAGTCTCCTCCTTCATTACCTTCCGTGCTTTCTCCAGTGGGAATTCTTCACGGGTGATCACTTTTTCTTCAACGCCACCAAAATTTAGCTTTGCCATATTATTTTGTTGTTTTTAGCTTTTTGAAATGTGCTGCATTATGCAGGGGGAACGAAATAACGGAATTTCAGCCCCTGGTATAGATATAGTAGCCGCTTTTTAGTGGGCATTTTACAGTGGTAAAGCACGGTTACCAGTCACCTCAACAGATCAGCTCCCGGATATCGACCTATGCTCTAAAGCACTACCTAACAGCGTTTTAATACAACCTTACCCCCAACTTAACCGGGTGGCTCCTGCACGCATTCCTCAGGGCAGTGCGCCTGGCGTATTACGAAATCCAAGCCAAAACGAAAGGCAGCAGCGATTCCCTATGTGTATCAATGCCGCTGCTTGCTTCAATATGAAGGTATACTACATTGCGTGTTCAATCTATCGGAAACGTATCCAGGTTAGGGGCAAATTATCTTTTTGCTAACTTATTGTAAACCAGCAGGCACTTTGGCTTGCAGCCAACGGTAAGTAGCCATTTGGGCGCGAACAGGTTCGCCACCGCTGTACCGGTAGGGATTATTCTGTACGGCATTAATGATTCTGGCCTTGGTATTGTCCTGCAGCTGAAGGTCGATAATATGCCGAATTTCAGCGCGCACTTTCTCATCGTATACCGGGAACACGACTTCAACACGACGATCGAGGTTACGGGTCATCCAATCGGCGGAAGCCAGAAAGAGGCGCTCTGCTCCTCCATTCCCAAAGATATAGACCCTGCCATGCTCCAAAAAGCGGTCCACGATGCTAATAACCTCGAAGTTATCACTGACCCCTTTCACACCAGGGACGGCGCAGCAAATCCCGCGCACAATCATTTTGATCTTCACACCAGCCTGACACGCCTCATAAATCCGTTCAATCATTTCCGGGTCTTCCAGGCTGTTCATTTTCAGGATGGCGTAAGCTTCCCGCCCTGCCTTGGCGTGTTTGATTTCCTGTTTCAGCAAAGATTTCAGCCCACTACGAGTGGTAAAAGGGGATACCAGCATATGCTTGCACTGGGGCACAATGACCTTCCTTTCCAACAGGTCAAAAACTTGTGCTACTTCAGTTGACAACCGGGGATCAGCAGTAAGTAAAGCATGGTCGCCGTATAAGCGGGCCGTTCCTTCGTTAAAGTTACCGGTACCCATATAGGCGTAGTGCCGCAGCTGCCCCTCCTCCTTACTGCTCACCAATAACAGCTTGGTATGTACCTTGATGCCCGGGTAGCTGTAGATGACCTTGGCTCCCGCTTTTTCCAATTCCTCTCCCCAGTAAAGGTTGGTGGCTTCGTCAAAACGGGCCTTGGCTTCAATAAAAGCGGTAACAGATTTACCATTTTTCAGCGCTTCCAGCAAGCCCTCTACTACGGCAGAGCGGGACGCTACCCGGTAAAGTGTAATTTTAAGGTCGACCACCCGTTCATCAGCGGCAGCTTCTTTAATAAGCCGTGGGATATAGTCGTATTTCTGATAGGGAAAGTGCAGCACAGCATCCTGCTCTTTCAAAAAAGGTAATATGGCCTCGACCTGTTCAAGCTCCGGGTGCGGAAGTGGCTTCAGTGCCTCGTTGTGCAGATCAGCCCGGCCAGTTGGGTTGGGGAAACCAAAAAAGTCATTGAAATTATGATAACGGGCACCGGGGATAATGTCGTGCTTACTCAACTTCAGGTAGCCTTTCAACAAGCCGAGTAACTCATCTGGCATCCGGTTGTCATACAAAAACCGGGTCGGGGCTCCAATATTACGTTCCTCAAGGCTCTTTCGGATTTTAGCCATCAGATCCCCGGAGTATTCATCTTCAATGTTCAGATCAGCATTACGAGACACTTTGATGGCATAGGCGCCCCTCACCTCTTCATCCAAAAAGACAGGCAGATTATGCCGGATTATATCATCCAGAAAAGCAATGTAGTGGCTTCCAGTCTCATCGGAAGGCAATTCCTGAAAGCGCGGCAGGTCATCGGTGGGAATGCGCACAATGGCGAAGCGTTCTTCCCCTTCCAAATCGATGATGAAGTAAAGCCCTTTATTTACGAGAAAGGGCCAGTCTGCTCCTGACTCAATAAAGACAGGGTTCAGGCAGGGGTAAACTTTTTCAAAAAAATAGTGCTTAACAAAGTCCTGCTGAGCCTCGGTAAAGTCCTCATTGCTGACCAGGTGTATACCAGCTTTTTTTAATTCAGGAATAATGCTCTCCCGAAAAATGCGCCCAAATGCTTCCTGTTGCTGCTGTACGATCTGACGAATTTGGCGGAGCTCCTTTTTAGGCTTGATGATCAGGTCAAGTTCCTTACGGGTCTTTTTCCTGAGTTTCCTAAAACTGCGCAGCGAGGCTACCCTTACCCGATAGAACTCATCAAGGTTGGCACTGTAAATAGCAAGAAACTTGATTCGCTCATAGAGCGGAACAGATTTGTCCATCGCTTCCTGCAGTACACGATAGTTAAAAGCCAGCCAGCTTGTGTCCCGTTTTACCAATTCTGTCATTCCCATTGTTGATTAAGGGGTTAAAAATAGACACAATCCTGTACCGCGGCTGAAAAGGCGTATTATTTATATATTAAAACTTCAGTAAAAAACCCTGGAGCAATTCCCGATAAGCTTCAGTATAAGACCCCTCATTTTCGTTATCCCGGATGATTAGCTGATCCGTCACTGCCGGCTTTTCCTCCTGTTCAAATTGCATCAACAACCGATTGACAGGCATAGTAGCACGGGGGTGGACTTCCGTGACTTTGGTGCAAAACAAATGGTATTCCTGGGCCCGTTCCTGAAAGCGTAAGCCTTCGAGGTAGGGCAGCACCAGACAAAACCGTCCGTTTTCAGCAAGCAACTGACGAACAGCTATCAATAAGTCGCCGTGCGGCATGCGTACCGTTTGCCGGGCAATAGCGCGTTCTTCCTTCATACCAAAGGTGCCGCCTGAGAAAAAGGGCGGGTTGGAGACAATGAGATCATAAGTAGTGCGGGTGGTGCGGGCGTAATCCTGAATAGATTCCTGAATGATGGAAAGCCGGTCTTTCCACGGAGCAGCTTCGAAGTTACTACTGGCTTGCGCACAGGCCACTTCATCAATGTCGATGCCGTGAATTTTTGCTTCAGATGTGCGCTGGGCCAGCATAAGCGCAATAATACCTGTGCCGGCACCAATATCCAAAATAGTGCCTGCGGTATCTACCTCCGCCCAGGCGCCCAGCATAATGCCATCCGTTCCCACTTTCATGGCGCAGCGGTCTTGCTGTACCGTAAACTGTTTGAATCGGAAGGAAGCGGTTTTTGGTTCTGTATTTGCCATAGCTGTTGTAAAGTAAGGGAGCAGCTTTAATGTGCTATCCCTCATAATAAGGCTTTTTCATGAAAATGGTTCAACGAAGATTGTTGCTGCATATCGTTGAGGGTGCTAATGGTCAGTTTTGGATATCACCAAGTCATTATTGATGAAGCCCAGCTGAAGCAGATCATTAAAAGAAGTAATTCCTGACCGGAAGCTATTACCTCAATTTCTTCACCCAGGCTGCAACCATGATCGCCCTGAAAGAAGATAGTTATGCCTGCGGTGCCGTCCTGAATGATGAGGGATCAAAGGCTACCCCTTTAGAACTTTTGGTGGAAATGAGTACCTTGGTGGCTACAGTGACCACTTCCCGGTATACATCTTTTTGGTTAAGCCTGCTGAGTAGCTTATGGCGCTCAGAAAGACATAAAATTGCAGCATTTGGCATTCGATAAAACACCCCTTGAGCTAAGCGGAGATTTCAAAGCCGCCCTTCAGATTATTGAAAATGAAGAACGCAACGTTTTCGTGACGGGACGCGCAGGGACGGGTAAATCCACTTTACTGCAATTGTTCCGGAATACGACCCGTAAGAAAACGGTGGTGCTTGCTCCAACGGGCATCGCTGCTCTAAATGTGGGCGGGCAGACCATTCACTCCTTTTTTGGTTTTCCCCCAAAGCCCCTCACCCGCCAAGACCTGAAAAAGCGGCGTAACCGAAGGCTCTATACCCGCCTCGAAGTGCTGGTCATCGACGAAATCTCCATGGTCCGCGCAGACATGCTGGACAACATCGATTGGTTCCTTCGGATTAACCGGGATGTTCCTGCCCCCTTTGGAGGGCTGCAGGTCGTCTTCTTTGGTGATATGTTTCAGCTCCCCCCCGTCGTTGCCAATGACATCGAAGCCATGCGTTTTCAACTCGAGTACGACTCGCCCTATTTTTTCTCTGCGCATGTGATGCGGGACCCGAGTTTCTCTTTGGAAATGATGGAACTCAATAAGGTTTACCGCCAGGAAAACCGGAATTTTCTGCGCCTGCTGGAATCCGTCCGCCTCAACCGGGTTGACTACGACGACCTTGAAGACCTTAACAGCCGCTACCTGCCCAAGTTTGAACCGGAAGATTTCTACATCACTCTCTCTGCGCGCAACGCTACTGTGGACAGGATCAACCAACGGGAGCTCAGCCGAATCCCACTGGAAGAAAGAACCTATGTCGCCACCATTAAAGGACAGTTCAACCCCCGCCTCTACCCTACTGATCCTGCACTAAAGCTTAAGCTTGGCGCTCAGGTCATGTTCATCAAAAACGATCCGGATAAACGTTTCGTAAACGGCACGATCGGCAAAATCATTAACCTAGAGGATAAAACAGTAACGGTACAGATTGAGCAGCCGGATGGAACCACTGCTCAACTAGAAGTAGAACCCGTAGAATGGGAAGTACTCAAATACAAACCCAGCGAGAAAGATCCTAATAAAATAGAAACCGAAACTGTGGGCAATTTCACCCAACTCCCACTGCGTTTAGCCTGGGCGATTACCATCCATAAATCACAGGGCAAGACCTTTGATAAGGTCATCATTGACCTGGGCAAAGGAGCATTTGAGCACGGGCAGACCTATGTGGCCCTCAGCCGGTGCCGCAGCCTGGAGGGCGTTGTTTTAAAAACGCCCCTCCGCATGCAGGATATACTTACTGACGAACGGGTTGTCCAGTTTTATGAGACAAACTTCTAATTGGCGAACCAAATCCAATGTAGTGACCTTTGGTAAGAAAACTTCAATTCACCCTATGCGGCTTTTTAGTTTTCTATTCTTCTGTTTCGGTCTGTCTATCGGGCTTATAGCCCAGTCTCAAAATGACACCCTCGGGGTCTATAAAGTCAACCGCTGGATCAGTGGAGGGGTTGCAGCAATTGGCACCTACACCAATATTATTGGCCTGCCCAAAGTAAAGGATAAAGACCGGTTGACGGACTTAGAACTCGACCAGCTTGTGCGGGGTGGGGTAAGCCGTTTCAACCGGTCCGCATTAAACCAGGACCCGGGCAACCGGGAGCAGGCCCACCACATCTCTGACTTTTTCATGTACGGCACGGCAAGCCTGCCCTTCCTTTTGTTCCTCGATGGAAAAATCAAAAAGGATTATCTGGATGTGGGAATCATGTATTTGGAAACGGTCGCTTTGACTTCAAATATGTATACTTACAGCCCACTGGGCCCCACCTTTATAGACCGTTACCGGCCCTTGGCATTTTACGAAGATCTACCGCTTGATGAACGGCAGTCAGGCAATATGCGCAACTCTTTTTACTCCGGGCATGTAGCCACTACCGCTATGGGCGGTTTTTTCCTGGCTAAAGTCCTTCATGATTACCACCCGGAATGGGGGACCCGGCGCTGGCTTTTGTTTGGAGCGGCGAGCCTGCCTACCGCCACGGTTGCCTGGCTGCGTGTCCGGGCGCTGAAGCATTTTCCAAGCGATGTTATTATCGGAGGATTGATTGGGGCCGGCATGGGCATCCTGATCCCTGAATTGCACCGGAAACTGCAAAACCGGATGAAAGTACAAGCAGGGTTTGGTATGCAGGGCAATAATGTAGGCGTTATCTGGGCTTTTTGAGCTCCTTCAATTAATCCTGCAACTTCGTTGCAAAACCATTCAGGAAGGCTATCTTTGCGCCCAATAATTCAATCCAGGCAAAATGGTCATGGCAGAATGGTTCGCAAATTGGTTTGATTCGCCCTACTATCACATCTTATATAAAGACCGGGATGAGTCTGAGGCAGAGGCGTTTATTGACCACCTCCTGGACACCCTTGACCCTCCTGCAGGCAGCCACATGTTGGACCTCGCCTGCGGCAAAGGGCGATACTCCCGGCACCTGTCCGGCAAAGGGTATGAAGTAACCGGGCTCGACCTTTCGAAGAAAAGCATTGATTTCGCCAAACAATTTGAGCACGAGCGGCTGCATTTTTTCACCCATGACATGCGGCGGCCCTTCCGGGAAAATGCCTTCGATTATATTTTTAATTTCTTTACCAGCTTTGGCTACTTCGAGCAGGAATCGGAAGACTTGCAAACGTTGAAGAATGTAGCGCATGGTTTAAAGCCCGGAGGGACTTTTGTTCTTGATTTTTTTAACGCTCACTACGTAAAACAGCGGCTAACCGGTCATGAACACCGGGTCATCAGGGACATCCCCTTTGATTTGCGAAAGCGGCTGGAAGGCAAGCAGGTTGTCAAGACGATCCAATTTGCCGACGGCCATAAAAACTATTATTTTGAGGAACGGGTAAGGCTGTTCGAACTGTCGGATTTTGAACGCCTGTTCGATGCTGCCGGCCTCCAAATCCTCAAAACTTACGGAGACTACCAACTACAGCCTTACAATTGGATGGAGAGTCCTCGTTTGATACTTGTCGCCTCCCTCAGCAACGTTTAAAAACCATGGAAGCAGTTATTACAACCATAGTTGGCTGGGACGAGTCCCTTTTCCACCTCTTAAATGGAGAATGGACTAATCCGGTATTAGACGAAGTGATGCCGTGGTGGCGCGATAAAAAAACCTGGATTCCACTGTATGTGCTACTTGCTGTTTTTGCAGTCTACCGCTTCCGGTTGAAAGGGCTGTACTTTATCCTTGGCGTAGCCCTGACAGTGGGTGTGGCGGATACAGTTAGCAGTAAGGTAATGAAGCCCACCTTTGAACGGCTTCGCCCCTGTAATAATACAGAGCTGCCCTTTGAGGTGGTACAAAGAGGCGGCTGTGGCGGAGGCTACAGTTTCACCTCCTCCCACGCAACTAACCATCTGGCAATTGCCTGGTTTATTGCATTGACCCTGGGCCGCATTTACCAATGGATACGCTGGCCCTTTTGGATTTGGGCAGTCAGTATTGCGTATGGGCAAGTTTATGTTGGGGTGCACTATCCCCTGGACGTATTCATAGGGGGGTGCATAGGCAGTCTTATCGGATTTGTATTAGCTAAAGGGTTCAATGCTTATTCGGTTACAAATCTTCAAAAAGTACCTGCATGAGTTTACCGGAATACCTTATCCTCTTTTTAACGGTTATTGCCGGTGGTTGGCTAAGCCTCCGGTACAGCAACCTCAGCGACCAGTGGCTAAAGCTAACGCTTTCCTTTAGCGGGGCGTACATCATGGGCATTACCGTATTGCACCTCATGCCAGGTGTCTTCGAGCAAGGCGGGCACAATGCCGGCTTTTGGGTACTGGGCGGCTTTTTTGCCCAGCTGATGCTCGAACAACTAAGTAAAGGTGTAGAGCACGGGCACGTACATGCCCATCAGCAAGAACCACTTAGTTTTGCCGTACAGGTGATGGCCGGGCTATCCCTTCATGCCTTTTTGGAAGGTATGCCTTTGGGGTACTTTGAGGAGTTCCACGCACACCACCACCAACACGAAGAGGGCGGTCAGCAATTGCTTTTTGGCATCATCCTGCACAAACTTCCAGCGGCCTTTGCACTGGTTGCGCTTCTCCTGCGGTCGGGATTCAGCAAAACCATTGCATGGACTTGCCTGATTGCCTTTGCGCTGATGTCTCCGCTCGGAGCCTTGTCTGCCAGCCTGTTTTCTTTATCCGGTGCACAAGTGGCCAATTTACTGGGCTTCGTAATCGGGTCTTTTCTGCATATCAGTACCACTATCCTATTTGAAGCCGATGATACGCATCAGCACCGGGTATCCTGGAGGAAGCTGGGTGTAATCATACTGGGAGTCGCCTTATCTGTAGGCGCTGACATGATATAACCTAGCAGCCTGTCGGAGAGGCGCTCAATGGTCTGCGAACGGCAAATATTGTTCTGCACTTCGTTGCTCATCAGTCCCGTAGCTCAGGCTATGCTCCTTCTTCTCACCTTGTTCAGAACAATATTTGCTCGCTCTCGCCGCATCAGAACGTCTCTGACAGGCTGCTAGCGAATTTTCGCTAAAATATAACGCTTCAAATGAAGATTGATAATCAGTCTATTATCACAACAGCAAGTGTCAAATAGGACCAAACCCCAAATTAATTGTGTTAACGCTGGGCTAATTGTATTTTAAATTCCCTATTTTGGCGCTCGAATTCCGAATAATTTTTCTAAACCAGACAGGTGGAAGACATGAAATTTGCACGTATAGGTTGGTTTCTGAATTTTGTTCTTGGTTTAATGTTTCTAAATACTTCCGCCGCTCAGGTTTCGCTAAGCGGAAAAGTGTTTGATGAGACAACCAAAGAGCCGCTCATTGGCGCAAGTGTGGTCATTGAAGGCACCACAACAGGCACCGTTACCGATTTCGATGGAGCCTTTGCACTGCGTACGCAAAGTGAATTCCCCCTAACGCTCAGCGTTTCTTACGTGGCCTATGAGCCGAAGCTTGTGGAAGTCACTTCGGCCAGCGAATCCATTACAATCAAACTGGCCGAATCCATCATCACAACGGATGTGGTGGAAGTAAGGGGGCAACGGATTTCAGAAAAACAAAAATCTTCGCCACTTACAGTGGAGACCATGGACGTACTGGCGATCAAAGAGACCGCAGCAACCAGTTTTTACGATGGGCTGGGCAACCTGAAAGGTGTCGACTTAACGGCTGCCAGTTTGGGGTTCAAAGTCATCAACACCAGGGGGTTCAACAGTACAAGCCCGGTGCGTTCGCTACAAATCATTGACGGTGTGGATAATCAGGCGCCTGGCTTGAACTTTTCCCTGGGCAATTTTCTCGGTGCCCCGGAGCTTGATGTTCGCAAAGTAGATATCATACAGGGCGCAAGCTCCTCCTTTTATGGCCCTAATGCCTTCAACGGCGTAATCTCCATGGAGACCAAAAACCCTTTCTATACCGAGGGGCTCTCCGCTATGGTAAAAGGGGGCGAGCGCAATTTACTGAACACGGAGGTGCGTTGGGCGGACAGCTTTAAAGACAAAAACGGCAATGAGAATATCGCCTATAAATTCACCCTTTCTTACCTGCAGGCCGACGACTGGGTCGCGGACAATGATCAGGCCGTTGATGGCACCCTCACCCCGACCGGCAATCCCGGTGGATGGGATGCGGTGAACACCTATGGGGACGAATACGATCTGTTTGGCGACTTCACTCAGAATACGACCAACTCGTTTAACGAAGCCGCTGGGCTGCTAACGGTACACCGCCCTGGTTATCAGGAACAAGACGTAGTGGACTACGATACCCGCAATTTCAAAGCACTGGGCTCAGTATACATCCGGACCAACCCTAAACTCAAAGATGAGTCTCCGGAGCTTGTTCTTGGGATGAGCTATGGGTGGGGTACTACTGTTTATCAGGGTGACAACCGGTTTAGCCTGCGTAACATACAATTCTTCCAGCCACGGGCCGAATTCCGAAAGGAAGGTGACTTCTTTATCCGGGCTTACATGTCAAGACAAGATGCGGGTGACAGCTACGATCCTTATTTTACCGCGTTGCGGCTGCAGGATCGTGCCGTTCGGGACGGAGCTTTCTACAACAATTACAAAAAATGGTGGGAGGACAACCGCATTGCCGCACAAATGGTGGAAATGGGCTATCCGGATGAGGAGATCAACTTCGATCCCGTCACGGGGCAGGTAGAGATCATTTTTGATTCCGAAGCAGCTCAGCAGTGGCTGCAGGACAACCGTGGTTTCCTCAATGAAGCGCATGGCATGGCACAAAATTTTGCCAACGCTCCCGATCAGGTCAACGACCGCCCGGGCAGATTTGAACCCGGCACACCGGAGTTCAATGAAGCCTTCAACGAAATTCGGAATACCTTTAATAATGAGGAAGGGGGGACGCGCTTCTTTGATAGGTCAGCGCTATACCACCTTCATGGTGAGAAACGCTTCGATACTGATTTTGCTGAAATCATTGTAGGGGGCAATGGCCGGCTCTACACCCCGGACTCACGGGGCACCATTTTCTATGATACTGCAGGCCTCACCATCACCAACTACGAATACGGTGCTTATGCTGGCATCAATAAGGTCATAGATGATGGAAGGTGGCGCACAAGTGCCACTTTTCGGGTAGATAAGAATGAGAATTTTGACTTCGTTTTCTCTCCTGCGGCTTCCGTAGTCTGGAAGCCCCGCCCTAATCATTATCTGCGGTTGAGTTTCTCTTCCGGTGTGCGTAACCCTACCCTAACGGATCAGTTCCTCTCCCTCAATGTAGGGCCTGCCATACTAGCGGGCAACCTGAACGGTGCCGATAGCGTAATCACCCTGGGGTCTTTTCAGGACTACCTGTCTAACTTCTTGCAGCGCAGCCGTCTGGAGTACTACGATGTTGCACCCATACGCCCCGAGCGCGTCCGCACACTGGAAGGAGGCTACCGGGCAACACTCTGGAACAACTTATTTGTTGATGCAGGTTACTACTATAATATCTACACCGATTTCATAGGCTTCAATATTGCCATTGATGCCCAGTTCGATTCTCCGACTGATTTCGTCCCCAGTGATGTACAAGTCTTTCGGTTTGCCACTAATGCCCAGGAAACCGTAACCACCCAGGGTTTCTCTATGGGGCTGAACTACTATTTTGCGGATTACTTCTCGGTGAATTGCAACTATTCTTACAATGCGATCATATCCGCCTCGGATGATCCTATTATCCCTGCCTTCAATACGCCGCGGCACAAATACAACCTCGGTATATCCGGTCGGAACATCCGGTCGGGGAAAATAAAAAACTGGGGATTCAACGTGAATTACAAATGGGTGGAAGGCTTCTTATTCGAGGGCTCACCACAATTCACAGGCTTAGTCCCCTCCTATGGCTTACTTGATGGCCAGATTAATTATAATTTCACAGACCTCAATACCACCGTGAAAGTCGGTGCCTCTAACATTCTGAACAATGAGGTGTTTCAAACCTATGGAGGTCCCCGAATTGGCCGGCTTGCTTATATCTCGCTGGTGTACGAATGGAAGAACAAAAACTAAGCATTAAACTCTAATAGCAACCTTTTTTGAAATCCTTTTTTTGCAATAACCAAAGCTTTAAACCTTTGACTATGAAAAAGATTAACTCTCTACTATTTTTCCTTATGCTGACCTTAATTTCGGTCAGTTCCTGGGCACAGGATGAGACGCTTTATCTGGATGCCCAGTTTGATGTGGAAGTAACATCAAATATCATTTATGGTGTCAACGCCACTATTATGCCTGTGATCGCTCAGGTCTCCAGTGAAGCTGTGGCACGCCCATTAGCGATGGATGTGTATCAGCCCGTTGACGCCCCCGGTGATCGTCCTGTAATGTTGGTTTTCCACACTGGTAATTTCCTGCCCTTTCCGCAAAACAACGGTACAGGCGGCACTAAAACAGACTCTACGATTGTAGAACTATGTAACCGTTTAGCTTCTATGGGCTATGTTGCCGCAGCTATCGATTACCGGAAGGGATGGAACCCGATTGACCCTTCTCAGGATTTTCGGAAATTCTTCCTGATCAATGCTGCTTACCGTGGCGTTCAGGATGCTCGTACAGCCGTACGCTTTATGCGTAAGCTTGCTGTGGACGGTGATGATCAAGGCACGGTCAACCCTTACCAAATCGATCTCGACAAAATCGGGCTTTGGGGCGTTGGTACTGGCGGATATATTGTCGCTGCTACAGCTACTCTTGACGAATATATGGAAGTTGTTATTCCAAAGTTCCTGATTGATCTTGATGGCCCAGGCCCAGCCAATCCGGTACCAATGGTTATCGAATCCGTCAATGGTAATATTTATGGTACTTCTTTAGGTACGGTGCCTGCCGGGTACCCCGTACTCCCTGAAGGAGATACGCTATGCATACCTAACCACGTGACTTATGAAAATGGTGATGAGATCTCGTCTGATATCAGCTTTGCTGTAAATAATGGTGGTGCAGTAGGTGATATTGGCTGGGTTGACGAAAACACGCCGCCCTGGGTTTCTTTCCACGTACCTACCGACCCCTTTGCTCCTTATACTACGGGCACACTGCGGGTACCGGGTACTGGCGACCCTGAAGACCCCTCTGACGATTTTGCGGTAGTTGAGGTTTCAGGCGCCTATGACATCCAGGCTCGATTGAATGAGCTGGGTATTAACGACCTCTTCGAAGCAGTTAACAATCCTAATGTAGAAGATTTCGAAGAAGTGGCTAATGCTCGTAACGACGGAAATCTTGGCTTATTCCCATTCCCTACTGAAGACGTGCTCGATAGCGCTCCCTGGGACTTCTACGCTGAAGACAACCCAAATGCAATGGATCCTCCTATGCCGGAACGTGCCCGCATGTACTGGGATACTATCATGGCATACGTAGGGCCAAGAGCTTGCATAGCTTTAGGACTCACATCATGCATTGAAGTAAGTACTAACAATATTGCCCCATCTGAGATTGGTGTCCTTGCGGCTCCTAATCCTGCTTCTTCGGAAGTCTTCATTAGTGTAGCACCAGAGCACACGATCAAGACTATGGAGCTGTACAATTCAGCTGGCCAATTGGTGCAGACTTACTTTGACATAAACAACAGTCAGCATACCGTTTACCGAAAAGCGCTTCCGTCAGGTACTTACTATTTAAAGCTTCGGCTAAAAGATGGTATTTCCTTCCAGAAGCTGATCTTTAACTAAGAAATGGCTTGGGAGATTTCACCCGCTAAAATCACCGGTTTATGCTAACCCGCAGCATTGCGACAGGCAGCATAAATCGCTGATTTTCAATGGATAAATTTCTCTTAACCTGTTCTAAGAGCGTGTAAATAAGAAAGCGCAACATTGCCCCGGCAGTGTTGCGCTTTCTTTTGTTAACTCCTTTCTCGTGACTATTTTTTCTCCATCAACACTTTTACTTTACGTTCGTCAAGCGGCTTCTCAATAAAGCCCATCACATGATCGTGTTCATTAGCCCGGCTAATATCTGAAGGGTCAATAGAAGAGGAAACAATATAAATAGGAAAAGTCACAGCTGAACCTCTTTGCTCAAGCTCTTCCAGGAAAGTCCAGCCGTCCATTACCGGCATGTTCAAATCCAGCAACAACAGATCAGGCTTTTCCTTGATCAAACGGCTAATAGCCTCCTCCGCATTATTGAAGGACTGTATGTCGGCGTTGGGAAATACCCGCTTCAGACTGAATTTTGCCGTTAGAAGGAAAATCTTATCGTCATCTACCAGAAAGATCTTATGGTAACCATTCATAATGGGCGCTTAATGAAACTTAAAGTTTCAGGCGGGCTTTCATTTTCTATATTCAAGCATCAACGGGATTCCTTCCAGTAGAGGGCTTCCCCGTTTGTTCTAAAGTGCTTTATAGGTCTTAGCGTATGTTTGGAGCAACCTCTATGTTACAATACCTCTCTAAACATACGCTAAGGCATTAATAGGCCCTGATTATCAATAAAATACAATTCTTAATCTGTTTTTTAACGCTTATTTAGTGTAAATGGAAAGTTCTAATTTAGGGCATTTACACCTAAGTTTGCAAGATTCTGCAAATTAATTGAATATGACCTATCAGAGTGTAGTAAGAAATGCGATAGTATCTACCCCGTCCGGATAATCCCAAAGGGCTGGCTCCTGGGCTTTCCCAAACTCAAAAGTCCCCCAATCCAGCTTTCCGGGCAGAGCCACCGTGCACTGTACTTCCTCTGCTCTTTGTTGTAAACCGCCGGAGACTTCTTCCAGGTCAAGGTATTGCTCATAGTGAAGACAGGAAATTCGGGACTGCAAACTTGGGTTTTCTAACAGTAGAATACAGCCATTAGATTTAAACTCCACCATGTTGAGGATAAACAAAGCATAGTTGTAATCAAAGTTGTTCTTGTACTTCGGGTTTAGGACAACCCGCCGGTATTCGTACAATGCCTCAAGAAGCGGATCGAAATTGTAGTCTTTTGGTACGTACAGCTTGGCTACGTTTCGACAGCCCAGCCCATAATACCGGAATACATCTTTGCCTAACCTCAGCAAATCTTCTGGCGACTCTTCTCCCGTTAATACCGCTACCCCATTCCGGTTTTTACGGATGATATGCGGATACCTGGAAAAGTAAGCTTCAAAGTAACGGGCAGCGTTATTACTGCCGGTGGCAATAACGGCATCAAAACCTTTCAACCGTTCTGCGATTTCCGTATAAGCGGCAGTTCGTGCATCAAACTGCTCCAGCAACTTCATAAAATAGGGAAAAAGATAGGGGTCCTTATCCGACAATTTGACTTGTGCCCGGTGCCCGGTTACAAAGACACATAGCCAATCGTGAAAACCGACCAGGGGGATATTGCCCGCCATGACAATACCCGTCTTTTTAGGTTCAGAGGGCGTCAGTTCGTAGCGCTCAAGCCACGCTTCAAGGCGCTCCCGGTTGAGAAAATGCTGAGCAATTCCCCGTATAGCCTCCTGCTGGCTTTCTTCGGTAAACCAACCGTTATGAAAGGCTGTGCGCTTTATCACCGCTTCCAGGTATTCATCCCTGCCCAGCAAATGATCGCCCAGCTGACCCAGCACCTCGATACGTTCTGATAGCGTCATGGTATCGTTTTTGGTTTGATCTCATTCAATAAATTCAAAATACCAGGCAATCCCATTGCTTCCAGGTGGGCAATATTTTGATCAGGAATACCCTCGGGATGCGCATAATGCTCCAGCGCCTGCTCCAAACGCTCCTCCCGAATGAGGTGGAGCATCGGATAAGGGGAGCGGTTGGTATAATTAGACACTGCATCGGATGAAGCTCCTCCAAACTGATAATCCGGATGGAAAGAAGCCACCTGTAGTACACCCTTCCATCCCTGCCGGGCAATGAGTTGCTCTACGGTCCAAAGATAGTCATTGAAGTCAAAAAAATGATTAAGCACGTGGGGATGAACCAGCAGTGTGGTCTCTGTATCCCGGTAATCCTGCTCCAACAGGAAGCGGCCCTCTGCAATCAAATCTGCTGATAGTGCTTCGGTTGTAGTTGCTGCCGACATTTGAATCCGGATCTGCCCGAGCTTGAAAGGCTTAGCTGCGAACGGGCAAAAATTCAGCCCGATCACGATACGCTCCAGCCAGTTCCGGGTATGCTCAATGTAGACCGAATCCTGCATCACAACTGCTTCTTCGATTGCCGGTCGCGGAGGTATTTCCGCCAACGTTCCAATGCCTGGTCGAACTCCTCGGGCAGATCACTCTCAAAATGCACCCGTTCCTTGGTGGTCGGATGGATGAAAGACAGGCTTTTAGCATGCAGCGCCTGCCGGGGCAATACCTTAAACGTATTTTCTACGAAAGATTTGTACTTGCTGAAGACCGTCCCCTTCACAATCTGATCCCCGCCGTACTTCAGATCATTAAACAGCGGGTGGCCGATATGCTTCATGTGCACCCGTATCTGATGGGTACGGCCGGTTTCCAGCTTACATTCCACCAGAGATACATAGTAGAGGGATTCCAGTACCCGGTAATGGGTGACCGCCCACTTACCCGCTTCCCCTTCCGGAAAAACGGTATGTTTTTGCCGGAAGCGGGGGTGCCGGCCAACGTTGCCCCGGATAGACCCTTCCGGCTCCTCGAAATCACCCCAAACCATAGCGACGTAGCGCCGGTCAATTGTATGCTCAAAGAACTGACGGGCCAAATGCGTCATCGCATAATCGGTCTTCGCCACCACCAGCAAACCCGAAGTGTCCTTGTCAATGCGGTGCACCAATCCCACCTGCTGATGGGTATTTCTTTCCAGTACAGGCAGTTCATCAAACTTGAAATAATAGGACAAAGCATTGACCAGCGTACCGTCCGGGTTCCCAACCCCGGGATGGACCACCATGCCAGAAGGTTTGTGCACGATTAACAGGTCATCATCTTCGTACCGGATATCAAGTGGAATATCCTGAGGCTTGACGAAGTTTTGCTTCTCAGCATAGTGCTGCGGGACGACCACCTCGATTTCGTCGCCAGGCTTGATTTTGTAGTTGGGCTTGACCTGCTTCCCCCCTACCGTGATAGACCCCGCCCGGATCGCATCTTGCACCCGGCTGCGGGATACCTGCTGCAACCTGTCGTTCAGGAACTTATCAATTCTGAGCATCGACTGCTTAGGGTCCGCCTTGATAATTTTATGCTCGAAATATTCGTCTGAAGTGTTATCTTCCATCTCTTTATTTACGGCCTGCTTTTGAACTTCAGGCATTTAAACCGTGAATTTAGCGAAAATCGGCATGCCTGACTGCATGGCATGTATAACATTTAATAGCCAATCACTGTTTACTGATCCGCTGACGAAACCATAACCTCTACTATACACTTCGTATGAAAAAAATCAAATTCGGCTCACAGTGCGTACGCGCTGCCAGAGACAACCGCACTACCCGCCCGCATCAACTTCCTATTTACGCTACTTCCTCCTTTGCTTTTGAAGACCTTCAGCAAGGTATGGCTGTTTTTGGAGGCGAACAGGAGGGGCACCTGTACAGCCGCTTCGGAAACCCTACCATTGACGCCGTAGCTGAAAAACTGGCGCAGTTAGAGCTACATGGCACGGATACGCCCGGACAGGCCCTTTTCTGCAGCTCTGGGATGTCAGCGATAAGTACGTTGTGCCTGGGATTGCTGAAGCCTGGAAATGCGATCCTCACACAGCCCAATCTGTACGGAGGGACCAACGAGCTGTTTCAGAAGATGCTGGCGCCGCTGGGGCTTGAAGTGCACATGGCTGACCTGACTGACCCTGATGCCGTGGCGGAAGCGCTGGAACGGTATTCCAATATTAAAATGCTGTACTTTGAAACGCCCGCGAATCCGACCTTAAGCTGTGTAGACATTGAGCAGCTCAGTAGTTTGGCCCACGCCAGGGGTACAATAGTTGTTGCCGACAATACCTTCGCTACGCCCTACCTCCAACAGCCGCTATTGCTGGGCGCCGACTACGTGGTCCATTCCACAACAAAATACCTGAACGGGCACGGAAATTCTACTGCCGGCGCCATTATCGGGAAACATATCGAAGAAATGCAGGAGCGGGTCTTTCCGGCATTGAAACTCATCGGGACCAATGGCAGCCCATTTGAAGCCTGGCTCCTCAATAACGGAATAAAAACCCTGGAACTCCGGATGGACCGCCACTGCGAAAACGCACAGAAGGTAGCCAACTGGCTGAGCATGCAGCCACAGGTCGCCAACGTTAACTACCCTGGCCTCCCCTCCCACCCTTCGCATCAGCTGGCCCGCCGGCAAATGCGCCACTTCGGGGGCATGGTCAGCTTTGAGCTTAAAGGCGGCTTAAGCGCCGGGCAGCAATTTATCGGAGGCCTGGAGCTTGCTACCCTAGCCCCCACAATGGGCGATGTAGACACCCTGATCATGCACCCCGCTTCTATGTCCCACCTGAAAGTACCGGCGGAGCAACGGCGCGCAGCTGGCATTTCCGATGGATTAATCCGCTTGTCAATCGGCATCGAAAATGCGGAAGATATTTTGGCAGATTTATCGGCGGGGATGGAAGAGGTGAAAAAGTGACGATACCTCGCGCGATGTTTGTGCCAGATTGGTTTTACCGATTTACGCAGTAAGGAGCGCTTTTTCTGCCAATTCGGGGGTAAAATTATTGTTTTTTGTTTACATTGTGGTCAGCGTTGATAGGTAGGGCGCGCGCTTTGGGCCGTCTGAGTGAAATAGGTGTTTGTGAACGGATGTAATTGTTTGTATTCGGTTGCAAATGGGTTGAACATCTGTATATGACAGCGTTGTGCAGAAATAATAAAAAGAACAAATGACAATAGATAAATCCAAAGCAGAATTTGAAAAATTCAAAGTTGAATATGCCAAGTATTCAAATGATGATATCTCTGAATCAGATACAAGATCTAAATTACTCGATATAGTTTTAAAAAATGTACTTGGCTGGAATGAAGAAAACATAGAAAGGGAAAGGTATGTTAAGGTTGGCTACTATGATTATTTAATGAAACTACCAAGTTTTCAATTTGTGATTGAAGCTAAAAAAAATTTAAAACAACTTAATTTTCCAGTATCTCATAAATCAACAAGTTTAAATTCAATCTATGTCGCTAATAAGGAAGTAATTGATCAAATTAGAAATTACCTAATTGAAGTTGGGCTACAAAGTGGAGTCATATCAAATGGTACTCAATATATTATTGGGAAGTTCGTAAATATTGATGGTTCAGATTGGAAAAAGAATAAGTGTATCATTTTTGATGGCATAGAAGATATTGAAAATAGATACTTAGACTTTTATAACTTTCTATCCAAGGATTCAGTAAAAACAACTAAGACTATTACCGACAATGAGGAAGATGATAGTTTCACTGCCAATATCTATTCATCATTAAGTGATAGAAACAAAGAAATTGTAAGAAATACTCTTAGTGCATCCTTAACTCCAATGTTAGATGAGGTTTTTGATGAAATCTTTAAGTACGAAGTACTTGACAACAAAGAAATGATTGAAGAGTGTTTTGTTGAAAACAAAGAAATACTTAAAAATCGCGATGACATTGAAAGGTTATTTGGAGACAAACCACCACAATTAACGGAAGTAAGCAAAGCCAGAAATACTCAAAATGTATTCAAACAAATTAAAGAAGAAATCGAATCACAACCTATAGGATTAAACAAAGTTGATGCTCCCAAACCAATAATTATTGTAGGAACTAAAGGTGCAGGAAAAACTACGTTTATCAATTATCTTTTTAAATCAGTGATTGAGGACAGTTTTTTCAAAAATAGACTGCCAGTATATATAGATTTTAGAAATTACATAGGTGAAGATTTCAAAGTTATAAATCAACGAATTTACAAAGACTTGATTTCCAAAATTCATAGTGATTATGATTCTTTAAAGCTATACTCCACAGATGTTTTAAAAAGAATCTATCTCATAGATATTAAAGAAAAAGACGCTGGCATTTGGGAGTACAATAAAGCAAACAATCCTGAAAAGTATAGTGAAAAACTAAACGAGTATTTCGAAGAATGCATGAACGATTATGAAACCCACTTTTTAAAACTATCGCATTACTTTCTAAGAGATCGTCATTCAAGACTTATCTTGATTATTGACAATGCAGATCAATTTGAGTTACATATTCAAAGAGATGTATTTCTTTTAGCTCAAAGTATAAATAAGAAAGCTAAATGTGCAGTAGTACTTTCATTAAGAGAAGGTTACTATTATGAGTGGAGAAATAAGCCTCCTTTTGATGCTTTTATCAATAATGTATATCATGTTACAGCACCTCCATATCGAGAGGTTTTACAGAAAAGAATTGATTATGCCTTAAAGAATTTCGAATTATCTGGACAATCTTCGGGTTCACATGGACCGGGCACATTCCATATAGACAACGAGTCTATTGTCCATTTTCTAAAAGGTTTAAAAAACTCATTGTTCATTGAAGATAATTCGGAAATGCTTCAATATTTAGAAGAAACTAATTATCCTAATTTACGAGAGGGGCTTAAATCATTCCGAGACTTCCTGCTTTCTGGATATACGGAAGTGGCTAATTATGTTATGAGACATAAGTTCAACCCAGAAAACACAAGAAGCATACCTTTCTGGGAATTTTTAAAAGCAATTGCACTATTAAACAAAAGATACTACAGTAGCGAAAAAAGTGGTGTTTCAAATATATTTTCACCTGCAAAAGGGAATAAATCAGTATTTATAAAATACAAAATCCTTGTGTTCTTATACTCCAAAATTGAAAATTTAGGTCAAAGTGAAAAATTCATTTTAACTACAGAGTTGATTGAGCAATTTGAATTAGATGGTTATAGAGAACTTGAATTGAAACAAGAACTAAATGAATTACTAAAGTTTAAATTAATTGAAACGGACGATCAATTATCTGATATAGAATCCAATCAAAGTATTGAAAATCATAAAAACCTAAGCATATCTTTAAAAGGTAAGTATTATATCACAAACCTTGTCTATCGGTTTGCATATATGGAGTTAGCACTTCAGGACACCCCTATTTTTAGTAAAAAACATTTTGAAAAAATTAAATCAACATTTCCCGTAGTAAAAGAAGATGGCAAAAGGAATCTAAAAGGACGATACTATAATATGCTTGACTTTTTAGATTACTTAGAGTATCAAGAATACAAAGAAAATGCTAATAACCTGATTACCTCTAATCTCAGAACTAATGGAATTGATAATGAACTAAAAAGAATTCAACGAAAATACAAAGGTATCTCTGCATAATTGAGTAGTGTAATGAGCATCGATATGCTGCTCATTATCCCACTCACTAAAAAAGAGCAAGACAGAATTCACAAATCCTGGGTTGGAGGACTATAAGTGCTCAGAAGAGAACACCTTTAACTTCTATCTCCATTCCCAAAAAGCACATAACAAAAAAGCACAACCCTGGTTAGGGCTGTGCTTCCATGTTAAGTCTTGTGCGAGCTAATTACTTCTTAGTCATCAATTTGATAGTTCCCACTCCTTCGGATGTGCTTACGCGAGCGAAATAGGTACCAGAACTGAGTACAGTGGCATCTATTCTAACTTGATCGGATTGTGGTGAAAAGGAAGCTACTTGCTTTCCTAATACATCATAGACGGTAACCTGAAGGATATTTGACCCTCCAGAAGAAATTGTCCAAGCATCGTTTGACGGATTTGGATAAGTTCGGAAGGCGGATTCAGGGAGTTCCTTCACAGCCACCGGTCCTGCGGGACCAAATACTACATTATCAAAATAAACGACATGACCG